>Ga0315328_10000310_pt1 | contig 20977 bp, 21 predicted proteins | sample M120032315metaG_FD_203462 | JGI IMG/M metagenome (GOLD analysis project Ga0315328, IMG submission 203462) | Ammonia-oxidizing marine archaeal communities from Monterey Bay, California, United States - M1 200m 32315 | ecosystem: Environmental > Aquatic > Marine > Intertidal zone | place: USA... | reverse complement strand
CAAGTTAGGATTTGAAAAAGATAGTAGATGTGGTTACGCAATAGGTGTCTCTTATCCACCAGATTGGGGTGAGCGTACGATGTCATTTCGGAATGGAGATGTGTCTGTTATGCTTCCAGGTATGACTTTCCATTTCATGCCTGCCCTGTGGTTGAATGATGGTGGCTTAGAAATTACCGAGCCATTCGTGATAACTGATTCTGGATCAGACTGTCTTTGTGAAACTCCTAGAAAAATGTTCATTAAAAATTAATTAATTTTGTATTTTTTGAAATAAGACTGCGATAATTCTACAATATATTCACAAATATAATTATATTAAGTTTTTATTGCATAAAAAAGTTTTATGTACTTGAACCTAAGATACTGCGGCATTACTCTGGTAGCTAATGAAAATGAACAAAGGAATTAAAAAATAGCCCGAAGACCTCACAACGCGCCTCCAGAGCGCGAAACTGGCCCGCGCGTAAACGAACGCATCACGTCAGAAATAATTCGCCTCATTGGTGCCGATGGTGACAATGTAGGAGAAACAACCCCAAGCCATGGAATGACACTTGCTGAAGAGGCCGGGTTAGATCTAGTTGAAATATCACCGAATGCGAATCCGCCTGTTTGTAAGGTAATGGATTTTGGTAAATATAAATATGAACTTCAAAAAAGAGAAGCGGAAGCAAGACGCAAACAAAAAACCATTGAAATAAAAGAAATAAAATTCAGGCCGAATACAGATACGCATGACTATGAAGTAAAGATGAAAAGTGTTGTGAAGTTTTTAGCTAACGGTGATAAAGTGAAAATCACAATGCGATTTAGAGGGCGCGAAATGGCGCACCAACGACTTGGACTCGAATTGTTAAACCGTGTAGAAAATGATCTTTTAGAAGTTGGGAAGGTGGAAAATATGCCAAAACTAGAAGGACGGCAAATGGTGATGTTAATAGGCCCTGCTAGAAACGCTTGACTAGCCCAACTACGCCACATTCAAAAAATTACAGATCTAAACTAAACGACTCCAAATACGATTTGCGCTTAACAACCGAAGTTTTTGATAGAAATAAGGGGCCCATAATACAGGAGTTGGCCCCTTATCTAAACACAATAAATGGCAAAGCTCTAGAAATTGGATCTGGAACGGGACAACATTTAAGTAATTTTGCAAAACACTTTGATAAAATTTCCTGGCAAGGATCAGATCTAGATGAAATACATTGCCAAAGCACCGACGCTTGGGCTGAATATTTTTCTTTAAAGATTCCCAAAACATTAAAGTTGGATGCCTCTTTGGATTGGTTAAAAGTAATTAAACAAAAGAAAAAGTTTAATATAATAATAAGTATGAATGTAATTCACATAGCACCAATTTCAGTGCTCAACGGCATCTTCATCAATGCAACAAGATTATTGAGAAAAAACGGATTACTTATTTTTTATGGGCCATTTAAAAACCGCCTTGAACATAATGGCGAAGGAAATAAACTGTTTGACCAAAGGTTAAAAGATGAAAACCCAACTTGGGGCATCAGATGTATGAGTTCTTTAAAAGAACTAGGCCAAAACACCGAATTATTCCATTTCAAAACTATAGAAATGCCAACCAATAATCATATATTAATTTTTAAGAAATACAGCTAAATGATGTTGTACAGTTAGAATTTCGACCTGAATTTTTTAAAAATATTTTAAAATCTTTTATTGCCAATTGGTCAATCACATCCTACCAATTGAGGATGGATCGAGATTTAGACAAAGATGTAAAAGTGCGATGGCACGATATGGGTGGGAAAAATACTGACCCAATTCAACTGACCGAACATGATTTTGAACTATGGGAAAAACGAGTCGACGCACTTATGGTTTTGTCAAGTAACAAGGGTTACTTTACAGTGGATGGTCTTCGAAGGGTTTTAGAAGATATGGGTGAAGAAGCTTACAAAGAAATGACCTACTACGAACGTTGGATTTCCTCCATTAATCAGAACCTTATTGAAGCAGGTGCTTATAATCTCCAAGAACTTGGAGAAAAAATGGCAGAAGTTGCAAAGCGAGGAGAAACTTATGGCGAATGTAATATTGAAATAATTGAATAATAAAATGAAAGTCAAAATAAAAAATTTATTTCCACCAGGACACGTTAGAACACCATCTTATTTAAGGGGTAAAGTTGGTGAAATAGAACGAGATTTGGGCTATTTTAGCAATCCTGAGCAATTAGCTTACGATTTACCTGCAGCGAAAGTAAAACTTTACCGTGTCCGCTTCGCTATGTCTGAAATATGGGGTGGGGAAGTGGAATGTGCGACTGATACTGTAGACGCAGAAATTTATGAACATTGGATACAAAAGGATTAAAGAAAACCATGCCACATGATCATGAAAATCACTTAAGCTCATCTGGACATCCTTACCGAAAGGACCAAGATAAGCCATTAACTTATTGGCAAAATATGGAAATTGCAGTTAGAGAAATTTTAATTCAAAAAAGAATAACTTCAAACTCAGAAGTTCATCAAACAATTAATGATATGGACAACCGTTCTCCAGCAAATGGTGCTAAGGTGGTTGCGAGAGCTTGGACGGACCAGGAATATAAAAAAAGACTATTGAACGATGCATCGGAAGCGTCAAGGGAATTAGGGTTTGATATTGGAGCACTCAAATTAATAGCTTTAGAAAATACTGAGGAAATTCATAATGTCGTAGTCTGCACGTTATGCTCTTGTTATCCAAGGAACCTTTTAGGGCTTCCACCAGACTGGTATAAACAACGAAGCTATCGTAGTAGAATTGTTAAATTTCCTCGAAAAGTATTGAAGGAATTTGGCCTTCAACTGTCTAAGGACATATCTATACGTGTACATGATAGTACAGCAGATATGCGCTACATTGTATTGCCATTACGTCCCAAAGCAACAGAAAGTTTTTCTGTTGTTGAACTAGAAGCGTTAGTAACAAGAGATAGTATGATAGGTGTTGGTCTGCCAAAACCTATATGAAGAATAATTTTCAAAACCTATCGAATACCACTCAGGCAATATTATTTATGATCACTACTTTGTTTATGTTTTCTATCATGGATATTATCGCAAAGTATTTAAATGATAGTTACGACACATTCCAGATAGTTTGGGCGAGATACACAAGCCAACTTGTATTGGCATTTTTTTTTCTAGCACCAAAATTGGGTGTATTATTAAAAACAAAGTTCTTAAAATTACAACTTGTTAGATCAACCTTTTTATTTGCTGCCACATGTTTATTTTTCAATGGAATTTATTTGGTCGGACTAGCTAAATCGGCTGCAATAATGGCTATAAATCCATTAATTATCACTATTCTCGCAGTATTATTTTTAAAAGAACATGCCGGTATCAAGCGATTTTTTGGAGTTTCTATAGGCTTCATTGGTACATTGATTATAATCAGACCAGGAACTGATATATTTGAATTCAGCACATTACTTCCACTGGGAGCGGCGATATGCTATTCTGGATATGCTATTTCCACAAGATTCTTAGGTTCAGAAGAAAGTCCATGGACCAGTTTTTTGTATACAGCTCTTATGGGTACACTTTTAGCCTCGTTTATCGTACCGTTTTATTGGACAATTCCTAATACTTTTGACTGTATACTAATGATTTTTATGGGACTGGTTGGGGGTATTGGGCATTATTGCATCATAAAAGCATTTACCCTGGGTGAAGCATCTGCAATCGCACCCTACTCATATATTGGTATAGTGTTTGCTACCTTCTGGGGAATGCTATTATTCAACGAATTTCCAGATGCAGCTACATATTTTGGTGCGCTTGTGATCATCGCAGCTGGACTGTATGTTTGGTGGAGAGAAACAAAAATAAGCCATAGAACGTAACAAGAATGTCAGAAATAAAAAATACTACAGCCTGGGAGCGGAACCAGACGTTAAAAGATATTTTTACTACTGTAATTGCTTTGATTTCTATTAATATTTTACTGCTCTTACCATATCGCTTAAGATTATCATTTTCAGGTTGGATATTTTCAAATTTTTTGGGTCCTTTGACTGGGAGAAGTAAAGTAGCTTTAGAACAGATACAACTTGTTTATCCAAATAAGTCACAAATAGATTGCACTAAGATAGCAAGTAAGTGCCTTAACAATATTGGGCGAAGCATAATAGAAAATTTTTCACCAAATCACTTTATTAAAAATGAGTTAATCACCATAACCGGCCCCGGACTCAAGCTAATAAAAGATGCAAAATCAACTGGAAAAACTGTTATCTTAGCCACGGGGCATTTTGGAAATTATGAGGCACCTAGAAACGCATTACTTAAATTAGGTCTTGAGACCGGCGGGATGTATAGGCCAATGAACAATAAGACATTCAACAAAATATATGTTGATGCAATGCAAAAAAGTGGTCAGCCAATTTTTTCTCGAGGCAATAAAGGCACTAGGGGAATGGTAAAACATTTGCGAAAAGGTGGAAGAACAATATTATTATTTGATCAAAAAATGCGTGAAGGGAAATGCTTAAGTTTCTTAGGGCAACCCTCCATGACCACTCTTTCCCCTGCTGAATTAGCACTTAGGTTTGATGCACATTTAATACCATTCTTTGGCATAAGGAATGACGATGGATTTTCTTTTACAACCATTTTTGAAGAGCCAATCAAGCATACAGATGTGGAAAACATGTCACAGCAATTAAATGACAGGCTAGCTGCACAAATTCATAATAGTCCCGAGCAATGGTTTTGGGTTCATCGAAGATGGAAAGTTTAATTTGGCATTAATTTTTTGCTAAATTTCGCAATACATAATGCAAGACCCCACCATTTTGGATATATTCGATTTCAACCTCTGTATCTATCCTGCATTTTAATATCAGGTTTTTTTCCAACCCATCGCCGTACACGATTGTAGCAGGCACTTGTGAAAGTGGTTTTAAATCGCATTCTAAACCATTTATTGTTATGCTTTCCACACCAGTCAAGTTCAATGAGGTCCGATTTTGGCCATTAGTAAATTCAAATGGCATGACACCCATACCTACTAAATTCGAGCGGTGTATTCGTTCATAACTTTCTGCTATTACAGCTTTTACTCCCAATAAGGCAGTCCCTTTTGCTGCCCAATCTCTTGATGAGCCAGCCCCATATTGTTCTCCAGCAATAACAACTAATGGAATATCATTTTCTTTGTAAGCCATTGCCGCATCATAGATAGACACCACTTCACCATTCGGGTTTCTCGTAAATCCACCCTCTATATCATCTAACATCTCATTTCTTATTCTGATATTAGCAAAAGTACCTCGCATCATCACTTCATGGTTTCCACGACGCGATCCATAACTATTGAATTCCCTTGTGGGAACTTGATGCTCAATTAAATATTTACCTGCTGGAGTGCTTTCTTTAAACGACCCAGCTGGAGATATATGATCAGTGGTAACCATATCCCCTAGAATTGCTAAAATTTTAGCACCTTTAACATCTTTAATTACTCCTGCTGAAGCACCCATTTTTTCGAAATATGGAGGGTTTTGCACATAAGTAGATGATACTGGCCAATCATATGTCAAACTATCTGTAGTCTCAACAGATTGCCATTTATCATCACCCTTAAAAACATCTGCATATTTTTCAGTAAACGCCTCACGAGTAACTGTAGCAGCAACTAACTCATTAATTTCTTGAGCTGTTGGCCAAATATCTTTTAAATAAACATTATTTCCAATTAAGTCTTGACCCAAACTATCAGTGGACAAATTTATATCCATAGTACCGGCAATTGCATAAGCGACAACTAACGGGGGTGAAGCTAAATAATTGGCTCGAACATCAGGTGAGATACGTCCCTCAAAGTTCCTATTTCCAGATAAAACAGATGTCGCAACTAGATCTCCTTCTAAAATTGCTTCACTAATCTCAGCCTGTAATGGACCAGAATTTCCGATACATGTCGTGCACCCATAACCAACTAGATTAAACCCCATTGAATCAAGATCCTTCTGAAGACCTGCCGCTTCTAAATAAGCTGAAACAACCTGCGAGCCTGGTGCCAAAGATGTTTTCACCCACGGTTTCCTTTTGAGTCCTAATGCTGCAGCTTTTCTAGCAACCAGGCCAGCACCAATCATCACATAGGGATTTGATGTGTTAGTGCACGAAGTTATTGATGCAATAACAATTTTACCAGACTCCATTGTATATTTTTCACCTTTTACTTTAATCTCTTTCCCCATTGGTCTTTTGAAATTCTCTTCCATCTCTTTGACAAATGCTGTTTGAGAATTTGTTAAAGAAATATAATCCTGAGGTCGTTTAGGTCCCGAAATAGCTGAAACTATGGAGCCCATATCCAGCTTTAACGTATCCGTATAAATCGGCCTATAATCATCAAATCGCCAAAAGCCATTTTCTTTCGCATATAGTTCAACTAATTTTATTCTTGTTTCATCGCGACCAGTTTTTCTTAAATAATTAATTGTTTCGTCATCTATTGGAAAGAAACCACAAGTAGCACCGTATTCTGGTGCCATATTTGCAATTGTAGCTCGATCTGCTAATGGCAAATTATCGAGACCTTCACCAAAAAATTCTACAAATTTTCCTACTGCTCCCTTTGCACGAAGCATTTGGACAACTTTTAGAACTAAATCAGTACCAGTTGTTCCGTCTTGCATTAAACCTGTCAACTCAAAACCAATTACTTCTGGAATTAGCATTGAAATGGGTTGCCCCAACATAGCTGCTTCAGCCTCAATACCACCCACTCCCCAGCCCAAAACAGCTGCACCATTTACCATAGTCGTATGACTATCAGTTCCAACTAAAGTATCAGGATAAGCTACATCTACACCAAATTGATCTTTATCCATCCATATAGTTTGAGATAAATATTCCAAATTTACCTGGTGACATATGCCAGTGCCAGGAGGGACAACGCGAAAATTATTAAAAGCATTTTGTCCCCATTTCAAAAATGTGTAACGCTCTATATTTCGCTCGTATTCACGTTCTACATTCATTTGCAGAGCACGAGGATTACCAAATTCATCAATCATCACAGAGTGATCAATAACTAAATCTACTGGATTCAGTGGGTTAATTTTTTCTGCATCACCGCCCAAAGCGATAATTGCATCTCTCATTGCAGCTAAATCAACTACTGCTGGCACCCCGGTAAAATCTTGTAATAAAACCCTTGCTGGTCTGTAAGCGATTTCAATCGGATTTTTGCCACTATTAATACCCCAATCAGAAAAAGCTTTGATATCATCAATATGCACAGTTTTACCATCTTCAAATCGTAACATATTTTCTAAAACAACTTTTAAAACAGCAGGTAAATTCTTAAAGTTCCCAAGTCCAGCCTTCTCCGCCGCATCAATAGAATAGTAGGCAACAGATAAATCATCAGATTTCAAAATTTTTCGAGTTTTGGCTGTATCGTTACCGACGATAATCGTCATGTGGGTCCCCTATCATGGCTTAGGCTCAAAAAGGCTATGCACTAAACTTTAAAATGGATCAAGAGTGATGGTCTGTGTTGTTTTAAAATTTGTAGTATAAAGTTATCTAAATCTTAATAAATCAGATTCAATCAAATAATAAGAAAGTCTTGCATCACTATTACGGTTTTACTATTTTTTTCTAGTTTTGTTTCAGATAGAAGTGGAGATATGTTGTTATCTGCTGAAAACTTAACTTGCGTTCGAAATAATCGGGAGATTCTGTCTGATATTTCAATAAAATTAAATAGTAACCAAATTATCTCATTATATGGTCCAAATGGATCAGGAAAAACCACCCTCCTAAAAACTTTAGCTAACATATTACCCTATACAAAAGGAGCTGTTTTAAACCCTGAAAGAGAGATATGTTTTTTGGGTCATTCAAACTGTTTAAAAGCAGATTTAACAGTTTTTGAAAACTTATTATTTTGGAATGGAATATATCAAGGAAATCAAATTGAAATTGCAGTCTCACTTCTTGAATTAAAAGAAATTGTCGATATTCCAATAATTCAATTGAGTGCTGGGCAAAAAAGAAAAGTTGGTCTTGCACGGCTTTTAATTAGTAAGAGCAAATTGTGGTTACTTGATGAACCTTATGCATCTCTTGATCAACATAATTTTGAATTATTTAACAAAATTATGAAAACACATTTATTAGAAAATGGCGGCATAATAATTGCGACACATTCACCAATAGAATTTGAAAATGTAGAAGTCCTTAACATGTCAAATTTCAAAGTTCTAAATAATTACGAAAATGATCCTTTCGCTGGAAGTTTTTGAAAATGATTTCAATCCTTAAACGAGATGTTTTATTATCAATAAGGTCAGGAACTGGATTTGGTTTAAGTTTGAGCTTTTTTCTTTTAATTATTATTTTCATTCCATTAGCAATAGGGCCAGAAAATACAAAGATCCAATCCATTGCACCTGGAGTCTTATGGCTAGGCGCACTGCTTTCCTGCTTGTTATCACTTGATCGCATTTTTCAACTAGATTTTGAAGATGGATCTCTTGAAGCACTTTTAATAGCCCCAATTCCACTTGAAGGAATCGTTTTTGCAAAGGCACTAGCTCACTGGTTAACAACAGGACTGGCAATAACAATTATTGCACCTTTTATTGGGTTTTTATATAATTTTAACCAGTATACGCTATTTTGGATCTTTATCAGCCTATTAGTAGGAACTCCAAGCTTAAGCTTCATTGGTGCATTTGGAGCAAGCTTAACCATAGGTTTGAAAAGGGGTGGTTTGCTCTTACCTGTATTGATAATGCCATTTTTCATACCAACATTGATTTTTGGATCACAGACTGTTTTGCAAGCAGCCAGTGGGATGCAAATAACAACTTCTTTTTTATTTACGGCTGGAATTAGTGCATTTGTTATTACATTGATGCCTTTTGCCGCTGCCACAGCTATAAAAATGACTTTAAAATAGTGATGATAACATATTTAATACAACCAGTGTCTAATCGTGATTGTGATTGAAATATTATGTCAATTTGGAAATACTCTAACCCAGCATTTTTTATGTCCTTAAGTCAGAGGATCCTTCCAGGAATTACTATATTTACTTTGATTCTATTACTAGTTGGCCTTTACTGGGGGTTTTTCTTAACACCGAATGATTACCAGCAAGGCAGTTCAGTCAAAATTATATTTTTACATGTTCCTGCTGCCTTAGTCGCAATCAACACCTGGTTTGTAATGCTCATTAGCTCTCTCATTTGGTTAGTGAGACGTCACCACATCAGTGCACTGATAGCTAAAGCAGCAGCACCTATTGGACTTATAATGACATTAATTGCCATAATAACAGGAATGATCTGGGGACAACAAATGTGGGGAACTTACTGGGCTTGGGATCCACGTCTTACTTCATTTCTTATATTATTTTTATTCTACGTTGGATATCAAACTTTATGGGGCGCAATAGAAAACCCTGATACAGCGGCTGATTTAACCTCAATCTTATGCCTTGTGGGTACAGTTTTTGCCATTCTGAGTCGATATGCCGTAAATTTTTGGAGCCAAGGCCTTCATCAAGGAGCCTCGTTATCTTTAGACAAAGAAGAACATATTCATGATGCTTTTTCAAATCCACTTTACATATGTATTATAGGTTTTATATCTTTATTTTTAACATTAGTTATCTTAAGAACCCGCACAGAAATTATAAAACGCCAAATAAATGCAATTGAGAGAAGAAGAGGTAATAGTTGATGCTTGAACTTGGCAAATATGCAGCACCGGTTTTTTTTGCTTATGGAGCGACTCTTACATTATTACTTGGAATAATAATAATTAGTTTTGTCCAATCTGTCTCCAAATCGAAATACCTAAAAAACTTAAAGAAAAATTGATACGTGAATAAAAAAATAATTCTCATTTCGTTTATTCCAATATTGATATTTTTAATAATAGCTTCTTTATTACTGTTTGGATTATCCAAAAATAATGACCTTCCTTCAAATTTAATTGGAAAAAATGCTACAAAATTGCCAGAAACTTTTCTAACCGGATATGATGCAATTCCTAAAGATGCCATTATCGAGCAAAAGATTAAAATAATTAATTTTTGGGCAAGTTGGTGCGCTCCGTGTAGAGCCGAACACCCAAATATTGAGAAACTAGCAGACCTAGATATCAAGGTATATGGAGTAAATTTAAAAGATAATTCCTCATCAGCCATCAGGTTTTTAACAAAATTGGGAAATCCTTATGATGGTATCGGAACAGATAAAGATGGAAAAACAGCTATAGACTGGGGAGTTTATGGTGTCCCTGAAACCTTTATATTAGATCAATTTGGAAAGATACTTTATCGACATCCAGGCCCTATAACTAAGAAAATTTTAAATAATAAAATAATTCCTATGATTTTATCCCATCAATGATCTACCCTACTGGTCTTTCTAATTTAAGATGTGTTATCTCAAATTATGTTAAAAATTTTAAAAATCCGAAAACCTGATGATTGGCACCTTCATTTAAGAGATGGAGACATGCTAAAACCAATATTGAGGGAAACAGTTCGTGATTTCAAACGGGCTATAATTATGCCAAATCTTGTCCCACCAATACTAAATAGCAAGGACGCTGTAAGTTATAGGAATAAAATTTTATCTGCCTTGCCCAAAGGATCACATTTTGATCCTTTAATGACTATTTATTTAACTGATCAAAGCAACCACGAAGATATAATTGAAGCATATTTATCTGGTTTAATTTCTGCAGTTAAGCTTTATCCTGCTGGTGCAACAACCAACTCTCAATCAGGTGTAACAAACTTGGATAATATCAGACCGTTATTAGAAAAACTCACAGAAATTGGTATTCCAATATGTATACATGGTGAAACTTCTTCGCCATCTATCGACATCTTTGATAGAGAAGCATTCTTCATTGAAAAAATACTAGATCCAATTAGAACAAAAATACCAGGAATAAAAATTATTCTTGAGCATATAACCACAAAAGAAGGAGTAGAATACATATTATCTGAAAACGAAAACCTTGCTGCTACCATCACAACACATCATTTAATAATTAATAGAAATGACCTTTTGGCCGGTGGTATTAAACCACATTATTATTGTTTGCCTATAGCAAAAAGAGAAAAGCACCGAATCGCATTAAGAGCAGCCGCTACATCAGGAGATAAACATTTCTTTTTGGGTTCGGACAGTGCACCACATGTCGATTCTTTGAAGGAGAACAGTTGTGGATGTGCTGGCATTTTTTCAGCTACTAACACAATGTCATTTTTAGCCCATGTATTTGAAGAAGAAGATGCATTAGATCAATTAGAAAAATTTACATCCATCAACGGACCCAACTTTTATAATTTAAAAGTTAACGACGAAATTTCCACATTATACAAACACGAAGAGCCAGTCATATTTCCAGAAAAAATAAAAATTGGAAAACAGAATGTAACATTATTCAATCCTGGCTTTTCCTCTCACTGGTCTACTCAAGGATAAATCACATGCTACCTAGTTCATATCCAGATGATAAATTAATAGCTGAATTAACTGCTAAAATGTTTCTAGACATAAAAGCTGTCCATTTTAATGCCAAAGAACCATTTACCCTAGCTTCAGGCCTTTCTTCTCCTACATATATAGATTGTCGGAAATTAATTTCTTATCCGCAAATTCGCTCTACAGTTATGGATTTTATGACATGCAAAATATTACGAAATGCCGGCTTCAATGCATTTGATAATATTGCAGGTGGTGAAACCGCTGGTATACCATTTGCAGCGTTAATAGCAGAAAGACTGGCACTACCCATGACTTATGTACGAAAAAAACCTAAGGGGTATGGGAAAGGTTCTCAAATTGAGGGAAAGTTGGACAAAGGGCAGCGAGTTTTGCTAGTTGAGGATCTTACTACAGATGGTGGCTCGAAAATAAAATTTGTAGAGGCCATTAGAAAAGCAGAAGGACTTTGCAACGATACTGCTGTAATTTTTTACTATGACATCTTTCCAGACACTAAAAGGAAGTTGTCAAAAAATAATATAAGTTTACATTATCTTTGTACTTGGAAAGACATATTAGAAGCAGCGCGAAAAGGAAGCTATTTTGATGCCGCCACATTGGATCAAGTCGAGTTATTTTTGAATAATCCCATTAGTTGGTCAACAACACGTCAATAAAACCGATCAACTTGGAAAACTTAAATGCAAGTTTAGATAAATAGAACTAAAAATTACGACCCACGATGTTTAAAGCTGTCTCGTCGAAAACTATAAAGAGCATTTGGATCGACCGAAACATCAATTACTGCAGGTTTGTTACACTCTAGCGCTGTTTGAACGGCTTCTGGTAGCTCCTTTAAGTTTTCTACTTTAAAGCCTTTTGCTCTATAAAGTTCTGCTACTTTATCAAAAGGGGGACTGCTTACATCTGCTCCTATATAACGCCCATTAAAAAAATCTCTTTGATAAGCCTTTTCTGCTCCCCAACACTTATTATTCATCACAATAGTGACAGTATTTATTCCATTATCAACTGCTGTCGAAAGCTCAGATAAAGTCATTCCAAATCCTCCATCTCCCATAAAACTTACAACTGGACGTTCAGGTTGAGCCAATTTTACTCCCAAACCACAAGCAAACGAGAAGCCAACCAATCCAAAGTCCAAAGGGGTGAATAGGCTCTTAGGTTCAAAGTAATTCAAAGCATCAGTTGCTTGCAAACATAGGGTCCCCGCATCCATCGTAATTGACGAATTTTTAGGTAATATTGTACGAAGTGTTTTGAATAATCCGGTCGGTTGAATGGGATTAGTAATAACAGCATCAGCGTCTCGCTTTTGCAAAAAGTTTCTTCGTTCTGTTTTAAATTTGGATATCCAATCATCTGCTATCTTCCGATCATTTGAAATTTGTAATACGTCTAGCAACTGTTTAGTTATTGTGGGTGCGTCGCCCCAAATACCAACTTCAATGGGGAAAAATCGACCAATAGCAGTTGGCTCAATTTCAATGTGAATAATTTTAGCATTCTGATTAATATTATCGTAACTGTAAAAAGTGGAGTTAAACCCTAAACGAGTTCCTAGTGCGAGAATAACATCTGCCTCTTTAACTAGTCGAGATGCAACTATATTACCACGCGGGCCCATCTGACCTGCATTTAATGGATGACTAAAAGGTATAGCATCACCATGTCCAGGTGAAGTCACAATTGGACAATTTAATATCTCAGCCAATGCTAACACTTGCTTATGACCAGCTGTATTTTTGATGCCGCCACCAGCGATAATCACTGGCCTTTCTGCTTGGCTCATTAATGTGGCGGCCTGCATAACCTTTTTTATGTCTCCAGCTGGAACCGAGTTATTTCTATAAGTAGGTGGATCTAAGATCTCATCATAATTACATTGGTCTGACAAAACATCTCTCGGTAAATTTAAATGCACTGGCCCCATCCTTGGTGCTAAAGCATTTCTAAAAGCTTCTCGTATCAATTCTGGAACTCTATCGGCAGACGGGGCTGTCCAAGTTTTTTTTGTGATGGGTTTGAAAATGGCATTTTGATCCACTTCTTGAAAAGCGTCACGGTACAAATGCGCCGAGGAAAGTGCACCAGCTATTGATATAACCGGTGAAAAAGCTGCCATCGCTTGAGATAAACCTGTTACTAAATTGGTTGCCCCTGGTCCGTTTTGACCAGCCAAAAATAAACCTGCCTGTCCAGAAGCACGTGCATATCCGTCAGCCATGTGAACACCTGTGCGCTCATCATGAACTCCAATATAATTGATATCATTTGAATCATATAATGCATCAAATATTTCCATAGTGGCCGATCCAATCAATCCAAATGCGTATTTTATATTCTCCGCCTCTAACGTTGCCACCACTGCCTGACCTCCTGACATTAATGTCATCAATTTTTCCTCTCAAGAAATTTAAGTATTGGAATTACAAACGCGTCAGGATTCTCCATTAATCCTAAGTGCTTTAAGTTAGGAACTATGATCATTTTAGAATCATTGTAATCATTAGCAATTTCCTGTGCCATTTCAGGCGTACTACCCGAATCTTTTTCACAGGTCATCACTAAAGTAGGAATTGTAAAATTCCTATCTTGGTTAAGTAACTCTTTTACCCCAAAAGCCAAAACTTCAGCAGCTTGGGCATAACTTAACAAATCAACCAGCTTTCGCCATTTTACGACCAAGTCTACCAGCTTTGGGAATTGCAATCTAAATTCTTTTGTAAACCATCGGTTTATTGCATCATCTAAGGTTACTAGCCCACCCTGTTCACTAACTTTTTTAGCACGATTCTCAACAATTTGTTGAAGCTTAACGCCTCTGCGGTGAGGTGAGTTTAAAATGACTAATGACAAGATTTTTCCAGGATATTCTATTGCAAATTTTCGATTAATCATTCCACCGATAGAAAAGCCAATAAGATGTGCTTTTTTTATCTCCAAATAAGTAAGTAAATTAATAATTTGAGACGAAAAAACTGATAAGCTTGCTTTTTCCTCTAACGGTGCACTCAGGCCGTGACCATATAAATCATAAGTTATAACTCTATAATGCTTTGATAGTTTTGGGATAATCCCTGTCCAAATATCCTTACAAAGCCCCAGTCCATGTATTAAAATAACTGGTGGCGCATCCATATCACCAAAAGTTTCAAATGAAATTCTGTTGATTAATTTTAAGTTATTCATCTAAAAAATTTCCAAAAATTGGGCAAAATTATAATTATTTGATATTTTATTATGTTAAGTTATATATTCTTGTTGCCATATTGCTATTTCCAATATTTCATACAGTAAATGATTAAACCACCATTCTTTTTGCAAAGATGGTTCGTAAAAAGGTGTACTTTATGACAATTACAACATGTGTTTTTGATGCCTATGGTACACTTTTCGATGTATCAGCTGCAGCCAGAGAATGCGCTATGGAACCAGGCCGTGATAAGCTTAAAAAGTGTTGGAAAAATTTGGCCAATGATTGGCGATTAAAACAACTTCAATACTCTTGGATAAGAACAATAACCAATGCACACATCAATTTTTGGGAAGTAACTAAAAATGGATTAGATTATGCGCTTGAGGCGAATAATCTAACCAATGACAAGGAATTAAGAGAGCGATTATTATCGCTTTATTGGTCATTAAAAGCTTATCCTGAAGTTTCAAATGTCTTGAAAAATTTACAAAATGATAAACTGGAAACGGCAATTCTCTCTAATGGCTCAGTGGGTATGCTCAAAGCGGCTGCCGAATCTGCTGAGATCGATAGTTTACTTAATGGTATAATAAGTGTTGACCTTATAAACACTTTCAAACCTGATTTTAGAGTTTACGATTTGGTACTTAAGCAGTTTAAGCGTGATAAATCCCAAATATTGTTTGTCTCTTCTAATGGATGGGATGTTGCAGCAGCAGCAGGCTTTGGTTTTCATGCTATTTGGGTCAACCGAAATAATGAACCAGTTGATAAATTACCTTGGATTCCAAAACACATATTAAACGATTTGTTTGACATCCCTCGATTAGTTAGAACCATATGACAAATATTAAAGAAATTAATTTTGCCCAAGAAAGATTAGAAGGGTTTGTACGTGAAACCCCAATCTTAAACTCTCCCTTTTTAGATGAAATCGCTGGCAGGAAAGTTTTTATCAAAGCTGAATGTTTACAGCATACGGGAAGCTTCAAGTTTCGCGGGGGTTGGTCAGCAATATCTGCAATGAATTATGATCAACGTAAAAATGGAGTGCTCGCAGTCTCGTCAGGAAATCACGCTCAGGGCGTTGCTTATGCTGCAAAAGCTTTTGGTGTAAAGGCGGTGATAATAATGCCTAAAGATGCTCCAGCTTTAAAAATAGAGAACACAAAAAGGTTAGGTGCAGAAGTTATACTTTATGACAGATTGAATCAAGACAGAGAAGCACTCGGGTTAAGGATTTCTAAAGAAAGAAGCCTCACTTCAATAAAACCTTATGACGAACCTTTAGTAATAGCAGGACAAGGCACCTGTGGTTTAGAAATAGCTAGTCAAAGCAAAAAACTTAATATTATTGAATCTGATGTAATAGTTTGTTGCGGTGGTGGTGGCTTAACTTCGGGCATAGCATTAGCTTTGGAGAGTGAGGCTCCCAAACTTAAAGTTAGAACGGCAGAGCCAGCCAATTTCAATGATGTGGCCATTTCACTGAAAGACGGAAAGATTACACGAAATCACGCTTTAACTGGCTCGATTTGTGATGCAATTTTAACACCACAGCCAGGAGAATTAACTTTTCCGATCATGAACAAACTTTGTGGTCCAGGCCTTACTGTTTCTGATCAGGAGTGTCTTGAAGCAATGTATTTAGCGTTTCTAAGATTAAAGCTAGTACTTGAACCAGGTGGAGCAGCAGCATTAGCAGCAGCATTATTTCGCACAAACGAAATAAAAGGTGACAACGTTATTGTTGTTGCAACAGGTGGAAACGTTGATACTACGATCTTCTCCCAAGCTATAAAAAACGCAAGTGAGCATTCATGAATTTTTCGAAAAATACGACATCGTCTGAGACCAAATGGATATAGTTACACAATTTCCACACAAAATAATTGATGAACCTGACATGGGTATAATGCTTTCAGATAACTGCCGTCTTTCAGCAAGAGTTTTTATGCCAGAGGATGCAATTAAACGTCCTTTACCTGCAATATTGGAATATCTCCCCTACAGAAAAAGAGATGGCACAATAGAGCGGGATGAAATGATGCATAAATATTTTGCTGGCTGCGGTTATGTCGTCCTTAGAGTTGACATGCGTGGAAGTGGTGAAAGCCAAGGCCTTATGCTTGACGAATATTCAAAAGAAGAGCTCTCAGATTGTGTTGAAGTTATAAATTGGATTGCTGAACAATCCTGGTGTGACGGTAATGTAGGCATGATGGGGAAAAGCTGGGGTGGTTTTAATTGTATTCAAGTAGCAATGCTTCAGCCCGCTCCACTTAAAGCCATAATTAGCGGTTATTCAACCGTTGATAGATATGCAGACGATATCCATTACAAAGGAGGCTGTCTGTTAAATGAAAACCTTAGTTGGTCTGGAACTATGCTTTCATACTCATCAAGACCGCCAGATCCTTCTCTAGTTGGAGACCAATGGCGAACCATGTGGTTGGAACGCCTAAATAATATTCCATTTTATGGTGCAAAATGGATGCAACACCCTAATCGAGATGAATATTGGAAGCACGGCTCACTGTCTGAAAATTATGACTGTTTAATTATACCAACCTTATGCTTTGGTGGATGGGCTGACAATTATATGAATACAGTCAGTAATTTAATAGAAAATGTTAAAAATAGCACAGTCAAGGGGATCGTTGGACCTTGGGTTCATCAATATCCCCATACAGCCGATCCATCACCGCAGATAGGCTTCTTACAAGAAGCGCTAAGATGGTGGGATAAATGGTTAAAAGGTGCTCAAACTGGAGTTGAAAAAGATCCAAATTATCGAATTTATTTACAGGACAGCATTAAACCAGATCGAAAGATAAAACATAGACCTGGGCAATGGATTGTAGAGAAAGATTGGCCATCAACTGAGATAAAGCATACAAAATTTTATTTGTCTTCCGATGGTGTCTTGGGTGGAGATACCAGTAAGTTAAATAACATTATTAAGAGCCCTACAACCTGCGGTTTTGGCGCTGGTAGCTATTTTCCGATGAGTAGTTCAGTGCCAGAGCAATCTGGTGATCAAAGTATTGATGATGCCTACTCGCTCTGTTTTGACCATGACCCAGTAAAGAGCTCCATTGATATCGTTGGCAGACCCAAAATTAAACTAACGTTGAAATCAGATAATAAGCACGGTCATTTATGCGTGCGCCTGTGCGATGTATCCCCTGATCGACTCTCAACACGTATTACCTATGGTCTGTTAAATTTAACCCATAGATCAAGTCATGAGAATCCAACTCCAATTCCAGTAAACGAGGAGTTCTCTATCGAACTTGAATTGGATCAAATTGCTTATCGTTTGTTACCAGGAAACAAGTTGCGTATTTCTTTATCAAACGCTTATTGGCCTTTAGTTTGGCCAGTCGCAGAGAAAGCCACCTTAACATTAATAAAAGGGGAGTTGTTACTTCCAGTCCGTCCAGAATCAAAAGGCCCTGAATACATATTTCCAAAACCAGAATGTGCAAGCCCTTGGTCTCGAAAAACAGTCAGAGAACCATATTATTCAAATAAAATCACTACTGATCAAATGACTGATGCAGTAAAATTAGAAATTTTTGATGATTATGGGATAGTTGAAGATAATGACCATGGCTTACAAATGGGTACAATTGTTCGAGAAACCTTTTCAATACATCCTGACGATCCGCTATGTGCCTCTGGACATATTCATTGGACGCAAACATTGGCCCGCAATGAATGGAATATTAGAACTGAAATTTATAATTCATTAACTTCTGATAAAAAAAATTTCTATATGACTGCTAAGATAAAAGCCTTTGAAGCAGAAAAACTAATATTCGAAAAAGACTTTAAAGAAACAATAAAAAGATCTTTTCACTAACATCATTTAATAATGATCAAGCTTTGGTGATTTTGGGCCGACCGGAAGCAGTAACAGTTATTTCAGCTTCCATAAAAATTCGTTGATTTTCGATTTCACTGGACCTTATATCTTTTGAAATTTGTAAATCTATTTCATCTGCACCAGATGATCTGGCTTTATTGCCAGCTAAGGTGGAGAGCTCACGTTCCAATTGTTTGAGTGCTTCATCTTCTGAAAAAAAATCTTTTGGAGCATCTTGCCCATGTAATCTGAAACAACCTTCTGAAGGGGAAGTAACCGTTCCAACACATGTAAAGGAGATCCTTCCAGCGACAGCACCAATGGCATTGGCGACACTTGAATATTTTGGAACAATCATTTGTGTGGATAAAAGTTTACCAACTTTTGGGTAGTAAGTCTTGGCAGATGCCCCTAATCCAATCACTGGTAAGCCTAATCCAAAATTAATAAAAAATGTTTTATTATGATGCTTTAGTCCTTTATTTATAAGCCAATGATCTTCAATGGAGTTTTGATAATCATTACTAGCATCTTCTTTTAAGGCGACATTTATTAAGGCACTTCCAGTTTGCTTTGTTAATTGATCAATTATCAATTGGGCCATCACTTCAGCTCCCTCACTTAAAACTTCTCCTGAGCCTGTACGACGGTTGGCAAATACTTTGAGAGCCAATTTGGAAGCTTGAGCATTCCAACTATTAGACAGCCCCAAAACGTGACTAGCATCTGTTGGGGTTACCCCGGACATCATTAATACCCCCCTAGAAACCAAACGATGAAGCGTTGCTAACTCCAACCTATTCGAAAGCAATCCTTCTAAAGATATAGCATCAGTTCCAATTTTTTCTAAAACAATAATTTCTCTATCATTAAATTTATTCCACTTGGACTTGATTAATATGGGTATAACAAATCTTGCATCATACTCTCCACTTTTCTCTGAACCAACCTGGCTCTCTAGGGTTGGAATTACGATATCAGGCCAAGTAATTGCTGCTAAAGCTATAGGCATAATACGGGATGGCCCTAAAGATAAACTACCGTCAAGACCCTCGCTCGACATATGCACCTCACTATCACCGCCAAGACCTGTCGTATGTATAGCTACCGCTTCAACCATTGTTCTAAATTCTCCAACCTTGGCACCATTTGGATCTATTTGTGGATGCCCATTCCTTAATATTGCAATGTCGGTTGTCGTGCCGCCTATATCCGAAACAACAGCGTCTAATTCATTCGTCAACCATTGCGCTCCAACTATTGAAGCAGCCGGTCCTGACAAAATCGTCTCAATTGGCTTTTCTTGGGCCATTTCGGCGGAAATTAATGCTCCATCACCTCGAACAACCATAAGTGGTGAATTCACACCTAAAGCTTTTAATTTAGATATACATGCATCTATCAATCTATCGATCAACCCAATCAACCGGGCATTCAAAACACTTGTAACCGCTCTTTTGGGTCCATTTAATTTTGATGATAAATCACTTGAACAAGTAACAGGTTTTCCAGTTTTTTCTCGAATTAAATCCCGCGCTAAAATTTCATGCGATGGATTCCTAGTTGCAAAACTTGACACAACAGCAAAAGCTGTAATCTCATCTCCCCAATTATCGATTGAATCACTTATTTTACTCAAGTCTAAAAATGATTTTTCTTCTCCTGAATAAGCGTGTCCTCCATCTAAAACGATAATTGGGTCCCCTTTCATAGCTTTCGATAAACCATGTCGTTCCAGATCCTTATTTGAAAATCCGATAGCTACCAAACCTACTTTTTCACCCTGTCCCTCCACTAGTGCATTTGTCGCCAGGGTTGTTGATAAAGATGCCATGGCGATTTCTGACGGTCTTTTAGAACTTTTTGTTAAAACATCCTGAACTGCTTCACCAATTCCAATTGATAAATCATGTTTTGTCGTTAAGGCCTTAGAAGAAGCTATTATATTTTCATCACCTTCCATCAAAACAGCATCCGTATATGTGCCGCCAGTATCCACACCCAATAAAATTGCCATATTTCCCATTCCAAATTATTAATAAAAGGTTTTAAACAGCTCTTTAAATTATACCATCTAAAAATGACAAAAATTTGATGATATTACGACAAAAATATATATTTACTTTAATTTCTAATTCATTGGCTTTTAACACATGAATCATTAATCATAAAAATGCTTTAAGATAGTTCACTCTTCCTTTAACTCGTGAAAGAAATAATATGACGAAACTTACGCTAGGAAAAAAAATGAATGATATTATAAATTTAGAAATCTCTAATCATATAGCAACCGTTACGTTAAACAGACCAGAGAAGAAAAATGCGCTTTCAAAAGATATGTTTAATGCAATATCTCTTGTCGGTGAGAACTTGAAATGTGAAA
>Ga0315328_10000309_pt1 | contig 20977 bp, 15 predicted proteins | sample M120032315metaG_FD_203462 | JGI IMG/M metagenome (GOLD analysis project Ga0315328, IMG submission 203462) | Ammonia-oxidizing marine archaeal communities from Monterey Bay, California, United States - M1 200m 32315 | ecosystem: Environmental > Aquatic > Marine > Intertidal zone | place: USA... | reverse complement strand
TCGCTCGTTATTTGTTACCATGCGTTAGTGGAGAAAAAAGAGAATTATTTGCACTTACAGAGCCAGAGGCTGGATCAGATATTATGGGTATGAAATCCAATGCAACAAGAGACGGTGATGATTGGATTTTAAATGGAAGCAAGCATTTTATATCTGGGCCTATAATGCCGGATTTTGCTATTGTATTTGCTGCAACTGGTGAAGATGAAACACCACGTGGGGTTAGAAAGAGAGTTACTGCTTTTCTAGTTGACGTTGGACTTCCTGGTTTTGAATGTAGAGAAGGAAATAAATGTGTAAGTTACAGAGGGTATAAAAACTTTCAACTCAGCTTTGATAATGTTCGATTGGGTCCAGATCAAATACTTGGTGAAGAGGGGCGTGGTTTGGAATTATCTGGTAAGTGGCTTGGGATGGGAAGAATCTGGGTTGGAGCGACTTGTTGTGGTAAAGCGGAGCGCATCATGAGTTTAGCAGTAGACTGGGCTGCTAATAGAAAACAATTTGGAAAGCCAATAGGAGCATTTCAGGCCACAGGTTTTAAATTAGCAGATATGTCAATTGGTTTAAGGGCAGCAGATTTAATGGTGGATGATGCAGTAAAGCGTGCAGAGCTAGGAGTCATGCAGGATAGTGACGCTGCCATGGTAAAAGTTTTTTGTTCTGAAATGTTAAATAAAGTAGCTGATGATACTGTTCAAATTTACGGTGGGATGGGGCTTATGGAAGAATTACCAATTCAAAGACTTTGGCGTGATAGTCGCTTGGAAAGAATATGGGACGGTACTTCTGAAATTCAGAGACATATAATAACACGGTCTATTTTGCGGCCGCTTGGTGCATGACGCCAGCACAAAAAAATAATTTTGAACGGTTAATTAAACCACGACACATTGCTTTTGTTGGCGGGACGGATGCTAAAATTGCAATTGGAGAGGCTGAGCGTGCAGGGTATGCTGGTTCGATATGGCCAGTTAATCCAAATAGAGAAACATTGGGTGGCCACGTCTGCTTTCATTCTTTTGACGAACTTCCATCAATACCTGATGCAGTATTCTTGGCAATACCGAGGGATGACGCCCTTCGGGCAATCAGAAAATTAGCAGATTTGGGTGCTGGCGGTGTTGTCTGTTATACCGCAGGATTTGGAGAGGCTGATAAAAATGGTTTAGAAGCTGAGAAATTACTTTTGAAGTATGCTGGAGATATGGCCGTTATCGGTCCCAATTGCTATGGGATGATTAATTATTTTGATAAGGTGGCATTATGGCCATTCGCGCATGGTGGTGATTGTCCTGGTTACGGTGCAGCAATTATTACACAAAGTGGGATGTTTTCCTCCGATATCACTATGAGCCAACGATCTTTGCCTTTGACCTATATGATCTCAGCTGGCAATCAAACAGTGATGGGTTTGGAAGATTTCGTCGATATACTATCTGAAAAGCCAGAAGTCCGAGCGATAGGATTACATATAGAAGGTCTAAGTGATATTGCGCTTTTTGAAAAAGCGGCTCTTAAAGCTTTAAGTTTAAATAAACCAATAGTTGCTTTGAAAACTGGGACATCAAAAATTGGATCGACACTGACATTAAGTCATACTGGTTCTTTGTCTGGGTCCAATGAGCTTTATGATGCGTTATTTGAGAGAACAGGTATAATAAGTGTAGATAACCCTTCTCAATTGTTGGAAACGTTAAAGTATTTATGTGTTGCTGGTTGCCCAGACGATACAAATGTTGTTGGTTTTACCTGTTCTGGGGGTGGCGCGACAATGCTTGCAGATCATGCAGAAAAAATTGGATTAAAGTTCCCTAATTTTGGGTTGAGTGGATCTGACAAAATTGTTGAGCTATTACCAGCCATAGCGACAGTCTCTAATCCTCTTGACTATACTACACCCATATGGGGTCAGCCTGAAAAAACAGAGCCTGTTTTTCAAGAAGCAATGTCTGAAATTTCTGGACAATCTACTATACTAATTCAAGATTATCCTGCAAAAGGTTTAGATGAGTCTTTGGTATTCTATCGCAATGATGCGTTGGCCTTCGCAAAAGCAGCTACAAATAATAATATTCCTGCGGCAATATGTTCTACTATTCCAGAAAACTTTGATAAAGAAACTAGAGAGTTGTTAATTGCCCAAGGCGTGGCTCCGATGCAAGGGATCCACGAGGCATTAAATGCTATAAGTCAAGCAGTGACATGGAAAAAAAATAAAAGTGATATTCTTAGAAACAAACCTTTAGAGATTATAAATGTTAGATCCAATTTAGATCATTTACGTGTAGTAGATGAATTTGAAGGGAAAAGTGTTTTAAAAAAAATGGGTTTTAACGTACCCAAGGGAAAATTAACATCAAAAACTTCAGCTTCAAAACATGCTGCTGAGCTTGGCTTTCCTGTTGTTTTAAAGATGGTTAGTACAAAAATTATACATAAAACAGAAATGGGTGCAGTTACCTTAAATTTGAATAGCACATCAGAAGTTTCAAAAGCATTGAAGGAAATGGATCAAAGGGTTTACGCTAATTTTCCAGAAGGAGTATCTGAAAGTTATCTTGTCGAACAAATGGTTAAACCACCAATTGCAGAACTGATTATCGGGATTAGAGCCGATCCCCAGTTTGGGTTAGCGCTTACAATTGGAAGTGGAGGTATTTTTGTTGAATTGATAAGAGACTCGTCTACTCTTTTACTTCCCACTAAATTGATGGATATTGAAAAATCTTTAAAAAGCCTCAAGTTAGCAAAGTTATTTGAAGGTTTTCGTGGGAAACCGAAAGTTGACATAAATATAATTGCCCAAGAAATTCTAAATCTTGCCATTTTTGCGGAGAAAAATATTAATACTATAGCTGAAATTGAAGTTAACCCAATGTTTGTTTACGAAAAATCAGTTGTATTTGTGGACGTGTTAATACATGCGGTTAAAACCCCGGTGTCGTGAAGTAACATTCTTTCAATATAATAGGTCAAAAATATATTGACCAAAAGAAAGTTTAAATGTGAGTATCGATCGTAATTAAAATTTATAGGAGTTATTATAATGTCGGAACTCTGGCAGTTATCTGGACATGAAATTGCTGATTTAGTGCGTTCGAAAAAATTATCTGCTGTAGAGGTAACAAAAGCGCATCTTTCCCGCATGGACACAGTAAATTCCAAATTAAATGCAGTCGTTCAAGAAATGCCGGATGCAGCAATCAAAGACGCGGAAGAGATAGATCGACTAGTTAAATCAGGTAACGATCCTGGTGTTTTGTGTGGTGTGCCAGTAACTATTAAAGTGCTGGCTGACCAAAAAGGCTATGCGACTACGAATGGATTAAAACTTCAGAAAAATCTGATTGCTGAAGCTGATAGTCCTATAGTCTCAAATATTAAAAAAGCAGGTGGTGTGATTATTGGAAGAACAAATACTCCAGCTTTCTCGTTGCGATGGTTTACCAATAACGATCTTCATGGGCAAACACTTAACCCCCATAATAAATCTATAACACCAGGTGGCTCTTCTGGTGGAGCCTCCTCAGCTGTTGCTAGTGGAATATGTCCAATTGCACATGGCACCGATATTGGAGGGTCGATTAGATATCCTGCTTATGCCTGCGGTTTGCACGGTCTTCGCCCCACATTTGGGCGAATTCCAGCATATAACTCCTCTGGAGCAGAACGTCATATAGGTGGGCAAATAATGGCAGTAGGGGGGCCAATAGCAAGAACAATTGAAGATATAAGAATATCTTTTGAGGCGATGTCCAAACAAGATGATCGAGATCCTTGGTATGTTCCGGCACCCATAAATGGACCAGAGTTTTCAAAACGGGCTGCATTCACTATCGCTCCTGATGGAATGCCTGTTTGTGAAAGTGTGGTAAATGCTATTAGAGAAGCAGCAAATCTCCTTGCAAGTTGTGGTTGGGATATAGAGGAAGTCAAATGCCCACCAATGAAAGCGGCGGCTGAGATAAATGCTAAACTATGGATGGTTGAAACACGTTATGCTGCAAAAGGTATGATTGAAAAAGAGGATGAATCAGATTCTCTGTTTGTTTTTGAGCAAATGACTAAAAGATCTCCTGAAATAAACAAAAATGAACTGTTGGATGCTCTTCAAGAAAGAGCATTATTACTTAGAGAATGGCAACTCTTTCTGGCTAAATACCCAGTATTGATTACCCCGGTTTCTGGTGAGTTGCCTTTTCCACAGCAACTTGATGTTAAATCTGAAGGTGACTTTGAAAACGTTATGCAGGCACAACTGACCCAACTTGCGGTTCCTGCTTTAGGATTGCCAGCGCTTGCAGTTTTTACAGGTTTTTCTAAAAATATACCCTTAGGAGTACAATTGATTGGAGCCAGATTCCGGGAAGATATATTAATTGCGGCTGGAAAGGATCTAGAAAATTCTGGTTTAACGCCAAACTGTGTGGATCCAAACTGGTAGATAAGGAATTCTTATAACTTGTTAATAGGCACTTTTAAGTAATGTTCACCATCATCTTCAGCAGGAGGCAATTTACCTGCGCGCATATTTACTTGTATCGAAGGAATTATAAGTTTTGGCATTGAAAGTTGCGCATCACGTGTGGTTCGAAAGTTTACAAACTCTAATTCAGATTTTCCGCCACCTACGTGTATGTTTAATTCCTGTTGCTTTGCTACGGTCGTTTCCCAGCAAAATTCATTCCGTCCTGGTGCCTTATAATCATGACATAAAAATAATCTTGTTTCAGAAGGTAAAGACAGTATTTTTTGAATAGAATTATACAAATCTTTGGCTGAGCCGCCCGGAAAGTCTGTACGAGCTGTGCCAAAATCAGGCATAAAAAGAGTGTCCCCAATAAAAGCTGCATCATCAAATACGTACGTTACGCACGCTGGAGTATGACCAGGGGTATGTATTACCTTCACGTTTAAATTGCCAATTTCAAATTCATCACCATCTTCAAAAAGTTGATCAAATTGGCTTCCATCCATTTGAAATTCAGTCCCAGCATTAAAAATTTTTCCAAATACCTTCTGAACAGATTCAATATTAGAACCAATCGCTATCTTACCGCCCAGCTGTTTCGCCAAGTAAGGCGCCGCAGATAAATGATCAGCGTGAACATGAGTTTCGATCACCCATTCTAACTTCCAATCGTTTAATTTTATTTCATTGATAAGCATATCGGCATGGTTGGTATGTGTTCGACCAGAAGCTAAGTCAAAATCAAGTATTGAGTCTATAACTGCGCAGGCCTTAGAGCTTGGATCTTTAACAATATAACAAGCTGCATTGGTATTTTCATCAAAAAAACTATGAACTTCTGGTTTAAAGGTTGTTGTCATTTAAAATTCCACTACAGCCCTTATGGATTTTCCTTCATGCATTAAATCAAAACCTTTATTAATATCTTCCAATGGCATTGTGTGTGTAATCATAGGATCAATTTCAATCTTACCATCCATGTACCAATCAACTATTTTTGGAACTTCAGTCCTTCCTCTTGCACCTCCAAAAGCAGTGCCTTTCCAGCTTCTACCAGTTACCAATTGGAAAGGTCTAGTCGATATTTCGGCACCGGCGGGAGCAACACCAATTATGATACTTTCCCCCCAACCTTTATGAGCTGCCTCTAATGCAGTGCGCATTACAGATACATTCCCAGTGGCATCAAATGTATAATCAGCACCACCTTTTGTTAATTCAACTAAATACTCAACCATATCTCCCGAAACGTCCGTTGGGTTAACAAAATCTGTCATTCCAAATCGTTTAGCCATTTCAATTTTTCCGGCGTTTAGATCAACTCCAACAATTTGATCTGCACCAGCAAGTCGTAACCCTTGAATAACATTCAATCCGATGCCTCCAAGTCCAAATACTATTGCTCGTGAACCAATTTCGACTTTTGCTGTGTTAATAACTGCGCCTATTCCAGTAGTGACGCCACACCCAATATAACAAATTTTATCAAAAGGGGCATCAGGCCTTACTTTTGCTAAGGCAATTTCAGGTAAAACTGTATGGTTTGCAAATGTTGAACATCCCATATAATGCAAAATTGGTGTACCATCTAACATTGAAAATCGTGAAGTTCCATCGGGCATTACGCCTTGACCTTGGGTAGTTCGTATTGCTTGGCATAAATTCGTTTTTGGATTTAAGCAGTAATCGCATTCACGACATTCTGGGGTATATAAAGGTATTACGTGGTCTCCTGGTTTTACTGATGTCACACCCTTTCCAACTTCTAAAACAATACCAGCGCCTTCGTGACCCAGAATTGCAGGAAATGCGCCTTCAGGATCTGCGCCTGATCGAGTGAATTCATCCGTATGACACAGTCCAGTTGCTTTCACTTCCATTAATACTTCACCGGCTTTTGGCCCTTCAAGGTTAACTTCCATTATCTCAAGTGGTTTACCAGCCTCTAAAGCTACTGCAGCACGGGTTTTCATAATTATAATTCCTTTTAAAAATTAACTCATTTGAGCAAAAGCGTTACTTTGACCCAAATTGATTGACGATTCGCAAAAAGTTTGGCACCTACATCAAATTATTGCAATATTGGAATAATATTAAAAGAAAAATATTTAAAAAAATTGAAATAGGTTAGATAATCTAAAGCTTTTTTTAAAAATAGATTCAGGGGGCATTAAATTTTCAGTATATTAAGATTAGAAATGGTAGTCCCTAGGGGAATTGAACCCCTCTTTCCAGGTTGAAAACCTGGCGTCCTAACCGATAGACGAAGGGACCACTATTTCGTGACCGCGTTGTAGTTTGAGCGAAACAGTGTTGCAAGCGAAATATTCAAATTAATTTATGATATCATATCTATTATTTTGCACGTGCCGCATCTTTGAGATTCAATTTTACGCGTTTTTGCCCTCTCCAATCATCAATTTGCAATTGCCCTACTAAATGGAATCTGAGGCCGTTATGATTTTCAAGTGCTTCGCCTATTGGGGTGTCAAATGCTTTGAATGCGATAACATCAATTTTTCCACCACTATCATCTGAAACTGTTAGTCTAAGATGGTTTTCCCCAGCACGTTTAGAAAATAAGATTTTCTGATTCAACAGTGCTATTTTAGGTGCAGGTGCGCTTGCACCAAATGGTCCAGATTTTTCAAAATTTAAAACCAATTCCTCCGTGATTGCTCTGCACATCAAAGGCCCTGTAATGATCAAGTTAGCAGGAGGGATGTTGTCAGCACCGTTTTTTACTAATAAATTTGTTAATCTCTCGATAGCTTCTGGTATTTGGTCGCTGGTTAAAGAGAGGCCTGCCGCCATGCTATGGCCACCTCCTTTGATAATTAGGTTTTCTCGGGCTAGTCTCGTTACGGCAGACCCAATATCGATTCCTTTTATAGATCTTGCTGATCCAGAGCCTAATCCATTTTCTAGACCGATCACTATTGCTGGTCTGTTGTTTTGTTCTTTTATTCTGGCGGCAACGATTCCAACAACGCCGGGATGCCAACCTTCTTTAGCTGCCCAAAGCAAAGGGCTGTTGAGGTTGCGGGTACTTACTTGATTACATGCTTCGTCTAGAACTTTCTTTTCTATTTCACGTCTCTCAATGTTTAATTTATTCAGCTTATTGGCTATTGCCTGGGCTTCATAATCTGTTTGAGCCACTAATAATTCAATGCCTAATTTGGAACTTCCAATTCTTCCACCAGCATTGATCCTAGGACCCAGCAGGAAACCTAGATCATATGCACTGGGTGGAGAAGTAAGTTTACACACATCGCATAATGAATTTAAACTAGGATTTGTTCTACTTGCCATTACAATCAATCCTTGTTTCACAAAGGCTCGATTTAATCCAACTAAAGGTGCTACGTCTGCAATGGTAGCTAACGCAACTAGATCTAGAAATTTCAATAAATTTGGTGATTTTACATTATTATTTTTTAATTGAGTATTAGCTTCAACCAATAAAATAAAGACCATTCCAGCAGCGCATAGGTATTTAAACTCCCCCATTTCATCTTGACGATTTGGGTTAACAATAGCGTAAGCATCAGGCAGATTTTCTTCAGCTAAGTGGTGGTCTACCACAATCACATCAGTAGGTTTTGCTGCTAAAATACTCTCAAAAGCAACTGTGCCACTATCCAAACAGATAATTAAATCATGAGTTTTGGACAGACTTCTCATGGCAGTTATATTTGGCCCAAATCCTTCTTTTATTCTGTCTGGGATGTATATGGTGCAAGCAACACCAAGCTCCCTGAGCCAGTTATGCAAAAGTGCTCCTGAGGCGGCACCATCTACATCATAATCAGAAAATATAGCGATATTTTGCTTTTTCTCAATTGCATTAATTAAACGCTTAGCTGCCTTTTCAACATCTTTGAAAGTTTTTGGATCGGGCATTAGAGTTTTAATTTTTGCATCTAGAAAAGATTGGGCGTGTTCGGTTTGTATGCCTTGTGCAGCTATTGCGCGACTTACAATTTCTGGAAGCTGTAGCTCCTGTGATATCGCCAAGCCTTGACGAAGAATTTCGTTTGATAAGCCAATCCATCGTCGTCCAGTTAAAGAACTCTCTACATTGGCAAAAGCTGATGCCATTCTCTTCTTACCTATTTATTTTTTGTCGGTAATTCAAACGACGGACGGAGCCAGTTCTAGATCTCATAAGCATAGTGTCTGTTTCAATAAAGTTTGAGGATCTTCTTACCCCATTCAATAAAGAGCCATCAGTGACACCTGTCGCTGCAAAGATAACATCGGACATAACCATTTCATCTCTGGAGTAAACTCTATTTAAGTCTTTTATTCCAGCATTATAAGCCCGTTTTTTTTCATCGTCATTTCTAAAAATCAAACGGCCTTGTATTTGTCCACCCATACATTTTAAGGCTGCCGCTGCCAGAACACCTTCTGGTGCTCCTCCAGATCCCATATAAATATCAATTCCTGTTTTTTCAGATTCTGCACAATGCATAACACCTGCAACATCACCATCAGTGATTAATCTGATTGAAGCTCCGGCTATCCTAACCTCTTCAATGAGGTCCTCATGTCGCGGCCTTTCCAAAATGCAAACGGTAATGTCATTAATATCACATTTTTTTGTTTTGGCTAAAGTTTTTATTCGCTCTGTAGGTGACATGTCCAAGTGTATCAAGCCATTTTCAAAGCCGGGCCCAAATGCTAATTTGTCCATGTATACGTCAGGAGCGTGCAGCATCGTATTTCTGGGTCCAATGGCAATAACTGCCAAAGCATTTGGCATGTCTTTTGCGGTTAGAGTGGTGCCTTCTAGTGGATCTAATGCAATGTCCACATTGGGTCCATTTCCTTTCCCAACCTCTTCACCAATGTACAGCATAGGCGCTTCATCTCTCTCGCCTTCACCAATCACGACAACGCCGTTTATTTCTAATTTATTTAATTCCACCCGCATCGCATCAACTGCCGCCTGATCTGCTGCTTTTTCGTCACCTCTACCAATTAATTTTGCTGACGCTAACGCCGCGGCTTCAGTAACTCTAGCCAAACTTAATGACAGCATTCTATCGTGGAATTTTATTATTTCGGACATATTTGTTAACCTTAATTATCAGTTTTTATTGTGTATTTAACGAATTTAATAATAGCAATACTAGACATCTTCAATTCTTAGGGCAACTGGAGGCTCCAATGTAACACCAGTTTTTAAAACTTCTTTTAACGCTTTGTTTAGCGTTTCCGGTAAAGTTTTGTGCGTTACTATCACGACAGGAGCTGCGACGTCTGCGTGTTGTGTTTGGCGCATTCGATCTATTGAAATTCCATTGTTGCCTAGTGCATTAGCCATCTTCGCTAAAACCCCAGGAGAGTCTTTGAGTTTTGTTCTTATGTAGTAGGCGGCTGGAGTTGACGTAAAAACTGGGTTCATTTTTATCAAGCTGGTGGCAGATTGTCCAAATGTTGGAACTTTATTGCCTCTTGCAATATCGATAATATCAGACATGACAGCTGAAGAAGTAGGTCCTTCTCCAGCTCCCGCCCCACGCAAAATTACTTGCCCAGAGTTGTCCCCATCAAAAATTATCATGTTCATCGCATTTTCAAGCTGTCCAATAGGAGAAGTTGCGGAGACCAAACAAGGTTGCATCCTTTGCTCAAGCCCCTCATCTGTAATTTGACTTACGCCTAAAAGTTTAATTCGATAGCCCATTTCCCTTGTTTGTTCGATGTCCTGCACAGAAATTAATTCTATGCCTTGTGTGTCAACTGCCGCAAAATCGATTTGAGTTCCAAAAGCAATTGAGGTTAGAATGGCAAGTTTATGGCCAGCGTCTATTCCACCAACATCTAATGTTGGATCTGCTTCTAGATAACCCAGTTTTTGCGCTTCATTAAATACTGTCTCATAAGCTAAATTCGAATTTTCCATCCTTGTGAGAATATAATTGCAGGTTCCATTCATAACACCCATTATTTTGTTGATTTTATTGCCTGCTAAACTCTCTGTTAAGGTCTTTATGGCAGGTATCCCACCAGCGACGGCAGCTTCAAATTTTAAAGAAACATTGTTTTTTTCTGCTAATTCTGCCAATTCTTGTCCGTGTTTTGCTAATAGTGCCTTATTCGCTGTGATTACATGTTTTCCTGATTTAAGCGCTGTTTCAACAGCTTCTTTGGCAGGATCGTCATCTCCACCAATAAGTTCGATGAAAACGTCGATGTCACTTCTTTTCGCGAGGTCAATTATATTACTTTCCCAAGCAAGATCGTCTAAACTGACACCTCGATTTTTTGACTTTGATCTGGCTGATATTGCTTTAAGCTCAATAGATCTACCACTACGCGATGTGATTAATTCGGAATGAGAAGATAAAATCTTGAGCACACCCAATCCAACAGTTCCTAAGCCTGCAATGCCAATTTTTAAAATACTACTCATAAAGCTGTCTCTTCACCTCGGAGGTTCGCCATTAATTTTATAGCGTGGTATCAACTCTTTGAAGGTTTTTAAATGGTTATTTCAAAATTTGTTATCTTTACTGACATTCTTGAAAAAAAATTGAGATTAGCGTATTGACGGTACGTCAGATATTATAATTGGGCCTAAACACTTGAATAGAATCGCTGAATTTATCACAAATAAGGCGATAAGGGAGAATAAAATGAAAAAAATATTGGGAATCATGGGGTTAATTGCCTTAACTGTTTCACCGGTCTTTGCTGGAGATTTATCTAATGGTATTTGGAGAACAGAAGCAAATGAAGAGACTGGTAGTTGGTTGCATGTGAAGGTTTTTGACTGTGATGGGCTTATTTGTGGTGATATTGAAAATCTTTTTTCTTCAGACGGTGAAATCGTTGAGGATTATGAGCATAAAGGAAAACCAATTATTTGGGGTATGCAAATCAAGGGTGATGGAACCTATAAAAAAGGTAAGATTTGGAATCCAGCGAACGATAAAACATATAGTTCAAAAATGGTCTTAAAAGGTGAAACATTAGATGTTAGCGGATGTGTGTGGGGACTATGTCAGGCGCAAACGTGGAAAAGAATAGAATAATAGAAATAAATGTAACCTTTTTTAGCGCCGTGCTGTTTTAGATAACTGAATGGTGCTTTTTTATTTAAAGATATTATTAATCCTGGCCTAAGCTATCCTAAGCAGGAGTATTAAAAAAAGGGATACTAAATAGCGAACTCGACTCAAGAGAGAAGAGTTGTATCTCATTTTGATCCTATCCGCGCATAGATTCTGTTGGAATATTTGATATTACAACTGTCTAAATAATTAGTTAAGATAACTGCTAAGAAAACTCGAGCTGATTGGAGATCAATGTTTTGTCGATAAAATCTAAAATTAGTAATCAGCTTGCCCTTACTATAGTCGTGCCAACCTATAATGAAAAAGCTAACGTACAGCCTTTAATAGCTCTTCTAGATAAAGCCTTGACTAAAATAAAATGGGAGGTTGTTTTTGTTGATGATGATAGTCCTGATGGAACAGCTAATGAGGTAAGAAGAATTGCGAGGAATCGTTCAAATGTGAGAATTATTCATCGAATGGGCAGGCGTGGGCTTTCGGGAGCTTGTATCGAAGGTATATTATCTAGTGCTGCGCCTTTCGTAGCTGTAATGGATGGTGATTTGCAGCATGATGAGACTGTTTTAGTTTCTATGTTAGAAGCATTTAACACTGATGCTAATCTAAATTTAGTTATAGGTTCTCGAAATGTTGAAGGTGGCTCTTCAGGCGGTGGCTTGTCTAAAATTCGCAGTTTAGGCAGTGACATGGCCACTCTGATTGCTCGTAGATTGTTAAAAATTCAGGTTCAAGATCCAATGAGTGGGTTTTTTATGATAAGGTTAGGAAGTTTTAAAGAGGTTGTTGGGGAGTTGCAAAGGCAGGGTTTTAAAATTCTAACGGACCTTTTATCGGCGTCGAGAGGCGGTTGGAAAATTAAGGAAATACCTTTTGTTTTTAAAGAACGCCAATACGGTCAAAGTAAGATGGATAGTGCAGTCACATTGGAATATTTTGGTCTAATTTTGGCACGTTTAACCGGTGGTGCAGTAACTATTAGATTTATCTTATTTTTATTTGTTGGTTTAACAGGTGTTTTGGTGCAGCTAATAATGGTCGGAGTTTTTCTGAATGTGATGGCTTTAAGTTTTTTCTACTCGCAAATTTTGGCAGTCATAGTGGCCATGACTTCAAATTTCTTTTTGAATAATATTTTGACTTATCGAGATCAGTCATTGAGTGGAAAGTATATATTATTTGGGCTTTTATCATTTTACTTTGTATGTTCTTTGGGAGCTGTTGCGAATGTGGCTGTTGCAAATTTGGTTTATAGTTTTGTACCTTTCTGGATTTTAGCTAGCTTTTTGGGATCAGTAATGAGCTCTTTATGGAACTTTATGTCTTCAAAGTGGCTTACTTGGCGAATTAGGTGATTATGCGTGTTGGATGCTAGATTAAATTTCTTTAAAAATAGTGACTTCGCCATTTTGTTTACTTCCTTTCTGTTTGTGCGTTTGATATTTGCGTATTATCTTCCATTAGGGGTTGATGAAGCATATCAGATTACTGTGGGTAGACAGCTTGATTGGAGCTATTATGATCATCCTCCACTAAGTTTTTGGGCCCCAAGTATTTTTGCTATTATTTTTGGTTCTGAGTCTCCGCTTATTTACCGATTACCTGCTATTATTTTTGGATCAATAACGGTTTATGCTTTGTATGGCATTGGAATGCTTATTAAAGGAAAAGATGCTGCTTTTTTAAGTGCATTTTTATATTCTGTTTCACCTTTTTTTCTTTTTTCAGGTGGGGTTTTTGTTGTTCCTGATGGTCCATTAAATGCGGCGATATGCATGACTTTGTTTTTATTTATAAAATCAAGGAGTTCTGAAAAAAATTATAATATTCAATTGTTTTTGATAGGCCTTTGTTTGGCGGTATCATTTTTATCTAAGTATCAAGCTGTTTTAGTACCATTAGCACTCTTATTCTATTTTTTGGTCTCTAAAAAAAGAGTTTATTGGATTTTATATTCTCGAATTTGGATTATAGCATTAGTTGGAGTATTAGGATTTTTGCCAACCTTGATTTGGAATTATTCTGAGGGTTGGCCATCACTTACTTTCCATACAGCTAGGGCCAATGTTGAATTTAGCTTAATTAACTTTTTAAAAATGTTTTTTGGCCAAATAATCTATTTATCACCTCCAACAGTCTTTTTATCAATTTGGGCGGTTTTTTGTGTTCATCGAGATGAGAAAATTAACTTTTTATTTTATCCGGCATTATTTATCATTATAAGTTTCAATATTGTTTATATTATGGGCGCAGAAGGCTTTCCACATTGGACAATGCCTGGCTGGATGCTTTCGTTGCCGTTAGTAGGCGTGTTTATAAGTCAAAAAAGTGGCCCGTTAAGGAGAAAAATTAAAAAATGGTATTTTGGTTTTATAATTCCTTTCTGGACTGTAATTTTCGTACTAGCTATTCATGTGAATACAGGCTGGTTGACGTCGCATTTAAAATCTCTCCCAAAATGGGATAACACAACACAATTCATGCATTGGGATGAGTTTTCTGAAGAGTTTGAGAAATTTTGTTGTGATGGGAAAAAAGAGACAATAGGTTTTTTGAATTGGATTGATGCAAGTTTAATTGGAGCAACTTTAAAAGGTAAGTATTCAATTAGGATAATTGGTGAAAACCCTCATCATTTCATATTTATGGATAAAACCCCAAAACCTAAGGTGGGCTATTTACTCGTGCCTACCTTAATTAATGGCACTACTCGGACTGTTGATGATTTATTCGAAGTGATTAAAACCCATGATCCTGATGCCTCATACGTAAAATCAATTGGTGTAAAAAGGGGTAATTTTGATTATGCTCAGGTTTTAGTTTTCAAAATGCTTTTGCCTGAACAAAAAAAACCGAGTTTCGAGTAGTTATGGGAGTTTTTCCTGAAATTAGATTGTTACATCTCTTGCAATAATCGTTTTGAACTCGTATGTGCATGTCAGTTATAACCCGGTATTAGGATTAGATTTTGTGATGACAAACCCATTTCAGTTTATTCAACAGGTAAGGGCAGAGGTCTCAAAGGTTGTTTGGCCAACTAGGAGAGAAACCTTATTAACAACTGTAATGGTTTTTATAATGGCAGCGTTAACGGCTACATTTTTTTCTTTGATAGACATGGTGATTAGATTTTGTCTATCTTTGGTTATAGGCGCATAAATTTCCTGTTAAAAGTGCTTGATTTTTAGAGATTTGAAGGTTACTGCGGGTGTTAATAGAAGTCATCGCGTGCAACGATTCGTATTGTGCGCGGTTTTTGTTTGTGAAAACAAGACAGTAAGTGTATGAAATTGTTTGTAAATCGGTCTTTTGACTTAGAAAAGGGTTGTGTTGATAATGGCTAAGCGGTGGTATTCGATCAGCGTTCTTTCAAATTATGAGAAAAAGATTGCGGAGCAAATCTTACACGCCGTTGAGCAAGAGGGGCTTTCAAATGAGATTGAAGAAGTTCTTGTGCCGACTGAAGAAGTTTTAGAAGTCAGGCGCGGAAAAAAAGTTACTTCAGAGAGAAGATTTATGCCTGGTTATGTTTTGGTAAAAATGGAAATGACTGATAAAGGTTATCATACAATTAATTCGATAAATAGGGTTACAGGTTTTCTTGGTCAACAGGGCAAACCTTCACCAATGAGAGATGCTGAAGTTAATACGATATTAAATAGAGTTGAAGAAGGTGCAGAATCTCCAAGGTCACTTATAACATTTGAAGTGGGTGAGAATGTAAACGTTACTGATGGACCATTTGATGGGTTTGCAGGAATGGTTGAGGATGTCGATGATGAAAATCAGCGATTGAAAGTCACAGTATCTATTTTTGGCAGGGCTACGCCAGTTGAATTGGAATTCACACAAGTCTCGAAGTAGGATTTGTGTATTATCTGTGGGAGGTTATGGCACGCGTGCTTATTACCGTACCACGCAATCGAAAGCTTAGGGGCGCGCTCAAAGCTAGTTGGTGTCAAGTGAATGTTTGCTGACACGGTACAAAGGAGAGGCCTTAATGGCAAAAAAAATCGCTGGCACAATGAAACTGCAAGTTCCCGCAGGTCAAGCCAACCCATCTCCTCCAGTTGGCCCTGCTTTGGGTCAAAGAGGGATAAATATCATGGAATTCTGTAAGGCTTTCAATGCAAAAACTCAGGATCTGGAGCCGGGTGCGCCTTGTCCCACTATAATTACTTACTACGTTGATAAGTCTTTTGATATGGATATAAAAACATCACCTGCTTCTTATTTCTTGCGTAAAGCGTCCAAGTTAAAGTCTGGGGCTAGCCTTCCAGGTAGAGAAATTGTTGGTTCTGTAACAACTGCTCAGATAAAAGAGATCGCAGAGGCTAAGATGAAAGATTTAAATGCTAATGATATCGAAGCGGCTATGCAGATAATTTTAGGCTCTGCTCGGTCGATGGGCATCGAGGTGAAAGGTTAAATTATGGCAAAGTTAGGTAAAAGAATAGCTGCGGCTAGGGCGGACTTTGCGGGAAAAGCAGATCTGTCGATCAAAGAAGCAGTTATACTATTAAAGAAAAATGCGAAGGCTAAATTTGATGAAACAGTGGATATCTCCATAAATTTAGGCGTAGACCCACGCCATGCAGATCAGATGGTGCGTGGAACCGTAAACTTACCAAATGGTACTGGAAAATCTGTTAGAGTTGGAGTATTTGCTCGAGGCGCAAAAGCTGATGAGGCTACGGCTGCGGGAGCAGATATTGTTGGGGCTGAAGATTTAATGGAATCTGTGCAAGCAGGAAAAATCGATTTTGATAGATGTATTGCAACTCCTGACATGATGCCAATAGTTGGGCGTCTTGGTAAAGTTTTAGGTCCGCGAAATTTGATGCCAAACCCAAAAGTTGGCACTGTTACGATGGACATTGAGGCGGCTGTAAAAAATGCCAAAGGTGGAGAAGTGCAGTTCCGAGTTGAAAAAGCCGGTGTTGTGCATGCAGGGGTAGGGAAGGCGTCTTTTGGAGAAGCAGAGCTAGCTCAAAACATCCAAGCTTTTATTGATGCTGTATCAAAGGCGAAGCCATCCGGAACTAAAGGCGCATATATGAAAAAAATTGCTGTATCTACTACGATGGGACCTGGGGTTTCATTAGATGTTGGTGTAGCTAATTCGAAATAAAGTTTTACCCAAAAGTTGGGATTAAACTAAAGCATGATGGGTAAGTGAGAGCTTATCCTTCTAGGTGGGAGAAATCTCACCATCGTCCGAGACGGAGGGTATGTGGAAGCATATAAATCCTTCCTGAGATGAGTAACGTAATTATTTTGGCCTTTTGGGCAATATTTGACGAGACTCTTTGAATTGGACCCACCGTTAGCTGTAATTGCAGCTAACTAATTTGAGCCGAGAGGGGCAACCTTCTCATAATTTGGAGAAAAACTGTGGATAGAGCGAAAAAAGAAAGTGTTGTCGAAGGTCTTGGCGATGTTTTTAATAGCTCTGGTGTCGTCGTGGTTGCACATTACGAAGGACTTACAGTTGCGGAAATGCAAGATTATCGACGGCGTGTAGATGCTGTGGGTGGGACTGTCCGTGTCGCCAAAAATAGGCTTGCTAAAATCGCTTTAAAAGGGAAACCGTGCGAAAGCATAGGTGAACTTTTGAATGGAATGACTATTCTTACCTATTCTGAGGATCCAGTCGCTGCAGCAAAGGCTGCGAATGACTTTTCTAAAGAAAATGAAAAGCTCACAATACTTGGTGGGGCGATGGGTGAGACAGTTTTAGATGTTGCTGGAGTTAAGGCTGTAGCAGCTCTACCATCGAGAGAAGAGTTGATTTCCTCCATCGCGGGTTGCATTGGTGCGCCAGCGTCTAATTTGGTGGGAGCAATTACCTCTTCAGCGAGTAATTTAGCTAGCATATTATCTTCCATTGAGGAGAAAGCGGCAGCTTAAAAAGCAATTGTAAAAGAGTGGTGTAATTTTGAACATCGGAACAGAAATTAAAATAGAAATGGAAAAAGCAAATGGCTGATCTAAAAAAACTAGCGGAAGAGATTGTGGGATTAACACTTCTTGAAGCGCAAGAGTTAAAAACTATACTTAAGGACGAATATGGCATTGAACCTGCTGCAGGTGGAGCCGTGATGATGGCGAGCACCGATGCAGGCGACGCTGGTTCTGATGCTGATGAGCAATCAGAATTTGATGTTATTCTAAAGGCTGCAGGTGGCAATAAAATAGCTGTAATTAAAGAAGTTCGAGCAATTACTGGTCTTGGTCTTAAAGATGCTAAAGATATGGTAGATGCGGGAGGTAAAGCTATCAAAGAAGCTGTCAGTAAAGAAGAAGCGGAAGAAGTAAAAGGCAAGCTTGAAGCCGCAGGCGCTGAAGTAGAACTTAAGTAATCAATTTAGTGTATCGCGATTGAGCCTATTTGGTTGGCTCAATCGCACCAGTTTTTCAAAGATATCCGCTTTCGGATATCTTTGAAAGGCAGGGTGCTTCGAGAGTTTACCATTGGGAAGGTAAGCAAGAATAGAATAACACTGTTTGAGTGAGCTTTAGCAACACCGTGCCCACCGGATTGCAAGAGCGCGCAAATATAAAGTGAGACTAGCATGGCGCAAAGTTATTCAGGACAAAAAAGAATTCGTAAACATTTTGGTAAAATTCGGGAAGTGCTGGAGATGCCAAATCTGATACAAATTCAAAAATCTAGCTACGACCTATTTTTAAATTCCGGTGAGGGTGCTTCACCAACGGTTGGAGAGGGAATAATGGGGGTATTTCAATCTGTTTTCCCTATAAAAGATTTTAATGAAACTTCAGTTTTAGAGTTTGTGTCTTATGAACTTGAGTACCCAAAATATGATGTTGAAGAGTGCCAAACAAGAGATATGACTTACGCAGCTCCTTTAAAAGTCAAATTGCGACTAATTGTTTTTGATGTAGACGAAGATACAGGTGCTAGGTCTGTTAAAGATATAAAAGAGCAAGATGTATTTATGGGTGACATGCCCTTAATGACACCAAATGGTACTTTTGTGGTCAATGGTACTGAGCGAGTTATTGTATCACAGATGCATCGTTCTCCTGGAGTGTTTTTTGATCATGATCGGGGAAAAACCCATTCTTCAGGCAAATTATTATTTGCATGTAGAGTTATACCATACCGAGGTTCATGGCTTGATTTTGAATTTGATGCTAAGGATTTAGTTTTTGCCAGAATTGATAGAAGAAGAAAGTTACCAGTGACAACTGTCCTTTACAGCTTGGGACTAGATCGCGAAGGCATAATGGATGCCTATTATGATATGGTTACTTATAAAATTAAAAAGAACAAAGGATGGGTTACGAAGTTTTTTCCAGAGCGAATGCGGGGAACAAGACCCTCATTTGACATTGTTGATGCCAAAAGTGGAAAAGTTATAGCTGAGGCTGGGAAAAAGATTACTCCGAGAGCTGTAAAGAAATTAGTTGATGATGGTAAAGTTACAGAAATTTTAGTTCCGTTTGATGAGTTGGTAGGTAGGTTTGTCGCTAAAGAAATAATAAATGAGGAAACTGGAGAGATATGGGTTGAGGCAGGTGATGAATTAACTTGGGAATTAGATAAAGATGACGAAGTAAAAGGTGGTTCACTCAAGAAATTAATTGATGAAGGTGTGACTGACATCCCAGTTTTAGATATTGATAATGTTAATGTTGGTCCGTACATGCGCAATACTATTGCGGCTGATAAAAATTGGAATCGTGATACAGCATTAATGGATATCTATCGTGTAATGAGGCCCGGTGAACCCCCTACCGTAGACGCTGCATCGGCTTTATTTGAAACTCTATTTTTTGACTCAGAGCGTTATGACTTATCTGCGGTTGGAAGGGTCAAAATGAATATGAGATTAGACTTAGATGCTCCAGATACCCACAGAACCTTACGAAAAGAAGATATCATAGAGTGTGTTCGGGCTATTGTTGATTTGCGTGATGGAAGAGGAGAAGTAGACGATATTGATCATCTTGGTAACCGACGGGTTCGATCTGTTGGAGAGCTTATGGAAAATCAATATAGAGTGGGCCTTTTGAGAATGGAGCGCGCAATTAAAGAGCGTATGTCATCTGTCGAAATTGATACGGTCATGCCGCAAGATTTGATAAATGCTAAACCAGCTGCTGCTGCGGTGAGAGAGTTTTTCGGTTCGTCTCAGCTAAGTCAATTTATGGATCAAACGAATCCTTTATCTGAAGTGACCCACAAACGGAGATTATCTGCATTGGGCCCAGGTGGTTTGACTAGAGAACGGGCTGGGTTTGAAGTGCGTGATGTTCATCCAACACATTATGGTCGGATGTGCCCAATCGAGACACCAGAAGGTCCAAATATTGGATTAATAAATTCACTTGCGTCGTTTGCTAGAGTGAACAAGTATGGATTTATAGAAACTCCTTACAGAAAAGTTATTGATAGTAAGGTGACAGATGAAGTGATTTACATGTCTGCCACGGAGGAAATGAGACATACGATTGCTCAAGCCAATGCTCAATTAGATGCTAAAGGGAAGTTTATAAATGACTTGGCGTCGACTCGTAAATCTGGAGAATACACTCTCCAGCCGCCAGCTAATATTGATTATATTGATGTGAGCCCAAAGCAGTTGGTTTCGGTTGCGGCATCTTTAATTCCATTTTTAGAAAATGATGATGCAAATAGGGCATTAATGGGTTCAAATATGCAACGCCAGGCTGTTCCTCTGATGCAAGCAACAGCACCGTTTGTTGGAACTGGCATTGAGTCTGTGGTTGCAAGAGACTCAGGTGCTGCAATAATGGCTAAGCGTGGTGGAGTAATCGATCAGGTGGATGCTACTCGGGTAGTTGTCAGGGTAACAGATGATCTTGAGGCTGGTGACCCAGGTGTTGACATTTACAGTTTACGGAAGTTTCAACGATCAAACCAAAATACGTGTATTAATCAAAGACCACTGGTAACCGTTGGTGATACTGTAATTAAAGGAGAGGTTGTTGCAGATGGACCGTCTACGGATATGGGTGAACTAGCTCTAGGAAAAAATGTCCTTGTAGCATTTATGCCATGGAATGGTTATAATTATGAGGATAGCATCTTGATATCGGAACGGATAGCAAGAGATGACGTCTTTACTTCTATTCATATAGAAGAATTTGAAGTCGCTGCTCGAGACACCAAACTTGGTCCTGAAGAGATAACTCGTGATATACCTAACGTGGGAGAAGAAGCCCTGCGTAATTTAGATGAAGCTGGTATAGTTTACATTGGAGCAGAGGTAGAGCCTGGAGATATTTTAGTTGGTAAAATCACTCCAAAAGGTGAGAGTCCTATGACGCCAGAAGAAAAGCTCCTTCGAGCAATTTTTGGGGAAAAAGCGTCTGATGTCAGAGATACTTCTTTGAGAGTTAAGCCTGGTGATTTTGGAACTGT
>Ga0315328_10000305_pt1 | contig 21081 bp, 18 predicted proteins | sample M120032315metaG_FD_203462 | JGI IMG/M metagenome (GOLD analysis project Ga0315328, IMG submission 203462) | Ammonia-oxidizing marine archaeal communities from Monterey Bay, California, United States - M1 200m 32315 | ecosystem: Environmental > Aquatic > Marine > Intertidal zone | place: USA... | reverse complement strand
GCTGTTGTTAGTTTGGCGTCATTTGCAGCGAACCTGAGATCGCAGTAGCAGGCAAGGACGAACCCAACTCCCGCTGCGGGGCCGTTAACGGCTGCAATGGTTGTCACGTTTAAACCGAACATGAATGCAAAATTTTGGTCGAATTGAGGTGCCACGCCATATCCAGGATTTGCCAGCTCGGGGCCTGTGCCAGAGTCGTAGCCTCCCTTTTCGATGTGGCCTTTGAGTGCCTGGCTGTCAGCTCCAACGCAGAAGTCGTCTCCCATTCCCGTGATGACTACCGTTCGGATTTGGGGGTCGGTTTCTGCCTGTTCGAGGAGGTGTCGGAGTTCGGTGTGCATCCGACCGGTCCATGCGTTGTGGCGATGAGGACGACACAATGTCACCGTTGCGACCGAGTCTTCGATTTCAAACAGCGTTGCTTTTAGTTCCATGAGGTTCCCTAAGTCAGCCGTCGATGGCGCGACGTAGCGCGGCGAGCGCATCATCGGCGAATTCGGGTCGACATATCACTAAATCCGGAAGCCAGGGGTCCTCGTAGTTGTAGTCGAGGGGTGAGCCGTCGCAACGGCTTGCGTGAAGTCCTGCTGCCAGCGCGACTGCTGCGGGGGCGCAATTGTCCCACTCGTATTGTCCTCCGCTGTGCGCGTAAATATCTGCATGACCGAGCACTACGGCCATGGCTTTTGCGCCAGCAGAGCCGAGAGCTAGGAGTTCGGCTCCGATGGCTTCGGCAACAATCATCGCGGCCGCTGGAGGGCGAGAACGGCTAACAACCATTCTGGGCTTCCCGCCATGAGGGGGAGTTAGTTGGGCTGGTGGGTCTGTGCTGAGAGTCTTATTAATTGCGGGAAGCGCGACCGCTCCCGCCGTGGGTACTCCGTTTTCAGCTAACGCGATGTGTACTGCCCAGTCCGATCGGCCGGGTTCACCGAACTCCCGGGTTCCGTCGAGAGGGTCGACGATCCAAACACGGTCTTTGTTGAGCCGAGTTAAGTCGTCTTTGCCTTCTTCGGAAAGAATTCCGTCGTTTGGAAACTCATCTTGGAGAGCGCGGACAATGAAGCGATGAGCTTCTAAATCGCCGGTATCTTTGACGGTCCAACTGTCTGCACCTTGGGCGAACAACCTTTCTCGGAGGTCCACGAGCAACTCTCCGGCCTGGGTCGCGATTCGGGCTGCAATCGCGTGATCCTCAGGGTTGGCCATGCTTTCTCCATCTGTCGTGAGACACGGGCGGGGCCACTTTGGCTAAACAATCGTTTAGCCGATAGTGTCTCTGCCCAGTAAGGGGATTGTGACGAAACGATCACAAGGTGACTATTTGCCTAGCTGACCGTATACCGTGCACGCACTTATAACCGAGCAAAAAGCTGGTCGCGGGACCGGCAACCGCAACAGAGAGGGACTCAACAGATGCGGAAAAATATCATGTGGCGACTACTTGCCACATTCTTCGCGATCGCCTTGGCCGCTTCGGCCTGTGGTGGAAGCGACTCAAGTAGCGATGACAGCACCGCTTCGGATGCTGGCGCTGCCGAGGAAGAGACCGAGGTAACACTTGCCGCTAGCGGCGGAAGCCTCTTGGAAACAGTCATTGATCGTGGCACCCTTAACTGTGGTGTCTCGGGCTCTGCCGTGGCGTTCTCTGAACTCCAGGCCGATGGCAGCATGGCCGGCTTTGACGCCGACTATTGCCGCGTTGTCGCTGCAGCCATTCTTGGTGACGCCAATAAGGTGAACTTTGTTTCGCTGACTGCTGCTGAGCGTTTTACAGCAGTTCAAACGGGCGACGTTGATCTCTTGATGCGTAACACCACTTGGACTCAGAGCCGTGACTCCGAAGTTGGTATGGACTTTGGTCCGACCACTTACTACGACGGTCAGCAGTTGATGGGTCGCGCCAGCGACGGGTTCTCAGGTTCTTCACAGGTGTCGGATGTCGGCGGTTCAGTTATCTGTACCAGCGCTGGTACCACGACCGAGAAGAACATTGCTGATGCTGCATCTGAAGCTGGGGTAAGTATCGAACTTCAGACTTTCGAAGACTTCGACACGGTCACCAACAACTTCATCTCAGGTGCCTGTGACATCATCACGACTGACGGTTCAGGTCTTGTTGGCCGAAAGGCAAAGCAACAGCCTGACGGTGAGAACTGGGTGATTTTCCCAGCGACACCAATTTCGAAAGAGCCTCTGGGTCCGACTTACGGTCAGAATGACTCGGCATTCGCTGATGCAGTCAACTGGGCTGTCTATGCGACGATTATTGCTGACGAAAAAGGCTTGAACTCGGGCAACGTCGATGAGATGCTCGCCGGCGGTGACACTGAGACCATTCGTCTCCTTGGTGGCGAAGGCGAACTTCAAAGCGGGATGGGTCTTCCAGCTGATGCCTTCTACCAGGTCATCAAGCAGGTTGGTAACTACGACGAGATTTACGGCCGGAACCTCAACCCTGTTGGGTTGAGCCGCGAAGGGTCGGCGAACGCCGCCTGGACCGACGGTGGTCTCGTATACGCTCCACCCGCGCGCTGATATTGCACTGATGCTGTGGGGCGGCCGCTAGGGCTGCTGCGCAGGGATCTTGAAAAGGGCTGGGGGTCATATCGACCCCCAGCCCTTTCAACGCATCTAGGCTGAACATCGTTCAGTTTCGAATTGCCATCTTTCTTGGAGAGGGAAGTACTTAGTGGCAAGTAGCCCACCGCCATCGATCCAGCACGAACGCCCTCCGTTGTATCGAGATGTGACAGTAGTCAAGTGGGTCGTGCAGGTTATTGCCCTGCTCATGGTCCTGGGCACTCTTTGGTTTCTTGCTGACCAAGCAGGGGACAACTTACGTGCTTCGAATGTCCCGACCGATTACGACTTCCTGTCTGTAAACCCGGGGATTGATCTTTCCTCGGGGATTGACACAGATCCGGACACAGGGGGCCGGGCCCTTTGGGTCGGCATGGTGAATACGCTCCGTATGGCCGCTGCGGGGATTGTGGTTGCAACACTGCTTGGTGTCCTAGTTGGGCTCGCTCGACTCTCCAATAACTGGCTATTACGTAAATTGGGAAGCGTTTTTGTTGAATCGCTTCGCAACGTGCCACTGCTAGTTCAGATTCTGTTTTACGGAGCGGTTTTTGCGAGTTTGGATCGCGTAACCGCAGATGTTGGACCGATCAACGGTTGGTTTCATATTTCCAACAAGGGCCTGTCGATGCCAAGGGTCCACATAGCCGACGGCTTTTACCAGTGGGTGGTCGTTTTGGCTATCGGCTTGGTCTTCGCCAACCTCATGCGTAAACGACGTAACGCTCAGCAAGACGTCACAGGCGCTGAGACGTATCCGCTTTTAAGCGCCTTCGGCGTAGTCGTTTTCTTCGCGATCGCAGGGTGGTTCATTCACCCAATCTTTGGCTTCATAGGCAATATCTTTGATGGAGCGGCGTCAGCTATTTCGGCGCTGCCTGAGAATGTTCTTCAATTATTGATAGCGGCACTCTCGATAGCGGCTGCTGCGTATTGGATTCGAGCATTTCTAAATAGCAGACGTACCCCGGCTGGCTTGGCGAGACTGACTGATGACGACTACTTCCGCATGATTTTTGCTGCGGCAGGAGGACTTCTAGGAGCTTTATTCTTCTTGGTTCTATGGCCCGGCTTGTCCAGTTGGTTGATCAATTCCGGCAGCGATTTTTTTGGGGTTCTCGGCGATAAATTTGGTGGCGGTCGGAGCGGTCGCCCGGTAGACGTCGCTTTGCCGGAGATAGTTCAAAGTGGCAAATTTCCCAACTATGGCCCATCAGGTCTTAATTTCTCCATCGGGTTCGCAGCGGTCTTTTTCGGCGTCGTCTTCTACACGGCGGCGTTCATAGCGGAGATCGTCAGAGGGGGAATACTCGCTGTTCCAAAAGGCCAAACGGAAGCGGCAGCCGCATTGGGGCTACGCCGCTCGACAGCGCTGCGCAGGGTGATAATTCCCCAAGCGGCGCGGGTGATGTTGCCGCCGTTGGGTAATCAATATTTGAATCTCACGAAGAACACCTCGCTCGCTATAGCGGTCGGCTACAGCGACATTGTTCAGGTTGGGCAAACGGTGTACAACCAAACCGGAAAGACACTCCCCGTCGTGTCGATCTGGATGTTTTTCTACTTGTCGTGTTCGTTGTCGATATCGGTGATTGTCAACTTCTTTAATGTTCGCATGCGAATCGTGGAACGCTGATATGCCGGAATTGAACGACATTCAGTTTGAGGCAGGTATCGCCGACTCGGGCCCACCTCAACAAGACGTCAATCTTTCCGTGAGGCAATGGCTGCGAACCAACCTTTTTTCTAATTGGTTCAACGCGATTCTGACTTTGCTCGGGGTCTTTGCCGCTCTCCTAATGTTGCGTGGCGTTCTGAATTTCTCTTTCAGTGAGAATCGTGAATGGGATGCCGTTCGCACAAACCTTCGAGCCTTAATGACGCTCTCTTATCCGGAGTCGCAATATGTGCGTGTCTGGGTAGCAGTGGGTTTCGTCATGGGTTTGGCTGGTATAAGCGCCGGCATCTGGGCTAATTGGGGTGGAGTGACCGCCAAAAGGATGTCTACCTGGCTGATGGGCTCTGGTGGCCTTTTCGCTCTTTGTGTCTTGTTACGAGAGCCAAGCGTCATTCTCGACAGTGAAGGGAAAGTGGCCCGCACTGTCGAAGGATCAGAGCTACGTGAATCTTTTTGGGCGGCTATGACGGACCGGTTGGGCTGGTGGATTGCTGCCGTGGTTCTCATGGCGTTGGGCGCCGCTATTTGGGCTTGGTGCAGCGAACCGGATCGTCGAAACACCAGTGTTGCCGTAACTACCGTTGTTTTCTCAGGACTCGGGTTGTTGGTGTTGAGTCTGTGGTTAGTGCCCTATGGTCACTACGCTTTCACCGACGGCACATATATCGCCGAGCCGGGTCGAACGGTTGCGTTTTCAACGAAGATGCCTTGGACAGTTATGTGGATGTTGCTGTTCGGCTTGTTCCTCGTCGGTAGAAGTTTTCGCGACACGCAATGGCAGGGGATTGTTAGAGGCTCAAGCAATCTTCTGTGGCTGATTAGCCCGATGGCGTTGTTCTGGGTAGTGCTACGGGACCCAGCGTTAGATTACGCCCACGTCCTATCAACCGACCTTCCTATGGGGCTGGCGTTTGGCGTGTTGGGCGGAATGCTTTTATGGGCGTTGACTCGCTCTGACACAGGTGAAGCGGGACGACTTACGGCGGTTGGCCTACTGGGGTTCGCGGTCTTTAACTGGGTTGCTGCGTTCTTTGGTTTGTATCCGATGCTTCAGAAAGCCCGGATCAGCTTCCTGCTACTAGCACTTGCCGCCTTAGTCGCACCGAACTTTATTGGTGAGGTCGCTAAGCGTCGCCAGTTGATCCTTGGTTGGTTGGGGGCCATGGCTTTGGTCCATTACATGGCGACCATGATGAACACCCCATCGACGGTTGAGCTCCAGTCCTCGGAGTTTCTCGGCGGCTTGGGCTTAACCCTTTTTGTTGCTGTGATAGTCGTCCTCCTTTCGTTTCCTCTTGGCGTTCTGCTGGCTTTAGGCCGCACTTCCAAATTCCCCATTTTCCGGATGTTGTCGACGAGCTATATCGAGATAATCCGTGGCGTGCCTTTGATCAGTGTGTTGATCTTCTTCTCGGTAATGGTTCCGCTGTTTTTGCCCGATGGCATGGAACTAGCGGAACTTGCGGCGGTGCTAACTGGGTACACCCTCTTCTCTGCCGCCTATCTAGCTGAGAATGTAAGAGGCGGATTGCAGTCGGTAACCAAAGGGCAGTACGAGGCCGCTGACGCTCTTGGCCTCACGGCGGCTCAACGAACCGGTTTCATTGTCTTGCCGCAGGGCTTGAGGGTTTCGATTCCACAGCTTGTAGGTCAAGTCATAGCGACTTTTAAAGAAACCTCTCTTCTTGCGATCATTGGCCTCTTTGATTTCTTGAGAGTCGCTAATTCGGTCATTCCCGCTCAAAGCGAATTTATGGGTGTCAAGCGAGAGGGCATTCTCCTCGTGGCGATGATCTATTTCTTCTTTAACTTCACTATCTCCAAATACAGCCAGCGTCTAGAACGCCGGGTGGGTCTTGGGGAAAGATGATGACACGTCCACGTAACTCTCAGACCGGGAGCAGAGATTCATGAGCATTGATGATGCAACGACAGTGGCCAGCGACAGGTTGGCTGACCGCGAAGACATGATTGTGTGTGTAGATGTCGATAAGTGGTACGGAGATTTTCAAGCTTTGAAGGGCGTAACAGCAACGATAAAAGAAGGTGAAGTCGCAGTAGTTTGCGGTCCTTCGGGGTCGGGTAAGAGCACTTGGATTCGTTGCATCAATCGCCTTGAAATTCATCAGGGTGGGGACATTGTTGTTGACGGTATCGAGCTGAGCAATGATCTTCGTAACATCGAAAAGGTCCGGTCGGAAGTAGGTATGGTCTTCCAACAGTTCAATCTTTTCCCTCACTTGACTGTCCTTGACAACATCACTTTGGCCCCGATTTGGGTGCGAAAAAAGCCACGTGCTGAAGCGGAGTCCATGGCAACGGCGTTGCTTGAACGGGTGGGAATTCCTGAGCAGGCCGAAAAATTCCCAGGACAATTGTCAGGGGGGCAACAGCAGCGGGTTGCGATTGCGCGGTCGTTAGCCATGGAGCCAAGGGTGATGCTTTTCGATGAGCCCACGTCTGCTCTCGACCCTGAGATGATTAAGGAAGTTCTCGACGTCATGAAAGAGTTAGCGCGGTCTGGAATCACCATGATGGTCGTGACCCACGAAATGGGGTTCGCGCGGGAGGTAGCCGACCGCATCATCTTCATGGAGGGTGGCGAAATAGTCGAGGTCGGAACTCCGGAGCATTTCTTTACTAATCCAACTGAGGATCGAACCAAGCTCTTCCTGAGTCAAATTTTGTAGAAACACGAGCTTGCGTGCCGGAGTTTGGGCATCGCGTAGGTCTGTTTGCCCTTGATGGATCTTCAGTCAGCGGGGGCGCCGTAAGGCGATTTAGCCTTCTTGTAACACTCAGGGTGATAGTGCTCAACTCGGTCCCACTTGTTGCCAGCGTAAACGTTGCAAATGATTTGGTCCGCGCGGATTCGGGCCCGAAACTTGATTAATTCTTCGCATACGGCGCAGTAGACGGAATTACCGGCGTCGACGGTGCGGGTGACTGCCCGGCTCTGCCACTTTTTGGTTTTTGTTGCTGATTTGGCGGCCACAACTGGTCTCCTGTTAGCTTTGTCACTGTAAGCGTTGTTGTGCAACTTAATCACTACCCGCGCGAAAGTGGTGGATATTCGCGCGATCCGCGCGTAATAATCGCGCGACTCGCGCGAAATAGTTTCAAACTCGCGCGCAACGCAGTTTTATCGTCCGCGAGATAGACGGCATTCGACGATATTTCGCGCGGAACGCGCGATTATCTGGCTAACGGCTTGTACTTGATAGGTTTCGGCCCGGCGTCTTCGCCAAGTTCTCTATGGCGGAAGGCTTCGTATTCCGAGAAGTTTCCTTCAAACCACCGGACCTGGCTATTTCCTTCGAACGCAAGAACGTGTGTAGCGACTCGGTCGAGGAACCAACGGTCATGGCTAATTACGACCGCGCATCCCGGAAAAGCTTCTAAACCAGCTTCAAGTGCTCTAAGTGTGTCCACGTCCAAGTCATTAGTGGGCTCATCGAGTAGCAGCACGTTGCCGCCAATCTTGAGAACCTTGGCGAGCTGAACCCGATTTCGCTCGCCCCCGGAAAGATCCCCGACCTTCTTTTGTTGGTCTGGTCCCTTGAAATTGAACGATGCGACGTAACTGCGACCGTTGATCTCTCTGTTCCCGACTTGAACGATGTCTAATCCACCGGTGATTTCCTCATAGACAGTGTGTTCATTGTGGAGTTCATCGCGAGACTGATCTACGTAGGCCAGATCCACCGTCGTTCCAATCGTGATTGTGCCGGTGTCTGGCTGCTCTTCTCCCGTAATCATTCGGAAAAGCGTCGTTTTTCCGGCCCCATTTGCCCCAACCACGCCGACAATTCCTGCTGGAGGTAGAAGGAATGAAAGGTCCTCGATCAAGAGACGATCGCCAAAACCTTTTCTAACGTTGTTCAGTTCAATTACCTGGTCGCCCAGCCGCCGGTTCATGGGAATACTTAGCTCTAGTTTTTCTTCGCGTTGGCCGTTCGATTCGTGTTGGGCCAGGAGTTGGTCGTAAGCCGCGAGTCGAGCTTTGCCCTTGGCCTGTCTGGCTCGAGGTGATAGTCGTACCCACTCCAGTTCCTGGGCCAAGGTACGTTGACGGGCGTTCGATTGGTGGTCTTCTGATGCCAGCCTGGCTTGTTTTTGCTCTAGCCAGCCGCTGTAGTTCCCCTCGTAGGGGAAAGCGTTCCCATGGTCAAGTTCGAGAATCCAGCCAGCAACATTGTCCAAAAAATAACGATCATGAGTTACTGACATGACCGTCCCGTTGTAGTCCTTAAGGAATCGTTCTAACCATGCGACGGATTCGGCATCTAGATGGTTGGTGGGTTCATCTAATAACAGAAGATCTGGATGAGATAAAAGCAGGCTGCACAATGCAACTCTGCGCCTTTCGCCGCCGGAAAGGGTCGCAACGCTGGCATCCGCTGCTGGGACTCGAAGAGCATCCATCGCTATCTCGACCTGCCTTTCTAGGTCCCATGCGTTGGTTGATTCAATCTGGTTTTCTAGTTCTGCTTGCATGGCGCCGACTTGATCTAGATCGGCGTCGGAGTCGCCCCACATCGCTAAGACTTCGTTGTATCGGTCGATGAGGGCTTGTGTCTCAGCAACGCCGTCCATTACGTTCTCGTAGACGTTTTTGGATTCGTCCAGACTGGGTTCCTGGGACAGGAGGCCGACGGAGAATCCCGGGGTTAGTCGGGCTTCGCCCGTGAACCCGTCGTCTAACCCGGCCATGATTCTCAACACGGATGATTTGCCGGCGCCGTTGTGCCCGAGTACCCCAATCTTTGCCCCGGGGTAAAACGCAAGGGTCACAGCTTTGAGCACTTCGCGGTCGGGAGGGTAAAACCTTCCGAGGTTGCGCATTGTGAAGATGAACTCAGTTGCCATGCTTTGGTTTCGCTTCGCTAGGAGTCCCCGAGGATAAGGGTGTTGGGGTGGAAGGCCACTCGTAGCTACCGCAGCGAAAAGCCGACCGCACGTTCGAGGTCATCTAGCGCCACGTCGGGGTCTACAACCTTGATAGCGACCATTCCCAGATTTGCTGCCGGTTTGCAGTTGATACCTAGGTCATCGAGGTACGCGCAGTTTCGTGGGTCGACGCCAAGTTCTGAACATGCCAGTTCGTAAATCCGAACGTCGGGCTTACGAATGCCAACCTTCGCTGATTCGACTACGACTTCGAACATTTGCATGATTTGAGCGACGGATGCGGCTTGCTCGGAACTCCTCGCCATGCCTGCACCATGGCCAGATTTCATATTGTTGGTGATGCAGCCGATGCGGACTCTTTTTTGAAGAATCTTGATTGCATGAACCATTTGAGGCCGGACGTTTCCGCTAAGGCACTCCAATACTTTTTGGCCGGACATCTCTAGTCCTAAATCTGTTGCTTCGGCCTCAAACAATTTGCAGAACTCCGAAACGGTGACTTCGCTCCTTTCCATTTTTGCCCAGGCGTTGTTATCGGGGTTAGTGGAATTGATCCGCCGGATTGAATCAGGGGGTGCGCCTATCTCGTTCTCATAACGAGAAAACGCTTCGAATGGACTGGTTGTAACGACCCCCCCGAAGTCGAATAACACGGCGTCGATTAAAGGTTCCTTCTTCACGAGCGGTGACACTAGTGGGCGCTAGATTCAGAATGTGCGTATCGCTACCTGGAATGTCAACAGCCTCAACGCACGCACAGAACGAGTAGATGAATGGCTCGACTATGCGTGTCCAGACGTGCTCTTGTTACAAGAGACGAAAATGTCCGACGAGCAATTTCCTCATGAGCATTATTCGCGTCAGGGGTACGAAAGCGTTCACTGTGGTGAAGGGAGATGGAATGGGGTCGCCATACTTTCCCGAGTTGGGATAGAAGACCCCTTCATGGGCTTTGCAGACGGTGAGGATGCCGACCCAGAAGCGAGAATTGTTTCCGGGACTTGTGGAGGGGTGCGTGTCTCATCGGTCTACGTGCCTAATGGCCGATCAGTTGACCACGACCATTATCAATACAAGTTGCAGTGGTTATCTCGCCTAAGAAAACATCTTGACGCCAGTTGCGATCCCGACGGTTGGGTGATGGTCGGAGGTGACTACAACATCTGTCCAGATCATCGCGATGTTTGGGATCCGACAAATTCTGTTCCGCGCACCCACGTAACGTCGAAAGAACGAGCCGCGTTAGCGGAATTGGTGGATTGGGGACTGGTCGACGTGTTCCGAACGTTCTATGAGGATGACGGGCTCTACTCATGGTGGGATTATCGAGATGGTGCTTTCCATAAGAAGATGGGTCTCCGAATTGATTTATTGATGGCGAGCCGGGCGCTGGTCGAGCGGGCAACGTTTTGTCTTGTGGACCGGACGGCGCGCAAAGGGACAAAACCCTCGGATCACGCGCCGGTTTACGTTGATGTTGATTGTTGATCCCCCAAGAGCAACTTTGTGGTCTAGGCCGTTGGACGCCTGAATGGGGTCGGTTGTTCGGGCTACCGCGGTAGTAGTTGGCCAGAAAGAACCATGTTTTTATGGTTCGGCGATTACTGCCAAGATCTCTGGACCGGTGCGTTCGAGGCGAGATCTCCCGAGCCCTGTAACGGTCTCTAACTGAGAAATTGTGGTCGGAGCTGCTGTCGCCACTTTGGCGATCAAATGATCGGGGAGCAAAGCAGCCGACTGGATCCGTCGCGATCGCGCTGTCCTATCAATCCAGTCTCTGAGCCGTTGATAGCGAAGGTCTGTTTCACTATTGGTTACTTTGCCTAGGTTTTTTCGCGCTTCTGCCAAATAGGTTGCTGCCTGTTTTGTGGAAGGCCGCGTTGGTCGTTTATTGGCCGTTTCAATGAGTTGAAGCCATGGAGAAGGTTCGCGGCTTTCTAATCTTTCGCCCTTACGTCTTGCCCGCGCCCACGTCAAATGAAGCTGTTGTTGAGCGCGAGAAATCGCTACGTAGAACAACCGTCGTTCTTCAGGATCGTCGGGTCGAATTGGAACGAGACCATTTTCAACCCCGGCAATGACCACGAAAGGCCACTCGAGACCCTTCGCGGCGTGAAAGGTCACAAGGTCGACGCCGTCCTCGTCAGTGTCAAGGTCGCCGGGCCGCAGCGTGCGAAGCCAATCACGAAAGCCGGCCCCATCAGCGTGGGTATGTTCTCCGGTGTATTGGACGGCGAGTTCAGCGACCCGATTTTGCGGCCCGTGATCAAACTCCTCAGAAAGGTCCGCTGCTAATGCCGCGAACTCATTGCCCGCGCTACATAGCTGATCGATTACCTCTTGAACTTCAGGGAGCTTGAGCATTCCTCCTTGACCTCGAAGCCTGTGTGGCACCTGAAATTGAGTCAACGCTCGAGAGATGGCTTGGAGTTGTTCGTTTGTGCGAGCGAGCACCGCGTGTCTGGACCATCGTGTTTCGGGGAGCCGCTCCTCGCGTAGATGTCGCGCGATACCAAGTGCCTCTTCCCAATCGTCGGTGAAGTCGGCGCTCGTTGGAAGTTCGGCCTCTACGGCTTCACTATGGGATTCAGTCGAGGTTCGGCCCAGAACCGCATTTGCTGAACGAATGATCTGCGGTTGACTTCGATGGTTAGTGGCCAGCACTTCTGTTCCCGCCGAAGGAAAGTCTGAGGAGAAATTAATTAAATGTTCTGCGTTCGCACCGTTCCAACCATAAATCGCTTGATCCGGGTCACCGACTACACACAAATCTGTCCGTTCACCGACCCAGGCCCGTAAGAGATCAAACTGGGTTTGGTTGAGGTCCTGGTATTCATCCACGAAAAAGTGTCGGAACACCCAATGTTGGGCATCTCGGAACGCGTGATCAGTTTCTAAAAGTTGCGTGCATTCGACCAAAATGTCATCGAAATCTAAGAGCCCGCGACGGCGCTTATAGGCTATATATGACTGGTGCAGGAGTGCTATCTGACCCGCTTGTGCTCCCCCCACTCGTCCCCGACCTGGGCCGTTTCGGTATTCGTCGGGAGTTAACGCTTGAGAACAAATCCAGTCAATTTCTGTCACGGCCGCGCTCAGTCGCAGATTGGGAAAATCTCCGATCAATTCCTTCAACAATGGGCGCCGTCCGGGTAGAACAATCGGCGGTCTTTTTCCGCGGTCCGATCGGTGCTGTCGAATTTGTGCCAAAGCAACAGCATGAAAAGTGCCGACCGCCCCTAAGTCGCGAATTCCCATTCGATTAAGTCGTGACCGGAGCTGACTTGCAGCCCGCCGGGTGAAGGTGAGAGCAAGTACCCGTCGCGCATCGACGCTCCCGTCGGCGACCCTGCGAGCGATCCGGTTAGTGAGCACACGAGTTTTTCCTGAACCCGGGCCAGCAAGAATTCGTAACGGCGCATCATCTGAATCCACCGCTTTTTGTTGCTCACGATCTAACCGATCAAACTGGGGACCCAGGGCGCGTGAAGCAGAGGTAGGAAAGATGAGTTCCTCACTGCCTTGTGATGCTCCCATCCAGCCGACGCTACCGCCTAGGTGGGACCGCGGGTTCCTTACGTCTACTCTCAACCCATGGCGTCAACCCTCCGAGTTGTGAGTCTGGTACCTAGCGTCACGGAGACTTTGCTTTCTTGGGGGATTGAACCGATCGCCTGCACTCGGTTTTGTGAGCAGCCAAGCATTAATCATGTTGGAGGTACCAAGGATCCCGACGTTGATGCGATTGAGGAATTGAACCCCGATCTTGTCGTTGTGGACCGCGAAGAGAACCGTCTGGAGGATTACCAAGCGCTGCGGAGTCGAGACATAAATGTGGAGTCCTTACACGTAGCGTCGCTGAACGATGTTGACTCGGAGATGAGGCGCTTGGCAGTGCGCCTTGGTGTTGAGTGGTCGTATGCACTCAGCCCACAGCGCGCTCGACGCGGCATCAGAGCATTCGTTCCTATATGGAGACGTCCATGGATGACCATCGGCGCTGGTACCTACGGGGCCTCGGTGCTAAGCCATCTGGGCATTGACGTACTTTTTGCCGATTCAGTCGACACCTACCCAACAGTTGAAGAGCGCCAATTGGTGGAGGCTGAAATCGATGTGGTGCTGGCGCCTAGCGAGCCGTATCCATTCGGCGAACGACACTTGAACCTACTCAAATCCGTCGCCCCGGTGACGCTTGTCGACGGTCAAGATCTTTTTTGGTGGGGAGCGAGAACCTCTGCCGCAGTTGATCGACTCGACGAACGCTTACAATCCTCGATTGATGGGGGTCGATGATGGGGCCACAGACATCTGGAACAGCTCGGAACGGTGACGTCGAACTTTACTTCGATGCGCATGGCGACAGCTCAAACCCTCCCGTTCTGTTTGTCAACGGTCTGGGTAGCCAATCAATCAACTTTCTCCCCGCATGGGTCGAAGGCTTCTGCCGCGCTGGGTTTTTTGTGATTCGCATGGACAATCGCGATGTCGGACTGTCATCGAAAACACCCGGAGAGCCTCCAGGCATTGATCGAGCGCTAGAACAATTGGCGCAAGGCCGTTCTCTTGACCAGTTTTTCGCGCCGTATGACTTGTCCGATATGGCCATGGACTGCCTCGCAGTGTTGGATGCCCTCGACATAGAACAAGCTCATGTTTGGGGCATGTCTATGGGCGGAATGATTGTTCAAACCCTCGCAATCAATCACCCAGCCCGACTGCGATCGATGACAACAGTCATGTCCACCACGGGTGAAATTGGGGTCGGTCAGGCAACCCCAGAGGCAGCAGCCCTTTTAGCGACAACAGGTGATGACCGAGGTACCGTTGTCGCCAACGCAGTAGCAGCACGCCAGCTTCACGGTGGTGCCTTATTTGATAAGGCCTGGGCGTTTTCGCTGGAGGAAGCGGCTTACGACAGATGTCACCATCCTCAGGGTCGGGTGTGGCAAGTATTGGCCGTCTTGGCTTCGGGCTCGCGAGCCGAGCAACTTCCAACCGTGAGAGTGCCCACTATGGTCATCCATGGCAGGATGGACCCGCTGATTCAGTTGGATGGTGGTGAAGCGACCGCTGCGTTAATACCTGACGCTGAACTAGTTGTGTATGACCAGATGGGTCACGACACTCCCGAACCATTATGGGTCAACTACATAAGTGACTTACAACGATTGGCGGATCGAACACAGTGAGTAAAAAACACATCATCACAGAGATTGATCAACTCGAAGCTCTGTACGGGGAAGCGACACCCAGATCGATCACGAAGGACATTGGGTACCTCAATTCGGAATATCGAGCCTTTGTGGAAGCGGCGCCCTTTATGGCGGTAGCGACCGTTGGAAGTGAAGGTCTTGATTGTTCTCCCCGCGGGGATCGGGGCAGCGTCGTTCGGGTGGTGGGCGAAAAAATCATCCAGTTCGCAGACCGAAGAGGTAACAATCGCCTCGATACGTTGCGAAACATCGTTCAGGACAACCGAATTGGACTCTTATTTCTGGTCCCTGGGGTATCTGAAACGATGCGAATAAATGGCAGGGCAATTATCTCGACCGCCCCCGACTTACTGGCCTCTTTCTCAGTTGATGGCAAGACTCCCAGATCGGTTGTCGAAGTAACCATTGACCAGGCATATTTTCAATGTTCGAAGGCCTTAATTCGATCTGGTATCTGGGATCCAGAAAATCGACCAACGGACAACAACGTGCCGACAGCTGGCGAAATGCTCCAAGCCACGGTTGATAGCCACTTCGACACAGAGGAATACGACAAAACATCACAGAAGCGAAACCTCGCCGAACTTTGGTAAGTGGCTAAGTCGAACGATCCGAGACTTAAATGAGCTACTAGGTTGAACTTGATCTTTAGAAAGAGAGTCGCATGGGGCCGCTTCAAGGAATTCGAGTCATAGAACTTCAAGGTATTGGTCCTGGGCCGTTCTGCGGAATGATGCTCAGCGACATGGGAGCTGAGGTCATCCGCATCGACCGTGCGGGGAATGTCTCAGGCGGAGACGCCGAGAACCCACCCATCGATGTGTTGGCTAGAGGTCGATCGTCTATTGGAGTCGACCTCAAAAATCCCGACGGCGTCGAAGTTGTCCTTCGACTAGTGGAGACCTCTGATGCCCTGATCGAAGGTTTTCGGCCTGGCGTAATGGAACGACTTGGTCTAGGTCCCGAAGAATGTCTCGCTCGAAACCCGAAACTTGTGTTTGGGCGGATGACCGGATGGGGTCAAGAGGGTCCGTATGCAATGGCGGCGGGGCACGACATCAACTACATCGCATTAGCTGGTGCCCTCGAGCCCATCGGGCGCAATGGAGAAGCTCCAGTGCCTCCACTCAACCTGGTCGGTGACTTCGGCGGCGGTGGCATGTTGCTGGCTTTTGGTGTGGCCTGTGGAATTGTGGAAGCTCAGCGTTCGGGCCACGGTCAGGTTGTGGATGCAGCGATGGTAGATGGGGCTGCAAGCCTGATGGCCATGTTTCATTCCATGCGCGCCCTCGGCATTTGGAACGATGAGCGTGGAACTAATCTTCTCGACACGGGCAGTCATTTCTACGATGTTTACGAATGCGCCGACGGCCGGTACATATCCATCGGGTCCATCGAGCCGCAGTTCTACGCTGAACTGATGCGGCTCACTGGACTCGACGGTGATGAGGACTTTGCCGCGCAGCTATCACGCAGTTCCTGGCCAGAATTGAAGGAACGAATTTCCGCTCTTTTCAAAACCCGCACGAGAGATGAATGGTGCGAGATAATGGACGCCACTGACGTCTGCTTCGCCCCGGTGTTAACGCTTGCGGAAGCACCCGAGCATCCACACAATCAGCATCGCGAAGTCTTTACGGAGCTTTCAGGCGTGATCCAGCCGAACCCGTCTCCGCGATTTAGTAGAACCGAAGCCACGATTCAAGGACCCCCAGCACATCCTGGACAAGACACGGATGAAGTGCTTCGCTCTGTCGGTTATGACGCTGACGACGTTGTCAAACTCCGCGACACAGGAGCGGTGGCCTGAGAGCCGAATCCGACTCCCAAGAGGCGCCGGCGGGTTTGCCCGGCAACCTTGCGCCTTTGTATGCGGAGGCTCAAGATGTCCTCGAACAATCGCCAGCGTCAGCCTGCGCGATTTTGAGGATCCTTATTCAGGCCGTTATTCGAGATCGAGGCCTGCGGGGTCGACATATCGTGCGTGACGTGGGAACTCTGGTGGAGCAGGGTGCACCCGTCGGGTTACTCAGAGCCCTTGACGTCGTCGCCATGAGCGACGAAGCAGCCAAGACTCCAGCGGAATTACGGCTCGCCGATGGACATACTGACGCTCAGAACTTAAACATGTTCCTCCACTTGCTTGCCGACCAGACAGCTTGATGATCGAGTGTTGAGCGCGCTTCACCTCGTCGCGTGCTGGGTTCTAGTCGTAGGAAACGGGATTGCCGGCGTCTGGGCGTTGGCATCTGGGTCGGTGCCCAGTCTTAGAGGCAAGCAGCTCTGGAGGTTCACGGCTTTCGTCCAAACCTTGGTTTTTGTGCAAGTCACCCTGGCAGCGATACACGTCAACGCGAATGACGGTGGCCCACAAACTTTCCATGTCTTCTACGGCGTTTTAGCCGCCACAACGGTTGGCATTCTTTACAGCTATCGACAGCAGCTTCGAGAGCGGCTTCACATGCTTTACGGGTGGGGCGGCCTGTTCATCATGGGCCTCGGAATTCGAGCGTTGGTCCTGCTGTGACTACTTTGCGACCGGCAAGCCAATGAAACATTTAGTTAGCGAGTCTGTCGGCTAACCGGGCGAGTTGAAGACGCAATTCATTTGGAAGTCGCTCACCTATCGATTCGTAATGATCTTCGATCAAACTGAGTTCGTTCTGCCATTCGATCACGTCAACTGCTAAAAGTGATTCAAGAGCGTCCGCAGCCAGATCTAACCCAGACACATCAAGGTCCTCAGTCTTTGGGACCATTCCAATGGGGGTTTCAATAGCTTCGGTTGTGCCATCAATACGGCCCAGAACCCATTTGAGAACTCTCGCGTTGTCACCAAATCCTGGCCAGATGAAGCGACCTTCTTGGTCTTTCCGGAACCAATTTACGTAGAACAGTTTTGGAAGCTTCGCACCCTGATGTTTGCCGATATCGAGCCAGTGCTGAAAGTAATCGCCGAAGTTGTATCCACAGAATGGAAGCATCGCGAAGGGGTCGCGACGAACTTGACCGATCGCCCCGGCAGCAGCGGCGGTTTTCTCTGATGACATCACTGATCCGAGGAAAACGCCATGTTCCCAATCGAGGGCTTCTGATACCAGCGGCACGGTCGTGGCTCGGCGGCCACCAAAAAGTATTGCCGAAATCGGAACACCTGCCGGGTCCTCCCAAGAGGGCGCTATCGAAGGGCATTGCGCCGCGGGAACCGTGAATCGAGCATTCGGGTGAGCCGCTGGCGCTTCCACTTCTGGAGTCCAAGTTTGCCCCTTCCAGTCGATCAATCGAGCTGGTGGCTCGTCGGTAAGCCCTTCCCACCAGACGTCCCCGTCCTCAGTGTGGGCGACGTTCGTGAATACGCAGTTGCCCGAAAGGGTCGCGAGAGCGTTGGGATTAGTTTTTTCCCCTGTACCAGGAGCCACCCCGAAGAAACCGGCCTCAGGGTTTATCGCGTATAACTGGCCGTCTACACCAAATTTCATCCAAGCGATGTCGTCGCCAATAGTCTCCACCTTCCAGCCAGGTAGAGACGGAATCATCATCGCCATATTCGTCTTGCCGCACGCGGACGGGAACGCCGCCGCTACGTATTTGGTTTCGCCCCCAGGGGGGGTGACGCCAACGATCAACATGTGTTCGGCGAGCCAGCCTTCCTCGCGCGCCATTGTCGAAGCAATCCTGAGAGCAAAACACTTCTTACCCAGTAATGCGTTACCGCCGTACCCAGAGCCGTAGGACCAGATCTCTCGAGTGCCCGGAAAATGAACGATGTACTTATTTTCGGAATCGCATGGCCAAGTGACGTCACTTTCACCTGGAGCCAACGGCGCTCCCAACGAGTGAACACACGGCACCCACTCGCTCTCACCAAGCGCGTCCAAGGCGCCCTGCCCCATGCGGGTCATAATTCGCATTGAAGCGGCAACGTAGGGTGAGTCGGTTAGCTGAACGCCGATGTGTGCTATCGGTGACCCAAGTGGTCCCATCGAAAAGGGCACTACGAACATGGTGCGCCCGGCCATCGAAGCTCGGAAGAGATCTAACATGTCGCTTCGCATAGCTTCGGGTTCACGCCAATTGTTGTTGTTTCCGGCATCGGCAGGATGATCGCTGCAGATGAATGTCCTGTCCTCGACGCGAGCGACGTCGCCAGGGTCGGATCGGGCCAAAAAACTATTTGGACGTTTTGCGTCGTTGAGAGGAATCAGGGTGCCTTGTTCCACCATCGAAGCGGCTAACTCGTCATACTCGTCTTGACTTCCGTCACACCAGTGGATGGAGTCAGGAGTCAGTACTTTGGCCCAACTGTTTACCCACTCAAGGAGGCTTTCGTTGGTGGTCGTTCCAGGCATTTTGACCTCCATTTGCTTTCAGACGTCGACTGGGGAATGTTCCCAGTTCTTGGTCACGCGTCGCCCCCCGCGGACGTGATCCAATCAGGTGTACCAAGGTCAACTTCACTGCCCAGCCTTAGCTGAGTTGCTAGTCCTTGTTCGTTGAGGTCGAAGACGACCCTTTGCCCCTGTCGCACCATCCGAAAGATCGATCCCTCAAGAGCGTCCAAGGCCAAGTCGTACTCAGCGCGGCCGACGTCGTCAACTACTACGCCCGTTCTTGACTGGGGGTCATATGATTTTATGACACCTTGCACTGCTGGCCTCCGGTGTAACCCTGAAAATCGCGTTTGATCTATGGCACAAGCTTCGATGGCGACCCTACGACGGTCTGTGAAGCGGGCACAACTTACCAACTGAGAGAAGCTGTTGGGTGGAGTGCGGGCATTAGCGTTAGTCGCCTATCGATAGTGCGACCTGCGGGTAGCATCGGCTTCTGTGGAAATAGCCTCTGTTCTCTCCACCGCTCAACTCGTGGACGCCCTGTCAGCCTTTCATGAGGCTCTCGAAACTCACCGAGAGTCGATTAATCGACTCAATGTATATCCAGTGCCAGACGGCGATACCGGAACCAATATGGCGTTAACCGTGGGATCGGTCCTCGAAGAACTTGAAGGCATCGACCTCAATGACCGGAGCGCGGTTTGTTCTTCGATATCGCACGGTTCACTCATGGGAGCCCGCGGCAATTCGGGTGTGATTCTGTCGCAAGTACTGCGTGGCATCAGCGTATGTCTCTCCAACTCAGCAGACATTGACGGGACCGCACTTGCCACCGCGTTAACCGAGGCGAGCATCGCAGCAGACGGTGCAGTGATGAAACCAGTGGAGGGGACGATTCTCACCGTCGTGCGCGAATCCGCTAGAGGGGCGCGTGAAATACAAGAAGACGCAACTCCCATCCGAGTCATCGAAAATGCTCTCCAGGAGGGGCAAATTGCCCTCGAACGAACTCCGGAGCAATTGCAGGTTCTTCGCGAGGCGGGAGTAGTGGACGCTGGTGGAGCGGGGTTTCTTCTGCTTCTTCACGGAATCCTTCATGTATTAGACGGTCGCGAGCTTCCGAACGCGCCCGATCAAGTGGAACTTTCTTTCGCTGGACCCGCTATATCCCTCGACGATGAAAGTTCTGAACTCCGCTATGAAGTTATGTACCTGCTTTACGCGGCGGATGAAGCCATCGAGGACTTCAAGAAAGTATGGGCAGGCTTAGGAGACTCAATTGTCGTAGTTGGGGGAGATGGGCTTTGGAATTGCCATATTCATACTGATGACGTCGGCCCGGCCATCGAAGCTGGAATAGAGGTCGGGCGACCTCAAAAGATAAGAGTGACGGATTTAGTGGAAGAAATCATGGAGGAACGGTGGGTCCGCGAAGCCTCGGTTGCTGGAAAATCAGACGACTTTCCAAATCCAGAGCCGGTGCCATGCGGCGTCGTCGCTGTTTCCCCGGCTCCGGGAATCAGTCGAATTTTTCACAGCCTCGGCGTCCAGGAACTTATCGTTGGAGGTCAAACCATGAATCCCTCAGCAGCAGAGCTTCTAGAAGCGGTAGAGCGGGTGCCTGCTGACCAGGTAGTTATTCTTCCCAACAACTCCAACATTGTCGCGGTAGCGCGCACCATCGATGAGCAGAGCGCGAAGCGCGTCGTGGTGGTCCCTACCACTTCTGTTCCCGAAGGCTTCGCTTCACTTTTGGGGTATGACCCCGAAAGTGACGCAGCAAGTAACGGTGAATCTATGGCCGAGATTGCTACAGGTGTTGTCGTCGGAGAAGTGACCCGCGCAGTGCGAGCTACCACCACTTCGATCGGAGAGGTCGCGACAGGCGATTGGATCGGTCTTGACCGAAACGGTATTTGTTCTATTGCTGATACTGCGTCAACCGCTGCTACCGCATTGCTCGACGTACTTGTCGACCGAGACCATGAGATTTTGACGGTAATTGTTGGCGAAGGTGTCCGAGATGCTGAAACTCGCGCCATTACAGAATGGGTTGCGGAAAATCGGCCAAACATTGAGACAGAAATTCATCAAGGCGGCCAAGGTCACTACCCGTACTTGTTTGGGGTCGAGTGACAGAACCACTTTCTCTCCGTGAACTCGACGCAATAGGCGTCGATCGGTTGCAAGGAGTTGGCGAAGAGCGGCGAACGTCGCTCGGGGAGGTTGAAATCGAGTCGGTCTTCGACTTGTTGACGCATTACCCGCGGCGATACGTCGACAGGAGTAGGGAGGCGAAGCTTGGCGAAGTTACCCCTGGGCAAGAGGTCATGGTGGTGGCGGACGTCGAGAGCGTCAA
>Ga0315328_10000301_pt1 | contig 21129 bp, 5 predicted proteins | sample M120032315metaG_FD_203462 | JGI IMG/M metagenome (GOLD analysis project Ga0315328, IMG submission 203462) | Ammonia-oxidizing marine archaeal communities from Monterey Bay, California, United States - M1 200m 32315 | ecosystem: Environmental > Aquatic > Marine > Intertidal zone | place: USA... | reverse complement strand
CTCATGGGAATAAGCGCGGATGGGGCGAAGCGCATTGGTATACAGCTGGCATAAAAGAGGGAAGGGAAATGAAGTACCAATTCACAACCTATGATTACGATGATGGAGTGAAAATATATGAAGGATAAGCCAGAGGAAGAATTGTCCGAAGAGGAGCACAAGGAGCGTGTTCAAAAGTCCCGAGCCAAAAGACAGGCGAGGAAGGACAGGGCGGAAGCCGAGAGACAAGCTCACTCCCATTTAGAGAAAAACCTAAAGGCGGACGAGTCCCAGCCGCAGGCAACCCCCGCGCCCAATAGGAAGCCTTGGGCAAACACCACCAAGGCGAAGTGGGGAGAAATCCTGAAGTCCTCAGAAGCCGAGGAGCACTTGGCGAAAAACCTTTTGAGCAACGAGGAGTCCGACGCCGAGGAAAAGGCAAGGGTTCACTTGGCTAAAAACCTGAAGGCCAATGAGCTATGAATGGAAGTTCGCGCCGCATGTCGAGGAGGACGCCGGCAATTCAGTCTTTGTCAGCAACTTCAACCTGCACGGCGAGGTCAATAAGGTTCCGTACAAGGACGGCAAACCGCTTTACGACGATCCGGAGTTTGCCACAGCGGCAAAAAAGTGGATACGGGAAAATCATCCCGGCTATCCCGTGGATGAGCGTTACGGGTGGTGGAGCTACAAGAGGTGGTGGAAGGAGGGGGCGTCAGTCCGCGCACTTCTCACGCCTTTCGCCAAGGCATGGATTGAGGCAAGAGAGGTTGAGCCGCGCCGGAGTGGTCAAGTTGCCGTGGATGAACTTGATGAATTGCTCAAGAATATTGAGGGACTTAAGTATGCAACCGTCAACAAGTTCAGTAGCTGGGATGCCCGCACCCCCATTTGGAACGGTGGTCATCTGTTTTCCAGTCAAGAATTCAAGGACTTCATGGACACGGGAAACCGGTGGAAGGGTTTGTTCGGCGGTCGCGCACCTACCACAGAGCACCACCAATGGTACGGCAGCAAAGGCAGGGAAACAGTCGCTCGGATGCATGCAAACGTCGAGGACTTCTTCAAAAAGAAAATCGACGACCTTAAAGCCAGTCTTAAGCCAGAAATGAACTACGGAGACATAGTCGCATCGGAGGGTAAGCGCTATATCGTTGGGGAAAACGACGAGCTTATTCCTACTTCCGACAATATCGCGGGCAACGCCGAGGACGGCTATGAATATGTCGGGTACCAATTCTATCCGACGAAAGGAAGCGACGATAGCGAGTTTGCGCTTGGATATACGGCGGGCACTGGAACGAGCATGGATCTGGACGTTGCCCCCGAGGAAATCATGCAGCTTGATCTACTGGAAGCGGACCTCTTGGGGGATGGTAGTACACTAATGACGGACTTTGCGGGTGGCTTTTGGACGGAGGAATACCTTTCCAAAAGATTTCAGGACACCGCAAAGTTTTCCACAACCAAAGCGTCATTCGATCCTCGGGCCGAGCCGGGATACTCTGGCGGTCCTCACCGTGTTCAGTTGGAAATCGAAATGTTAGTCCCTACTGGATGGATTGGCGTTGTCCCGACTGCAGACGCCGAAGCAGTTACTAGAGGAGCTTTCACCGACGAGGGCACGGGTGCGCTAGTCACAAACGACAAAGACACGCAGTTTTACTCATACAAACGGGGGGTGAATGCCAACGGCGACTTCTCGACGGGCGCCACGCTTGTTAATTTGACGAACTCGGATAAATTCTCAGCACATGGCGACGACGCCTCGGGTTACTCGCTCAAGTGGGATGGTGAGTATGCCGAAACTGACTCGGGGAGGATTTCTGACTCTGAAGGTTTTCTGGGAGAATCGCTCATGAGTCGCATTCGGGCTGACCAAAATGGATTTGTCGTCAATCATGAGGGAAGCTGGGCGTACGACACAGGCGATGGCTGGATGTATGATACGGCCGGAGGCTTGGGTTGGTATTACAAAGGTGAAGACGACAATTGGATTTTCGCCACCGACAGCAGAGGTGACGCCAAGGGAAACTGGTTGTACTGGGATAACATGCCTGACCATCCCGGCGAAGTTGCTTATTATGCAAATGGATCCAATGAGTGGATGTTCAACCGCGACGGCACTTGGATTACCCCGGAGGGCGCAACGACGACCCTTGAGGCGTCAAGCATGGCAAAGCCTACGGAGAATCCCGACTTAGACATTCAAAAGGAGTTGACGGACGCGGAGTGGTTGGCCAGAGGCAACAAGCTTCCCGACGGATGGGTCGACGCCAACAAAGACGGCTATGACGACAATACCCTCTTGAATAGGGATGGGTCGCAGTCGCTTTTCAAAGAAGGCGGACCCGACGCCGACACCGACAAGTCGCCCAAGAAGTGGGAGAAACACCCGGTACTTGGCGATGTTTGGTATCAAGATAAGGCATCACCCGACGAGGAAAACTGGATGTACGTCGCCGACACGGGTCGCTGGATGTACGATGCCCCACCGGGCGAGATGGAAGGCTGGGTTTACGATGATGAGACTTCCCGATGGATGTTTCCGGCCGAGCGTGATGGCGAAATCTGGTACATGGTCGAGGACAGTCCTTATAACCGGACCGAAGACGCCGATGGCAAGACTATTCCGAAAGGACCATGGGTGCATTCCTCTCAAATGAGCAAACCCATTGGAGAATGGGAAGTATCCTACCCAGAAGAAAAAGATGAAGTTGATCCGAATTTCGAGCAAACCAACGGTGTTGACCCGAGACTTCTAAACTACTCGGACGAGCACGGCAATACCTACAAGGGAGTGTATGCCGAGGACGCCGCTTACGACAAGGCGATAGAATTTGCCAATGAGCGAAAATTCCAAGACGGTCTTCCGTGGGACAGAAAAGTGATGTCCGACGTCTGGGACGGAATCTTCAAGACCTCTGATGAGAATCCCGGAAGCAATCCATTTAGATTCCTCGATGATTATTTCGGTGACAAGGACTCCGATGCCTACCGACTTTTTGATAAAGCGTGGAACGAGGAGACGAAACGAGAGGCGGTCGAGCGTCAAGCCTCCGACGTAATTGGTGGCGCGATCGACGCCGGTGCTCCAATGCCGACGAATCCGCTCGGAACCGTAATGGAGCAAGTCGGGCAATACCTCGAAAAGCCGTACATCAAGGATGAAAACGGGAATGTCATCCCGAACCCGAAGTACGAAAAAGCAAAGGATCACAGCATTTTCTTTGAGCATGAAGGCGAAGCCAAGACGTGGTCGCCGAACTGGCTTCTGCCCTTCGACATGAAGACGCAAGAGGCGGGCATTCGTGCCAGCCTGAAGGACAAGGCGGACGAGAGAAACGCCATGTTCAGGGACAAGATTCCCGCGCAGATCAAGGATGAGGCAGGTAATCTTATTGCCAATCCCGATGCGGGTCCGAATGGCGAATATGCGGGCATGACCCAAGTGGAGAAGCGTCTGGCAATCCAAAGAGCATACGCCGAAAAGCACGGGCTGGTAAACGATGACCCGGCACACGACCTTCTTACCGGCGAAATCAACAATTCAGTAAACTACCTTTACGGTGGTGACGAGGACGAGGGAAGCTACGCAAATCTGAACAAGAATTGGCTGGACGCCAGACAGTACTACTCGGACCAAATTGGCGAACTTGAGGGTCTTTCAAACCTGGACAAGATGAACAAGACCAGTGCTTATCTGGAAGCGCTTGGGGATACGTCCGATGTCGCCAAGGCTCGCTCAAGAATGCAGGAGGAGATGGGCCGAGCGCGTATATTCGGGGGCAAGGTAAATAAATCCGATTACTTCGACTCCTACTTAAGCAACCCCAACGAGCCACGTTCCAGAGTGTTCACAGATGACCTGCCGACCGACGCACCGAACGGTACGCTGTTCGAGAAGGATGCCGCCGGGAAGCTCACTACCACACCGCGGTATGGAGGCGACCCGAATGCTACGACCGAGAGTGAACTTACAGGCGGTCTAGTTAGTCCCGATACGACCCTTATTGGTAAAAGGTTGGCGGCATGGAAGAAAAAGCAGCAAGAGAAGACGGGCATGCCTAGCAACAACCCATACCTAGAGACTGGCACTTGGTCGACCGGAAAGTACGTAAAGCCATGAATTTAAACGATAATCTATTTTCAAGTAAGTCTGATCGAGATAAGTTCGTTCAGTCCTCCGGGGGTATGGGCAACAAGCTCATGACCGATTCGATCAACAGCGCATTCGACGCATCGGACAAGGCGGGACAAGGCTTCTTCAGTGACTTTTTTGCTAACGACAACAATGACAAAACCAGTCCTGATTGGAACTTATTCAATGAGGGTTACAACGCCGCCAAGACAACAGCTTGGGACGACTGGTGGGATGGTGACGATACGGCATCCCAACTTGATTTTTCAAAAGCCGCTCCATCGTGGGGCGAATGGGGCAACTGGTCTACCCAGCTCGGCGATAATGCGCGCAATAATTTGAATGCTTACACCTCACAGGTGGGTGTGGACGCAGATGGCAACATTAACTATCTCCCCCCGTGGATGAACGCCGAGGCGGGACTTCATGAGGCCATTGCGGATTCCGGCGAAGAGGCGGACATGCGATTAGGAGCCGCCTCAGATAAGTATAATGCCGACTGGAACTCCATTAATACCCATGCCGCCGGCATGGAATCCGCTCTTGATCCATATAAGACCTCGGTCACCACCGCTCTTGGCACTCGGGAAACCGATCTTGAGGGTGCGCTAGACCCATATAAGACCTCGATCAGCTCGGCCCTTGGTGCTCGGGCGACCGATCTTAAGAGCGCGCTAGACCCATACGGCTCGGCAATGACCTCGGCATCGGAAAGGCTAAGGCAGACCCAACTCGACAACGCGGCGTCCAAGTATCAGGCGATTCGCGACGTGCTTCATGGTGATACTCTTGCGGGTCAACGCTCGACGGAACGGGGTACGACCGGCTCCACCAATCGACTTCTTCTCGGTGCTCGCGCTAAAGCCGCGCAGGATCGCTCGGCAATCGAGGAGGCGGCGAATATTGGGCACGCTCAACGCGAGTATTCGCTGGAGGGTCAGTTAGCCGCTACCTTAAAAGAAATTGAGGATCAGGCTACAGCGGGTGAGTACACGCTAGAGGGTGAGATAGCCTCTGCCAAAAAATCCATCACGGACCAGACGACAGCGGACACCTACTCATTAGAGAATCAAATAGCCTCTGCCAAAAAAGCCATTAGTGACGAAAAAGTGCAAAAGCGCCTTGTTATTGAGCAGACGCTATCGGAAGACCGCGAAGCCATCATAACTGATTTTGCCGCCGTGCTCGGAATAACCCGAGAGGAGACTGCGGGCATGGTGGAGCTTACTGATGAAGTCGCCTTGCAATTGGCTGAGAAGCACAATATGAACATTGCTACCATCAAGGAGGCTCGCCTTGCCATGCTTGGTCAATTGGCGGAAACAGCGAAGCTTGGTGGTGCGCAATTTGATGAATATATCAATGATTTATTCCGCCAGCTTGACCAACTCAGCCAAGAAGACGCACTAACCAAGGCAGAGCAAGAGGCAAGGATGCAAAACCTTCCGTATCTGCAGTCAGCGATCAAGGAAGTTTTGTCGGCGAATCCTGAGTTGGCGCAGAACCAAGCCGATATTAACGCGCTTGGAAAATTCATCACCGACTACTTTAACATATCCGGAGGCACCCCAGCTGTAAACTTTGCGGCGCAACCAATCGCCAAAACCATGTCCGCTCTTGAGGCAACGCTACCCTCGTCCGATCTTGAAGATGGCGGCGTTAGGGAAAGTGGAGATATTTTATCGAAGCTTCTCCCGACGCTAAACACAAACATTGAGAAAGCGGTGCAGGAAGCCAACAGCGGCGGTACGGTAACTCCTACCGACTCAAAAGAAATCGTCAATAATATGTGCTGGGTGGCTAGGGAGGTCTATGGGGAGTACAATCCAAGATGGTTACTATTCCGCAGATGGCTGCTAGGGTCATCGCCGGAATGGTTCCGCAACTTGTACATCAGCAAAGGCAGGGTCTTCGCCAACTGGCTGTCTAGCAACACTTGGTTGAAGCCGTTTGTCCGTCGCTGGATGGATGGTCGCATCCGATCACAGTCATGAGAGAAATACCGGGAATAATAAAAGCGGCTCCGCCTGCAGCGCTGCGGCCAATACCATCCTCATCACCTTCACCTTCGGAGATGACTCCCAAGGTGCGCCCACCTTCCGCGCAACAGCCTGTACAGACTCTTCAAAACCGCGGTGACCGCGTAGCATCAGAGCTAATCCGCCCTAACATTCTCAATGCCACATCCGATGCGCGTAGAAATAACTACCAGATAGGACAGGAGGAGCGAGCAGAGCAGACGCGGATACGCCAAGAGGGACGCCTAGAGGATATTAAAATCCGCCAAGAAGGCAGGACGGAAGAGTCTCAAGTCCGCCAAGAAGACAGAGCGGAGGAGCGGGGAGGTCGACAGGACGAGGCGCGGGCTGTACTTGAGCGTGAATTGGCAGAGTTCAACAGTGCGATTAAGAAGGACTACGCCGAGTGGGGACATAAGAATTTAGGTGGTGAGCAAAAGATGGATCTTCTGAATCGCGAGGCAGATGCAATGAACGTGCGTCTCGCGCTGGAGGCATCTCGCATTCGATCCAGTCTCCTGAACGCAGAGATTGAAATCATGAGCAAGGTGGAGCTTGGCGAAAAATCCAAACAGCTCGGCACCTTTATAACCGGAGCAAGGGACACAATTCGAGCCTCGAAAGTTCAAGAGACTTTCAATGCAGCTTTCCCCGGTGACGACGACCACGAAGACAAGACCGAGTGGGTCGATGAAGTGCTTGTTCCTTCTGGTGTCATACCTTCAACTCCGGGAGGTTGGAACGGTCTTACCGAATCTCAAAAGATTGTTGCCATGGACTACATGTACAACAATCCGAACCAAAACGCCCAAGCTATTAGACATTCCATAGATGCCCGCTACTCCGATCAATTGACTGCCCTGGACAAGGCGGAAATGTCTCGCTTGCAAATGCAGACTCTAAGTCAGTCCGAGGGCGCAATGGCAAAAGGCAAGCTAAAGGAGATAGCAGATTCCTTATCGCCCATTATACAGCTAGGTAGCGACACTACGGTTAGGATGCGCAAGGGCGGAGAATTCGTGCCAGCCGACAAACCCAAAGGGCCAGTCCCCGAGCAACCGCAACACACACCCCCCAAGCAACAGGGCAATAATCCCATAACCCAGAAGCCACTTCCGTCCGCAACCACAACCGCCCCTCCGGTAACCACCGCTCCAGTCGACGATGGTGGCGCCTCCGCCGCCGCCGATGATTTATTCAAAACAAACAAACGCCCAAAAAATGTTCAAGGCGAGGATATGCGCTCCGATGCTTTGGAAGGAACTATTATTGCCAAGCGCGCAAAGGACGCAGGAAGAAAACTTGGCGAGGTTTTTCTCAACGCAGGCATTGAATTGCCTCCTTTTTCCAGCCTAGAAGAAGCCGAAGAATGGTGGGACAGGCAGGGCGACGGCATGAAGACCATGGTTCTGGGCGCAACCGGCATGGCAGCACACACCATTGCTCCTGCATTACTTGACGAAGCTAGGTCTGGGTTCGAAGGAACTAAAGGATTAGTTAAAGGCGCTGGGGATATGATAAAAATGCCGTGGAAGGACAACAAAGGCGACGTCGCAACCCACAAAGCCAAGCAGGGCGTCAGAGCCGAGATGGCGGACGTGCACGATGCCGGCAAGTCTCCATCAATAAGCTCAGCCGGTCGCAAGCAGGTCGCGGATCGGATGGGTGAACTGGAAAAACTTGCCCACGATCATGGAGTGAAACCCTTCAAAGGCCCCGCCGGAGGCAGTTACACGATAGAGGATCGATACAAGTATTACTCGGATCAACTGGATAAGAACGTCATTCAGAAGAACTGGCAAAAGCTTCCGGCTAAGATTAGGCAGAAGCTCGATGAGGACAAGGCACTCAGGGAGTCTCGAAAAAACAGCAAAGGTATTAAGGCAGGAGCAGCAAAAGTCCTGCGCGGAACCCTGTACGGGCTGGGAATTGGATTAACTGCGCATGACCTATTTAAGATTTCGGGGAATCACGCAGAGGCAGAGGAGTCTGAACGCTTATTAAAGGAGATGCAGGTGGCAATGGATGCAAAACTTGCCGCAGGTAAGATAGTCGCGGCTGAGCGAGCCGCCAGAAAATTGGTGGATGAAGATTACCAGCGGGGCAGATCGGCGAATCATATCGAAATGTCCGCAGCCGACGCCAGAGACGCAGGCAAGATAACCCAAGAGGTATATGACGCCACCGTGAGGTATCTTAATGAGACAGGGAGACAGCAGGGTGCAATGAGCGAGGGGGAATTGGGAATTCCCAAAGAACCCGGGAAACCTTGGGCAAGCTCAAACCCGTCGCCTGACCTTGACCCGAGTGGGCATCCAATACAGAACGCCGACCCTCTGGGGCAAGCAGGCGCTTCTGTCATAAAGCCGACCCCGAGCACGGCAACCCACCCTATTAATCCGCAACTCGAGTCTCGCATTACTGAGATAGAGGTAGAGCTTGAAGCTGCCCTCTCGTCCGCTCAAATCCCCGCCGGCAATCAGCGAGAGTGGTTGGAATCCCGATACCCCGACAAACTTGAAGAACTTGAACGATTACGGGGGTTAATTTATAACAAGCAGGCTCCAGACTTGGGTAGCCAGTTCGGGCGATGAGCCAGTCCCTCGAAGGTGTGTTTGCCGAACCGATTGGCGATCGAGCTACTTATGCCCCGGATGGCACAAGTGTTGGCTCGGCATTCGACAATCCTGAAGAAATCATCAATCAGGCAACGGAAGAGATTGTGGGGGTCAGTGCTGATGAGCTGGAGGCAAAGTCTTCGCGAATAGGAGAAGTTGCCCAACAGGCTGCGGATTCCCATTCGCCTATACAGCAGGCTAGGGATTATTCGGAGCTCGCTGGTCAAGCCGGAGGTAGTGCATTAGGGTGGAAATGGGGGGATGATGCTATTCGTGCAGCCAGAGGATATATACCTTTGGCGGAAAGAGGCGTAAATCAAGCCTTGAAGCGTGTAGGTGCAGGAGTATTCGGAGCGGGCACCATGGGTCCGATCGGTGGCGCACTTGCTATGGTTGCTCCAGACCTTGCCGTAGGTGCGTACAATGCGACTCACCCAATGGAGGTGAAGGACAATGCTGCGCGCTTGGGTCATGCAATGGGAGTCAATCAACCGCAAAACTTAAAAGCAAACATCGAAGCCTCGCGCGCTCCGATGCCTCCCGATGCAAGCCTAGTGCCACCCTCGCGCCGTCATGAGCGTACAATTGGCGATAGGATTACCAGACCGGAATGGGATAATGCCCATCAGGTAGACCCTTCCATCACGGGGCATGCGAAAAACTTTTGGCACGACCTCACATCGGGAAACTGGAGTGATTGGTAAGCTATGGCCAACACTAAGGTAGAAGCTTACAGGAGCAAGCTTCGGGAGTTGTCTCACCCAATGGCTGGCTGGACTGATGACCAGCTAACGAAGTACCTGTATGACAAGATGCAGCACATGGATGCTCGGCTGGACGATCAAGAGCCGGACTTCATAGAAGACGTTAAGCGCATAGAGACGACCCCGAAACCCGGACGGGAAGGATTCTTCGGGGCATTCAAGGAAATCCCTGCGGGCGTCCGTTCCGCATGGGAAAGAAAGAAGGGTTCGTACAAAGCGTTTGCAGGTGGAGTCGGAGGTAGTCTAGGAGCCGATGAATTCGAGGATGACATGATGCTCGCCCAGCGACGCAACATGGAAAAGGCGAACCGCGCCGGACCCTCGATCAAGAACGTGGACATGGTGCATGATTTTGGCAGTCTGGGCAGATGGTTTCTTGGTGTTGGCGCCGAAACCGTGGTGGACGGACTTGAGATACTGGGAAGCCTGTTCGCGGGTGGCGCGGCAGGCAAGATGGTTTCAAGAGGTCGCGGAGTTGAAATGACCGCGGACATTGCCGACAAGGTACGAAAGGCTGAAATGCTCGGCGCAGGCGCCGCCGGTGTTGGCACTTCAACCGTTCAGAATACGGGGCACGTCTATGCTGATCTATACCCGTACACCCAGCTAGACAAGAAGCACGAAGATTACCTTTCTCCGGGCGACGCCAGAGCAATGAGTTTTGGGGCGGGTCTTGCCTCAGGCGCCCTTGACTCTGCCGTACCCATGGTTCTGTTTAAGGCTCTTACGAAGAAGATCGGTCGGGAGGCGTCCTCGGAGGCAATCGGGAAGATGTTCAAGAATATGCCTGCAAAGATGGTTGTCCTACCTGCTCTTGGGGAAGCGGGTACGGAATCCCTGCAGGAAGTCATTCAGATGCTAACCGTCAAATCTCACACCGGTGAAGAGTGGGGAGAAAAGGACTGGAGTCGTCTTCGCAATGCCGGAGCAATGGGTCTTGTCGGTGGTGGAGTTCTTGGTGGTGGCGTGCACGGCGCTACCAAGCTGGTGAGTCGCAGACCTGAAGGAACGGTAGAAGAGCTGAAGGAAGCGGAGGAGGAGCGAACTGAAGCTGCGCTAACCTCCGGCACCTCGGGGGCAGGCGCCCTGAAGGAGGGGGACTTTGTGATCCGACCAAGCACCAAGAAGTCGGGCATGGTAATCAGTAATGAAGGCAATGGCTGGCTGAAGATTATGGATGCCGATGGGGACATCCACCATGAGCGGGCTGCGTTCTATGTGCCTCGCCCAGACCTCGTGAGCAAGAAATGGTCTGATGACGCTCTGGATAAGTTGCCGGACGACACGCTCAATCACATAAAGACCGCTCAACCCGACTATGCGGAAAAGGTAAATAAGATTTTATCAGCCAGAAGGCGCGAAGCCGGAAAGGCACCTGCGAAACCCGTAGAAGACCCAATAGAGACTGTTGCCACCGACCCCGACGGACTGAAGATTTCGGTTAAGGGAGATGTCTTCACCGTCAAGAACGGAGCGGGCGAGGTCTTGGCTACGGGGCAAATCGTGGAGGAGGACGGGGTGGTCTACTACAAGGATCTTGAGGTCGTAGACCACATCGACAAGAAAAACCCCGCCTACTTGAGAATAGAGCAGATGGTCGAGCAACAGGTGAAGTTGCACGCCCAGACCAATTACAAACTCTTAAGGACTGCAGACGATAATAAAGCCATACCGTTCGATAAGGAATTTTTGCAAAGTCGAAATCCAGAGCAACTCAAGGAGCTATATGAGAAGGCAAAAGGAGTGCATGACGGACTTCCCGAGGGGGGTCGAGACGGCTGGGCGAGCTTCCTAGAACTCATCAAGCCGGGTCTTGAAGATGGTCGAGTAATCATCCGCAACGCAGACGGATTCCACGTACCAGCCAACCCAGAGGTGGGTCAGGTGCTTGCGGTAGCCATGGATACCTTGGATCAGCATGTGAATGACGGGTTCCTCCCGAAAAAGAAGGTAACGGAAAAGGTAAAAGAAGCAGCCGAGAAAGAATCGAAACTTCTCGGTGGTACCGATGCGGACAAGGCCAAGGTGTTGCAACAGGCACTCAAGGAACTTCCCCAGCTTCGCCCGGACTGGAAAAGAGGGGCATGGTCTAAGGATACGCAAGAGGACATAAACGCAAAGAATCGCCCGACGGCAAAGAAAGTAGTCGATCAGGCGACAAAAAACATAAATGCCCTAGAAACTCTCAGGACACACGGTTTTGAGGTTGGCAAGTTCTTGAATAGATCGGGCAAATTCAGTGCCGGATGGCAAATAAGCAACATTGACGAGGAGCAAGGCACGGTTGACCTCGTGAATAATGATGGAGACAAACAAACCGTCCATGCGGAAGAGCTGAAGTCCCGGAAGAGCTTTCAGGATTCGGACACTTCCTCCGTAAGTTTAGAGGACGGCACCAAGATTGGTAAGCGGGTAAGAACAAAGGATAGCGACTCCTTGGAAATTAACATTGCACCCGAAGGCTTCGCTTCGGGCACGTTCATCGCCGAGAAAAATGGTGAGAGTTTAGAGTTCACGCACATCGTGGAGGACGAGCCTGTGGGAATAGCCAAGGAAGCTCATCCCTTCCCCAAGACCGAGGCTGAATTCGAAGCAATAGAGGCATCCTTGAAGGGTTTCCTCACGCCTGATGCTCCTGGGCTGTGGAAAGGCACCAAAGGCGAGGGCAAAAATAGATACAAGGATGTCCAAACCAACACTAATTTCGTTTACAGGGAGAGGTATGACGTCAAAAAGTCCGAGGATAAGGGCGAGCGTGTGGTATCTGAGAAAAGCGGATATATCCCTGCGCCCGGCTACGACCTCTCGACTTTTGCTTCGGAAGTCACCGACAGTGAAGGTAATAAAAAATATCTTTTGCCCGAGTTTTCCTACGACGAGAAGCTAGATAAGCACATAGTGACTGCCGTGCGCGTACTAGACGCTAACCCAACTAGCTTGGCAGACTTCTCAAAGGGGAATGTAATACAAATAACTACAAAGCTTACCACCACCCTAAGCAACGAACAAGAATACACCACCGTCGGCGTCATGCCCTATCGTGGTGGGCAGTGGCGTAAACAGATGGCGCTAGGCGCTGGGTTCGTAAGCGAGGTAAAGACCCCAAAGAAAAAGAAGAAGAAGAAAGACCCAGAAAAAGACCCAGAAGAGCCGAAGAAGCAGATTACGGAACTTCACGATGATGACGCCGAAAGCTTACTTATGGCTTTATCGAAAGCCAAAGACGAAAGCGGTCTACAGGACGTAGCCAACTGGGAGATATACCAAGAAGCCGAGAAGAACTGGCAACAACAGCTCGAAATTTGGGAGACGGCAAAGAGCTCCGGTGCGTCATCGCAGGCCGTGGCGGAACAGGAGGAGAGGGCAAGGCAGGCTTTAGATAACTACATAGATACCCTCGATCAGCATGGTCACTCGCAGTACGAAAACTGGGCCGTAACGCCCTTGGACTTACTGAAGGAGGAAGCGCCAGACATTACAGGGACTATTAACAACCTCTTCATGGACATAAAAGAAGAGGCTGGCGATCTTGACATGGAAGATTCTCGACTTGTCAACGCTATCGAGAGTCTCAGTAAGTGGATCAATGAAAACGACCTCAACACCTTGGAGTTGCATCAGGACCCCCGCAAGTTCGTAGATGGAGTCGAAGAGGAAGTAGTAGAGGAAGAGGAAGAGGAAGTAGAAGAGGAAGTCGAAGAGGAAGTAGTAGAGAAAGGGCATCGTGAGATGAACCCATCCTTGGAGGCAAGGATGCCGAAAACCATCAAGTCAGTCCCCCTTCTAGGCAAGCTAATAGAGGTGGACTACGACGAATTCGGTGATCGACCCACCCGTGACGGAGATGACCTAATAGAGAGTCATCTCTTCGATGAGGAAAGAATCCGTACCGATGCCTCCAGCCGAGCAATAGTCCTCGAAGACAAAAAGACCAAAATGGTGGTTGTCAGGGGTCTAACAATGAACCGCAAGGGGGAAAAAACAGCACTTAAGATAACTCAATTCAAGCAGCGGAAGGATAAGAAAGATATTCCGAATCCTCTCTGGGAGAAGGCATCCGCTTGGGCTCTTGGAACAAAGATCGACCCGACCAAAGATATTCCGCCGGGATATAGGATTATAGGGTTTCTTGATGGCAAAGACCCCAAGATTTCCTTCGAGCTAAATGCTGAGTTTGAGAATCGACAGGCATTCGATGAGGCAATCGAAAGCTTACCCGACACATTGACCCCGACCGAGAAGTTCAGTGAGGGGGACAGGGATGAAAGTTTAACCGACGATGGGGAAAAATTTAATCCGCGACTAGATTTATACTATGGCGACCAGCCAGATAAGGCTGTTGAGCAAACCCAGGTATGGGTTGCGCGTATGCGTATCGAAGCTCTTGCCCTAGAAGACAAAAGGAAGAAGAAGCGAGCGGCAGTCATAGGGATTCTCGATGGGATAGATGGCGTCGTCCGCGCAAATGACTTTGCTGAAGTTCACCACGAGCTTTTCGGGAAAGAGCCTAGTGTCTGGGTGAAGGATCATCATAACATCCTAGATGAAACTGTTTTTTTGTATACATCGTACGGGCACGAAACGAAACATTCCACATACAGGAATGATGTACACGCCAGCGGTTTGGAAACTGTACACGACTCCAAGGCGATCGAGTGGGAGGCTGGGTCAATGGGCGCAATACTCAATGAGTTTGGTCAAGCCTTGGAGGAGGGCAAATGGATAGCCGACCAGCAACTCGACACCATGGCTACCACACTAGAGAATGAGTTGGGTTTAACTCATGCTGAAGCTCGCGCGAGAATTGAAGAATTTCTGAATCTTCCGATAATGGATGACCTGCAAGCGCTCGGGGAGTTCCTTGAGTCTTTGCCTCAGGAGGAAGGAGTTACACCGACTGATGGGATTGCGATTCGACTGGGCAAGCTCGCCGAGCTTCTGGAATGGTATAGTAGGCACAAAGACGCAACCAACTTCGTTTCAGCAGATATGCCTCCATTATCTTGGTGGCGTGGTGCTTCGTCTCCGGACTACATAACCGTTGATGACAACATCAAGACTCCTCGACAAGTTTATGAGAATATTATAGAGCCAGAGATTGATTCACTTAGGGACAGGTTTAGCGTCGACCAGCAAGGTTTTTTTGCCGACCTCTGGGCGGATCTTCTACAAGGGAAATCTTTTGAGGAACCCCTCGCCAAGCTTACCGAAAGTCTTGCGGGACAACAGGACGGCGAGCAAGAACTCCCCGCGGTCACAGTGTTTGCCGGTATTGTGGGACATGCAGTTGGTGGCGATGCGGTCGGACCCTTTAAGGATGATGCAAAGTCCCGCGGTGGAAACTTTGCCCAGCACCTAAAGGATTCAGCGACCCAAAAGGATGCACAGAGTAAAGAACTCAAGTCCAATTGGGGCAACGAAACCGCCAAGGACGACCTCGAGAAAGATGGAGAAGGAGGACTCAAAGGCATGTCCACCACCGGGAAAGGAACCAATACCTCGGAAGCTCCATTGGTGGAGATGGACGACATTTCCACGGAGGAAGGAATTGATGCCGCAATAAGCGAAGCACTCAAGGAAGGGACACGGGCTGTGCATGGACACCCATCCGTGCTAGTCCAGGACGAACAAGCGCGAGCTGAACTGGTTGAGGAGAATACCAAGGCAGTTGCCCAGTTCGTGGAGGCTGATGGAGTGCTTGACGGCAAACATCACATTGGTTCCAAGATGCTCGATCGAGCCATTGAGCTTGGCGAAAGGTTGCCGGAGAGTGCGAATAAGACGACGATCCTCAACTCTTTGCGAGCGATGGGAGGTCATCCCCTCCTGCGTCAGGTCAAGGTATTCTTTCACACTTGGGAGACATACAGGAAAGACACTCAGTTTCGGAACAAGAAATACACCTTGGGATGGTTTCGTGGCGACTCGATCCACATGGGTGACATGTACAAGTTGCAACCCACGGACGATTTTTCGGCAATGGAGGCATTGCTATTTACTTTGGCAGAGGAGTTTGGTCATGCCATAACTTCTCAAGTGATACACGCCGCAAGAGTGGCGAGTATGCGAGATGCAAGCGGGAAAGTGGTTGGGACTCTTCCCAAGGGTTGGCCCCGCGGAGTGCTTTCCATTGATGAGCTTCGCAAGTTGCACTCCAACTCCAATACCGTTCTGGCTTGGCTACGAGCCGCCAACGACAAGGGTTCGTTCCGCAACGGACTAAAGAACCACGACGAGATGTGGGTGAACTTTGCAACTAACCCAGCGTTCAGGGATTGGGTGAGTCAACAAACCATGCCTGCAGACGTGCGGAGGAAGATCGGCGGAAACTTCAAAAGCATTTATGATTGGTTCGTTCGGCTTATCAGCAGATTCATCGGCGGATCATCAGCAAAGTCACCCAATGTATTAGGTGTCCTAGACGAGCATTTCAAGCGCCTTACCGATATGGCGAAGCAGGTTCATTCGCTGGGCGAGGGCATGGGTGCTCTTTCTTCCCAGATGGAGCTTCCTTTTGACGGCGTCAAGAACACCGACCCGGTGGTCGAGGAGTACACCGACAGGGATGTTACGATTGCCGCCGCCAGGATTATCCAGTGGGGAGAGGACGAGAATATCGGATCCTTTGCGACACAGGAAGCCGCTCGCAAGGACTCCGTAATCCCTGCGGATGTGTTGCGGAGTCGGATGTACGAGCTTAACCAGCTATTCTGGAATACCCCTCGCGGTAAGAGGGATGCGATGAAGGCTCGGGCTAGGCGTGGCGACATAAAGTTTTCCAAGGTGCACTCTTCCGAGCGTGAGTTGGGAGTACCGCAACCCATTGAACCTGACCAGACTTGGTATGAATTTTACGAAGAACATATGGTCAAAGAGGGGAAACTTGGACCAAACTTCCAGACTAATTGGGGCCGAGAGGCTTTGATAGAAATGGAGGTAAGTGAGGAGCACCTAGATGCCTATGCTCAATTATTTGAAGCTAATGGCGTATCCATTATTCCTCGCGATAGGGCTAATGCTAGAAAAATCCAGATTGGCCAATTGGCACGTGAGCCTATTCAGGACACATTGTCCAATCTAGTCCATAAAGACGACAAGAGGGACATGGTTAAGGCTCTACTAGAGAAAGGTAACAGCCTTAGGGAAGCGCGTTCCTTGGTCGAGGAGCAACTTACGAAAAATTCCATCCTCATGCCTGTTGAGCAACCAACCCACTCCTCCGAGCGTGAGTTGGGCGAAGGAATCAACATCATAAATCATCATGCTGGTCCGGAGTTCACGGCAAGCACAGACTGGGATAGACCTTTTGACCCGGGCAGTGGTCAGCTTGGCAATGATCCAAACGTGAAGTACCCTCCGCAGGGAGTCCGTCGGGAGATTGAGTCCCGCAAAGCTCGAAAGTCACTCGAAAAGACCGAGTCCGTTCCGGAGGGCGCGGCATATCCGGAAGACGGAAAGGTTAAGCCATATTACAATGCGAATAAGGACAACCCGAAACTTGGAGAGTCTTTTCCCGATCCTTCCCCAAAGATCGGAAGCACCGAAGAACTCATAAACGACCGTAATTCTCGCAAGGCGATTGAGCGAGGTTCCGTTGATCGAGGAGATAGCATCACCCACTCCTCCGAGCGTGAGTTGGGAGTACCGCAACCCGAATGGCAAGCATCGGTGGTCAACGGCACGGTTGAGGCAGGAGCCGCAGCCATTAACGAAGTCGAAGCAGTATTTACGGATTTGGTATCCACCCTAACCCCGGAAGAGCAAGACAATCCTGAAAACAAGCAGGTCTTGGATGAGCTTCGAGTTCTTGTGAACGGAGCAATGCCGGATACGCTCAAGAAGATGGTGGGCAAGCGAGCGATAACACCGGAAGAGGGCATCGAGGAGTTATCCAAGTATATAAACGCCGATAAGATGATCCAAGACTTCGGCAATGACGCCAACCATGCTCAAGCGTCGAAGATGTTTTTCAGGCTTGCGGAAGCGTATCGCGTAAAAGCAAGCAAGGTGCGCGATGAAGCCGTGTCAACCCTTAGAACTTCCAGAGCATCCTATGAGGAGGAGTCTCTATTCTTCGACAGTTTCAATCGAAAGACTCTTTTCGACCAATCCAAGGCAAAAGTAGTTCTGCATGAGGCACTTCAAGGGGTAATGTCCAGCGGAAGAGCGCAAGCATTTCAGCAAGAAATGGAAGAAGTCCCCGACCTTGCCGCCAAGGAGCAAGCGGAGAAGGTGGACGCAGACAAGTTATTCGGGATACTCGAACAACTGATCGACGAGTCGGACTACGCGATAGAACATCTGACTACGGCGGATGCCTACAAGATGTTAAGTGATCTTTCCTCTGAGGAGATTGGAATGGATGAAGGTCATGACAGTCTGGCTCAAGCATCCCTCGCAGTGATGCTTGCGTCTAAAAACTCAAAGACGAGAGATTACTTTTCAATGTCCATGAGAGTTTCCCGCAACAAGGGACTACCGGGGATGGACAAGGACTGGGCGCTAGTAGAGCGAATGATACGCGACAAGGATTTTGACTCCGTACCAATAGAGGGGCATTTCTCAAGCATACTGAAAAACCTTCACGCTCGGAGGCAAAAGATGCTCGACCTTGAGCAAGCGATGGAGTTGAAGAAGTCTAGAATCTCCCTTGGTGAACGCGCCGAGAAGGCGTTTTCGGAAAAGATCGAAGAACTCCGTGAATACTTTGATGAGACTCCCCCGGTAAGCTTGCATGATGGTGCCGTACTCAAGGTACTCAGGCGGAAAGAGGTCGATGGCGAGGAAGTCCTCGCCCAAGAAGAGTTCATTTATAGAACGGTAGACACCTCGGCAGATGGTCACCTAGAGCACGCAAAGGATCAAATGCGTATGGCTTCGGAGTTGGCTCAGATAATTGAAAGCGAACAGTTCGACCGGGAGTTCGGCGATGTACCCGGTCTTAAAAAATACTTAAAGGAATTATCTCGCCAATTGTCTCAAACGCCAATGGCGGCAATGTACCAGTACTCGCACGTAGGCGCGAGGCTTGGCGTATTGGCATCCATGCAGAAGAATTTCTCACGAGCAGGACCATGGGGACAGGCAATTGCTACTGCCCTGAATAAGATGAATCGGGATTATACGGTAAATCATTCTCGGATTACATCTCAAGGTCAGAAGGTTGCACGGGCTGTAAGCGCTCTTCATGCCTCGCTCGATCCGAACACCAAACTACCGGTGTTCATCAGGAACTTTTACAATAAGGCGATGCACTGGTACAATGAGCGTCCCGACCTGCACGGAGACATGGAGTCCGCTTCTCGTATGCTTTGGAATGAGTTCAAGGGTGACGGAAGATATGGCTATAATTACAGCACCGAAAACTTCAAGCTCTTCAAGAATCTAATAGCAGAGACGGAGTTAGCCAACACTCAGCTTAGGGACTTATCCAAGAAGCTTGGTTTATCCGTGAAGGATACTGAGCTTTCCGTCGTATCGTTCATCACCGGCGAGGTGTCCAATTTATTCCGCAGAGACATAGATCAGGGAGTCATTACGGTTCCTAGAATGCTGGATTCAGATGCGTTCACTAGGCTACGCGAGGCTATATTGCCCAAGAATAAAACTGTAAACGTAATTTCCGAAGCATACGGTGCTGCCAAATCAGCCATCGAGTCAGCGAGCACCGATCCGGGTGCGCCCTCCCCTAGAGAGTCCATCATGCAGATGCTGGATAACGTGATTACTCAGGATGTGGAGAATGCCTTCCTTCGCCCATTCCTTACGGAGCAAGGCGCTCATGCCGAATTGTTCACCTTGAAGGTTAAGGACACGAACATAGTTCTTACCCCTGAGGAAATCAGGAATGCTTGGGAGGCACAGCATGGCAAGACGGCTGGCACTAGACTGGCTGGATTCATGCAGGACTTGTCGGGTGCCGAGTCCGATTCGGAGTATCTGGAAGCATCCATGCACATACTCAAGCAATTGAGACGCCGAGCAAGGATTGCTCTTCGGCAGTCGGCGGCAATTCGCAAGCATACAAAAGAATCCAGTCGTAACCCCATGAGGATTACTTATGGATCGGAAGTGGATAGCACGCTTAATAGTAGAGCGATGACTTCCGTCCTCCCCGAAACCTTTTTTCAGTATGCTCTTCTGGACGAGGTCAGTAGTAGCATACTACTCGGAAACATGATTCAGGCGGCGCATTTTGGTCGCAACGGGAAGAAGATCGAAAGTGCTTACGATGAACTGATCGACGGCGACAGTCCACTTCGCAGGGCACGCGACAGGTATAACGATATTGCAACCAAGGCATCATTGAAACCTCTAGGCAAAACCGGGCAACCACCCTCTTGGTTTTCCCGAGCCGAGAAGCAGGCGATCAAGGCAACCGGGGTATCCCTGAAAGAGTTCGCCGAGATAGCCAAGCGGGCGGGAATCTACAATGAGGTCGAGGTCAACTGGGTTGCGCTGAAGCAGTTCATGAATGACTCAGAGGGTTGGCGAGTGGACAACAAGGCGGCAATGGAGGCAATCACCACGATAGCCTTCGGAGCAGTCAATCAACTTAAGAGTTCGTTTACCGCCCCTATGTCGATACCCGACTTCGTGAAAAGACTCGGACTAAATGCGACAGGATTACGGGCTGTTGGAGAAACCGTAGCCGATGTTCCTCGCCAGATAGCCGGTTCATTCCTTGAGCGCTTCGGCATGACAATGGCTGTAAGCGAGTACGAGGAGCAGGTAGCTCCGCTATTCCAAGACCTTTCCCAATCACTCAACGTTGGCGAGCGTCTGTCGGATGTCGGATCAAGGGGTGAATTGCACAACTCGGGCATCTCCGCACCACTCAGGCGCTACCTGCGAAAGGGCAGGAAGTTAGTGTCAACAGTTGGAGGGGCAAAGAACCGCTCCAAGATAGAGGGGGGAAACAAGTTTGTTCCGGGTTCGTTCCGCGTAGCGTTCACCACTCCGTTTTCATATATTTCCAATGTAGTCAACAAGTCGATCACCCTGTCTATGATTCGCATATTCGATCGACGGGTAAGAAATGCCGCAGATGTCCTGGACTCCATGAGGATCAGTCCAGACGACAAGAGCATTGAGCTTACGGCCGAGCAACTTGGGTTCAAGGATACCGCACTCGACAGATGGGTAACCGGAAACAAGGACATGATCGAGTGGCTGAATCACCGACTGGTTGCCGACGGAACTTCATTCACTACACTAGCTCAGTCGTTTCGGAAGAGAAGACTTAAAGACCCGAACGCCCTACCGCTGGAGCAAGATGACGTCTACATGGCTTGGAACATTGCCATGTCGGAAATCACCTACGATGCGGTCACGGGGAAGCCAATGTGGACTTCGAAGGGCGTGGGGAAGTTTATGGCACCTTTGCTGAACTGGTCACTTTCCTCGCTTTCTCAAGGTTTAGACCAAATGAGGAACAAGGACGGCAAGATAGCCTTCAGGGAAAGCCTGAGGTATATGCTCGTATCGACGGCATGGCTAATGCCGATCGGAGTAGCGCTCACACTTTGGACGGACTGGTGGGACGAGGAGGTGTTGGGCAAGCCTAGTAATCTCAGAAAGGTTCCGCCTGTAGCAGGACTCCCCGTGAT
>Ga0315328_10000298_pt1 | contig 21154 bp, 19 predicted proteins | sample M120032315metaG_FD_203462 | JGI IMG/M metagenome (GOLD analysis project Ga0315328, IMG submission 203462) | Ammonia-oxidizing marine archaeal communities from Monterey Bay, California, United States - M1 200m 32315 | ecosystem: Environmental > Aquatic > Marine > Intertidal zone | place: USA... | reverse complement strand
CGCTCTTGCCATAATGATCTCTGCCAACGGGTTCTCTATGTACTGTTGAATCATTCGGGCGATAGGTCTTGCTCCAAACTTTGAGTCCTCTAGCCTGTTGGCAATCTCTTTCGTGCAGGATGGGAGTATCTTTAAATTAATACCCTTTTCTTTAGCTTTCGCCTGCAAGGGCTTATATTCTATGTTGATGATCTTAATTAATTCAGGTCTCTCAAAGGGTTTGTATGTAACTATTTCTGTAAGCCTATTTACAAATTCTGGCCTTAATACCTCACACGCCTTTTCAATTATTTTTTCATTAGACTTCTGGTCAGAGCTCTGGCCGAATCCGAGAGCGGACTGCTGATGGGCCATGCTTGAACCTATGTTTCCAGTTAAGATAATTATGCTATTTGTAAAATCCCCAATCCTCCCTAATCCGTCTGTGATTCTTCCTTCTTCAAGTATTTGCAGGAGGCACTGGACAACGTCTGGGTGAGCTTTTTCGATTTCGTCGAACAAAACTATACTGTATGGGTTTTTACATATCTTATCTACCAGCAACGACCCCTCTTCGTATCCCACGTATCCCGGAGAAGACCCCGACAGTCTAGATACGGCGGATTTTTCAGAGAATTCACTCATGTCTAGGTATATTATTTCCGAGTCCTCTCCTAGCAGTACCTTGGATATGCATTTGGCTGTATGTGTTTTCCCTAGGCCGCTGCCCCCGAGAAGTAGGAACGAGCCAATCGGTTTCGATTCGTTTGATAGGCCTGATTTTGATCTGAGTATTGCTTGACATATTGACTGCACTGCCTTCTCTTGTCCTATGATTTTTCTGTAGAGTCTTTTTTCTAAATTAAGAAATCTTTCCGCATCGTTTCTTGAGAGTTCTGCAACAGGTATTGATGTTATTTGCCCGATTGTCTTATGGACATCTGCAAGCCTTACCTTTTTTCTGGTTTTCATCTTCTTCGCAGCCCACCGAGATAATATATCTCCGTATGTTTTCAGGAGCGCTTCCTGCTCCCTTTCGACAGCAAGGGTATTTGAGCCAACTTTCCTTAGCGCATCTTCCTTTTTCATTAGAGACTCAAGCTTTTGCTCTATTCTTTTGCTGCTCGCGGGGCGCGCAAAGCTATTGATTTTTATTTTCGCTCCAGTTTGGTCGAGGATATCTATAGCCTTATCCGGAAACTGCTTTGACGGCATATATCTTGCGGATAGGGAGACAATAGCCTCAAGTACATCGTCTCCGTATTCAACGTAATGGAAGCTCTCATATTTATCCTTTATTCCCTTTAATATTTCTAAAGTTTCTTCTGGCGAAGGTGGGGAACATTTAATTGGTTGAAACCTTCTGTCTAGAGCCCCGTCTTTATGGATAGTTTTTTTGTATTCCGAAAAGGTGGTTGCTCCTATGCATTTAATGTCTCCCCTCGCTAGTGCTGGTTTTAATATGTTTGCCGCATCCATTGTTCCTTCCGCACTGCCTGCTCCGACCAACGTGTGGATCTCGTCTATGAATAGAACTACGTTCTTGTCTTTTGTTATTTCGTCAAGCAGCCCCTTAAGCCTCTCCTCAAATTGACCCCTGTATTTCGTGCCAGCGATCATTGCTGCTAGGTCTAGGCAGTATATTTTCTTGTCTAAGAGGTGTTCGGGGCATGATCCTGCGACTATCGCCTGAGAAAGCCCTTCGACTGACGCTGTTTTACCTACGCCTGGATCTCCGATTAGCACTGGGTTGTTTTTTGTCCTCCTGCATAGGGTTTCGCATATCTTGAGTATTTCGTCTTCTTTTCCTATAATTTGGTCAAATTTTCCCGCCGCAGCAAGTTTTGTATAATTGACTGTGTACTTCTCAACCATTGTTTTTGGTTGCATCTTTGTATGCTGGGCAGGCATCTCCATTGGCGGAGGCCCTATAGAGAAGAAGGTCTGGTCTGGGTGAGGGATGTTCGCAAAAGACATTTGGAAATAGTTTTTAATGCTGTCTATAATTAAGTCTTGTGGTATATTTAGGCTTTTGAAATATTTATTAATCGGGGACTTGTCATACTTGAGCATCGCAAGAAGTAGATGTTCTATTCCTATGTAGTCATGCCCAAAGTTGAGGCTCACAACGGAGGCGATATCTAAGACCTGCTTGAACCTCGATCCATACCTTATTCCCCCGGCTCTATTGCGGTTTTTCGCCGAAGATGCCTTTAGTGAGGTAGCTATCGCGTTCATTAGGGATAGTGGGTTCGCTCCCACCTCAAGCAAGACTTCGTGGACAACCCCTGCCTTTAGGCTCAGTATTCCTAGGAATAGGTGTTCTAGCGTAACCAGTTCTGAGTCAAGATCTCTCGCATGCTTCTTGGCTATGTCAATGGCCCTTTGGGCTCTAGGTGTAAAGTTTGGCTTGTTTTCCATATGTTTCATTACACTATTTGACGTCAGCTAATTTCATATATACTGATTGATTTAGAATTCTTAGATCCTTGACAAACATTATGTCGTCCCCTTTTTGCCCGTATGCTACCACAATGTTGTTTTCCTTAGGCATTTTATTCACTCTAAGAAAATTATCTAAGGTCTTTTCGTTTCGTCTATTACATAGCATACAGTTAAAGATTCCGTGTTCATCAGATATAGAGATTCTCATATATTTATTTCCAGCCCTACTTGTTTGGACTACGCATTCTTCCACAAGTCCAATTGCCTTACAGAATGAGTTTTGCTTCATGGAGTTGTACTCTCTGAAGTTCTTGTATCCCGATCCCTTTTGGCAAAACAATTCCTTAAGGTTGGTGCTGTAAGAGTAGCCTAGCAGCTGAGTCTCAAAGTACCAATCTGCAAACCCGTGGGACTTAATGTTTTGTGAATATATTTCTTTATATGGTTGGTATTTTTTTCTAAAAGTCTCAAATCTTGAATCCTTAAAAAGAGGCCTCCCGTCATCTCCGACTGAAGATTTCTCTCTTACGTCCACAATTGCGTCCAATAGGCGCCAGTTGTATTTTTCGCCGATCTGCAAGAAGTTCCTCTTCTCTCTGTCTGTTAGGACGTTAAAGACCTGAGCCTCTAGAACTAGCAGGGGCCTGCTGCCTTCGTAGTTTGATAGTGCTCCTGCCTGGATGAGGGCGCATAGCGTGCCTATATTTAGGCCAGACTGCTTTGCGGCGATAAACATCTCGTACTTAGAGGGAGGGTTCTCTCCTCTGAATTTAATTAGGGATTCTATTGATTTCTCGCTAATCCCCTTGATGCTATTTAACCCATATCTAATATCCTTTCCTTCTTTTGAGAAGTCCATCTTTGATTTTGACAGATTCGGCGGCAAGAGCTTTATGTCGAAAAGCGATAGCTCCTTGCTTATTCTTTTAATTTCCTCCTGTGGGGCAGGCTCGAACCTGGTCATCTTTAGCAAGGATAGAAAGAAATCTTGGGGGTATTTAAATTTTAGGTATGTTGTCCATGCTGAGAGCGTGGCGTATGCAATTGAGTGACTCTTGTTGAAGGAGTAGTTTGCGCTATCTTCTGCAACTTTCCATAATATCTCCCCAACGGATTCGTCTAAATTTTGATCAATAATCTTGTTCTCGATTTTCTTTTTCCATTCAGACATTTTGTCGATCTTCTTCTTTCCGACTATCCGTCTGATTTGCTCAGACTCATCCAGGCTAAAGCCAACCTTAACCGCCATTTTCATTAGCTGTTCTTGGTACAGGGGTATTCCTCCCGTATAGGAGAGCACATCATCGAAGAATTCATGAATACTTTGAAACTGGCCTGTTTCTACGTATTTTTCGTAAAACCCCATAAACTCTAGTGCTCCTGGGCGCGCTATAGCGAGCACGGCACTGAGCTGTTCTAGGTTTTTGGGTTTAATTTTCTTGCACACCTTAAAGTCCGTATCTGCTTCGATTTGGAATAGGCCGTGCGGGGCAGACAACTCCTGCAGGGGCAAATATACGTCTTCTGAGTGAACGTCTATATCTTCAGCGTTTATGCCTACGGATTTACATGTTCCGTCTATGACGCTTAATGTTCTTAATCCTAGGATATCGAACTTAACCATGAGCTCCGCGACGTAATTCATGTCGTACCCAGTGACCACCGCCCCTTCAGCTGTCTTTTGCGTTGGGCAGATTTCTGATATATTTTTATGCGAAATTGCTATACCAGAAGGGTGAACTCCGGTGTTCTTAATCAAGCCTTCTAGTTTTCTCGCTACCTTTAAGATGTCTCCCCTTTTTTCCGTCCAGACCCTGAACTCTTCGGATTCTTCGAGAGAGTCTTCTATAGACATAACTTTGCCAAATTGTTTTGGGATATACGCGCTAACTTCTGAAACCGCAGATTCATCGAGGTCTCCCACGATCTTTCCGCATTCCTTCATGCATAGCTTGCTGCTAAGGGTGTTCAGGGTGAGTATTTTGGCTGTACGATTGGGGTGAGACTTCTCGATGTATTCTATTACCTTCTGCCTGTGTTCGTAGGCGATGTCATTGTCAATGTCAGCTAAAAGAGAGCCGTCGAGATAGGTCTTTCCGTTCTTTTCTATTTTGCGAGCCCTGCTCTTTGAGACAAACCTTTCAAAAAACAAGTCGTTTTCTACGGGGTCGATTTTCGTAACTCCTATAAGGTATAGAACTAGCGAGCCTGCTGCGGAACCCCTTCCTGGGCCGGTGGGGATTGAATTGGTTTCACAAAAGTTTAATATATCCCAGTTTAAAAGAATGTAATCCGTAAAACCAAGCTCCTCTAGTATGTCGAGCTCCATCTTTGCCCTGTCATAGTACTCCTGCTTGTTTGCTTTTTCCTTTATCCCCAGCCTGTCAACGCCTTTATGGCAGAGCTTCCTTAGTAGATCAAAGTTATTATTAAAATCCTTAACTCCGAGTTTGTTTAACTTGCTCTGCTTGACTTTAATCTTGGGGAGTGTTACTCCCGGCTCCATGCAGTCTTTGTATTTTTTAAATTGATCTTTAAAGCTCATACTTCTGTTTGCCATATAATTTTATTGAATATATCCATATTTTTCCTGATATCGTAGAGTGCGTCATGAAGTTTCTTGGGGTCAAAGTCGACCTCGTAGTCCTTGCAGCACTGTTGTAGGCTTACCCTTAAACCTTTCTCTCTGAAGTTTAGCAGTCTATATTGCCAAGGCAGCATGCTTTCCCTCTTGGGTTTTTTGATATTTTTCTTTACCGCCCTCGCTAGGCAGACTGTGTCTATTATTCTTTCGCAAAAAGAGTAGTCTGGTTCTAGGCCGCACAGTCTCCTGTGGATGTTGTATATGTACACATCGAAGCCTAATACATTATGCCCTAGGGGAATTATGCTTTCGTCTTGGAGCAGGGCTGAGAATTCCTTCATCACTCCTTTAGGGCATACTTTATTCTTGTTATACTTGGACATTGAGAACCCAGTTATCCTTGCTGCCTCTTTTGACACTTTTAGGTCATCCCATTTCAGGAGATAATCTTTTTCCTCTAGGATTTTGTCTCCTTGGAACACTATGTATGCCAATTGCCAGGGTTTGTTTTCGTTTGAAACTAGATTTAGGCTGCAAGTTTCGTAGTCAAACACCATGTATTTTTGGTCTTTATTAAATCTTAGGAGTTCTTCTTTCATGTTTGTATTATTGGGTTTTTTCCCGAAAGGATTCGAAGCAAAACTCGTTGCTTCCGAAGTGGTCTAGGTTTGGTTTTGATAGAGAGCTCTTGCCGAACTTGCGAGAGCAAATGCACTTGTAGGTTTGCAGCGCCTCAATGTCCTCTTTCTTTTCGTAAAGAATGCTCTTTACTTCTTGTGTTTTTAGACCGTTGTCTGAAGTGTACTTTTCTGCTGTTCTTCTAACTAAAGAATCAAAGGGCAGCCCGTTGTCCTGAAGGAAGAAGATTGGGTTAAAGGGTAATAGGTTTGGCGTGCAGGCCTCAAAGGTTGTGAGGTTTTGGTGAATAAAGGAGTCGTAGAATGGTATCACCAGTAAGAGGTCCTTTTCGCTCCAGTTGTCTTTTAAGATTTTTTCGTCACACGCGCAGCTCTCCTTGCTGAATGTCTGGCTGTAAATTTTATTTAAAAGCCTGCACCCCTTAGAGTTCCTTGCGAACACATTGATTTTGTGCCCCCCTTCAAATATTAGCTGTATTCCGTATATAAGATGCACGCCTTGTTCTTCTGCGTTGTTTACCGCCTGAGGGAACCCTGTCATTGAATTCTCGAGGAGAAATAACTCCTGCTGCTCGTGATCTTCTAATATCGAGAAGATGCTTCTTGGTCCGTTTGGGTTACATTTAGAGGGAAGCTCCAGTGTTAGGATGCTTTTCCCGAAACTATGATGAGAGGTGAATATAGGAATCATATATGGGTTTAAGTATATATGATTTTTGTATATTTGTCAAGAAATTAAAGCTCGTTTTTAAGGTTATATTGTCCGTCTGTAAGTCCTGCTCCATATATATCTAGGTCAAGCCCTACTTTTTTTGATGCTTCGAATATTAAATCTAGATAATACTTGGGGTCACCTGAGTCTTTTGCGTGATATTCATCGCTGAAAACAACTCCGTCTTTGTTTTTTATGTGGTGGTTATTGTTGTCCCTGTAGTACTTCTTTAGGCTTGCCGAATCTAAGTACCCTTCTCCCTTGAATGCGTTGCCAACAAACTCCTTAAACGATTTAGCAAACGTTCTTCCCCTATCTACTTGGAACATTATTCCTCTATAGGTTCCTCCGTAGCCATTAAGTGATGCTTTAAGCTTTCCTAGGTCGTCTAGGTAATGCTCTTCGGGTTTTCTGTTGAAATTTGGTAGATGGTATGCTGGCTGAGCTTCGTCTTGGAAGGCTACAGCTAACACATTGTCTTTCTTTGCCGCCTCGCTAAAGAACCTCAAGGTTCTTTCTCCTGAGCTTGATATAATCGTTACTCTTTGGTTGTATAGCTTCTCGTTATTGTTGTAATAGGGGAGCAGTGCGTCTTTCAAAAGCGTTTCCTTCATTATGTCGAGCTGCTTTCTGGTGTTAAGTATACTTCCGCTGCCGTCGACATGTATCATTATGTGAAGGGAGCCATCCTTCGGTAAGTGTTTGTAGTCGTAGTTTTTCCCATGTCCACCGTGGTGGCCCTTACAATCTCCCCCGTGTTCTGCGCACCCATTTCCTGCACCAAGCCCCAACTTTTGAGTAACTTGTCTTGTCACTAATCCTGCTGCGCCGCCAGCTCCAGCACCGCTAACTAAGCCTCCTACCCCGTCAGAGGACGATAGAGGGCTCTCTGGTGCGTTTTCCTGTCCAGGTGTACCCACGCCACTATTAGGGGCAGAAGGGCTTCCTGGGGCTCCTGCGGGAACGGGAGAGGTGCCTATGCCGCCTAGGGTAGGTACGGTTTGCCCGTTAAGGACTGCTTCTCCTACTCCGGCTCCTATCCCTGCTCCGCCACCTGCACCTGCACCCAGCGAAGAGGATCCTATTCCTGCCCCAACGCCCAGTCTTGGAAAATTATATGCATAAAGCTCTCCTCCTTTCGGCTTACCCCCTGCTTCTCCTAGGGAGTCTAAGTCAATTTCGCCGAAATCTACATCGTCGCCTTTTCCTGCTAGGGTTAAGTTTTCGAAACCTATGCCTTCTGGGGATCTGTCTTTTTCTAAGTTGGCGACTTCCTTGTCTAGGGCGTATTCATCAATACGAGCTTCGGACTCAAGCTCCTTTAGCCTCCGATCAAGGAGGCCGCGGTCTCTATCCACTCCGATATCGCTAGCAATAGTATTGCTACCCCTATCGTTGCGCCTAAGTATATCATCATCATGAGTCCTGCCCACATGATTGCCGCGGACACCTCTAGAGTTTTGAATATTCCCTGTTTTGTGATTTTCATATATTAGATCATTTTCAGCAATAAAGTCTCTTCCTCTTCCGTCTATTATAATATCTCTCTCGTTAATTAGATGATCTGTGTGGAGATTAGTTACACCTAAATTTCCATTCCTTACCACCGCGACATGTGGATCGTCTCCAAGGACGACCCCCGTTAGTCTATCGGAGTATACGCTATGGTCTTTTACAACAGGAACTTCCCTGTCTATATAAACTATTTCTGTTTTTGTTTCGTTTTTTTCAATAAATAAACCTTCTGGGTCGCTTGTCGCGACCTCTTGTATGGAGTTTGTTTCTGCTGGCGCCCTATTTAAGAGAACAAGCATTATCAATACGAACACCATGCAGTATCCTGCGATGAGGTTAGCGATTGAAATCTTCTTGAGTTTTTTGTTTACTTGCATTTGCAGTTTTGACAGTCCCCTTTACACTTCTCACACGCGCAATCCTCCCAAGGGCGGGTTGACGCGCAGGATCCGATAAAAAGAACCATTGCTATTGTTAAAAGTTTGATCATTGTCTTCTTTCTCCTTCCTGTTTGATTTCGCGAATTTGTTTCTGCAGCTCTTTCTGGGCCTCTTTGAGGGCTTTGTGGTTGTCTGCATTCGCTTCTTTAAATTCTTTAACGAGTTGGGCTCGCTCTTCCTTGCTTAAGTCTTTGGATCTTTTTAAGGCTTCGTGAAAAGCCCCCTTGACTTCGTCTAGGGCCTTCTTTGTTTGCCTTACCTTTTGGGCTTGCTCCTTAATTGCCTCGGGAGGCTCTGGCCTTTTTGTTCTTTCTGGGCGATTTTCTTTCTGCCATTCGTTGATTGATTTTCCGAGCTCTTTTTGGGATTCTATTAGGTCTGCATTATCTTTTCTGAATTGTTCTACGGTTTTTTTAACTTCTTCTCTGGACGGCTTTTCCCCAAGCTCCTTAAGTTTTGCGAGGAGGCCTGATTGAAGGGATGCCTGGGATTCCTTGTAGGACTCAAGCTTTTCCTTGATTTCTACTATTGGGGGTTTCGGTCTAGGCTTGGGTTTCGGTTTTGGTTTGTTTTTCTCTGCGTCTTTTTTGAGGTTGTCTCCAATCCATTTAGCTAGAGTGGAGCTTCCTTGGCCGAATTTGCCTGGTAGCTTAACCATGTCTCGAACTTGAATTCTTGGTGGAGCGCCCCAGTGGAGGGGGAATCGTTTCGTATCTGGCTTGCTGACATCTGGTTTGCTTGGCTTGGGTCTCTGGGGGGATTCCCCCATTAAGTAACAGCCAAATAAAAAAGTTGTGATTAATGTTAGGTATTTCATTGTCTATATAATATACACTATTAAAGACAAATGTCAAGCAATTAATTCTTTTATAACTCTACCATTATTAATTATGTCTACTGGTCTGCCTCCTGGAGCCATAAGCCTTTTGTGTGGATCTATTCCTAGTTGATTATATACTGTGGACGCAAGGTCTGCTGGTGTCACTGGGTTTTCTTCTGGTTGTGTCGCAAAGGCGTCTGAGGATCCATAGACAAAGCCCCGCTTTAATCCTCCCCCCGCTAGCACTGCGCTAAACACACTGGGCCAATGATCTCTTCCTGCGGTTGTATTGATTTTGGGGGTTCTTCCAAACTCGGACGTAACCATCACAAGCGTTTCGTCCAGCAGCCCTCTTCTGTCTAGGTCTGTAATCAGCGCGGCGAGGGCCTTATCTAATTCTGGGCCTCTTTGATCTCCGAATGCTTGCTTAATATCTCTGTGGTGGTCCCATCCTCCATATGTTAACGTTACTAATCTAACCCCAGCTTCAACTAAGCGTCTAGCCATTAGCATTCTCATTCCCGCGGTATTTTCTCCGTATTTTCTTTTTAGTTTCTCTGGCTCTTTGTCTATATCGAAGGCATTCCTCGCTTCTTTTGAGGCAATCATTTCATAGGCGTCCTGATAAAAACTGTTCATTGCCTCTAACTGCTTTGACTTCCCTGCAGAATTAAATTCTTGATCGACAGCCTCAAGGAGGCTCCTCCTTCTTAGGAATCTTGCTTCGTTTATTCCGGTAGGCAGAGCGATGTCTCTTACCTTGAAATTGTCTAGCGCCGGATCCGAGCCTAACCCAAATGGTCCGTACGCAGGACTGAGGTAGCCGCTGCCCGCGTGGGGGTTTGGTGTGGTAGGTATACAGATGTATGGGGGTAGAGCTTGCCTAGACCCTAATTCGTGCGAGACGATTGCTCCAAAACTAGGGTAACTTAGAGAAGGGCTTGGCTTCCACCCTGTAAACATGTTCTGCGTTCCTCTGTCATGCGCCGCCTCTCCGTGGGTCATTGAGTGGATTACTGTTATCTTGTCTGCAACATTCGCCATGTTTCTCATAATTTCTCCAAACTGTAAGCCTTCGATCTTTGTGTCGATTGCTGAGAAGGGCCCCCTGTATTCTAAGGGGGAGAAAGGCTTTGGGTCCCAGGATTCCTGGTGGGCCATGCCTCCTGGAAGGTAAATATGTATTAGCGATCTTGCTGGGGGGCTAAGATTTTTTGGTAGAGATGCCGCCATGAGTCCTCCTGCGCCCAAAGCTATACCGCCGTTAACAAAGGTTCTCCTCGAAAGTTTCACCCTTTAGCTTACACTTTTATTTCTCAAATAGTTAATTTAAGAAACTGTGTATTTTTATCGCTTGAATCAATTCTTCGTCCATGGGTGTTGGTGAGTTGTGCAGTTGAGAGATTTTGAAATACCCATATTCCGTATGTTCGTAGTCTAGTTGTATGGGGAGGAAGTCCGTCGTTGTTTTTGCAAATAAAGCCAAGTCTCTAATCTTAGACATAAAGGTTAACTCTTCGACTTTTACTCTTATTCCCGTCTCTTCCTTGAGCTCCCTTGCTGCCGCCTCCACAGGGGACTCCCCTTTTTCGATTGCTCCGCAAAAAGGAGACCAATATCCCGCAAAAGTTGGAGGCCTTTTCGTATAAGGACAAATCTCCACCCTCTTTCCGAGAACCACTGTTCCGCCGTAAAAGATAACAACCCCCGCGTGCCCTGGCTCTTTAGAGTTCAAATGTTGCGCTACAGTTCCATGCTGGGCATCCTGTGTATTCTCGTTTTTCAATGGTTTCTCCTTCTTTTTTTATTTTAATAAGTTCCGCTTCGTCTTCTGGATATACGCTTTTTTTGATATTCCCGCTTTCGTCTAAAAGGGTAAGGTATTCAAAAGGTTTTCTGTAGGCACAAATAAATGCCTTTATTGGTTTCCCGTCGTTACCCAAGACGGGTTCTCCTCTGCTCATTTTGAATCCGTCCTTGCCGCAGGATAGCGGCCCACCAAACGTTCCGTCCTTTGGGTAAGGCTGGTCTGAAGCGAAGCTTGAGGTTGCGTCAGATTCTGAAAAGTTTTCCAGGTAATTCTGTACCCCAGTCAGTTCGTATTCGAACCCCTCAAGGACGTCGTCTGCCAGTTCGCTCATCCTAATGACTCCGTTTCCTGGGTTTCCGAAGATGTCCTTTTCCATCTCAAATTTCAAAAATAGGAATTCGCTTATGCTTTTGTATTCTGGGAAAAGTTTTTTTACCGCAAGGCAGTACATTAGGTCTTGCATGTTGTCGGTAATCTCTTTGCCTTTGAATTTCTGCTTGCTAGTCTTGAAGTCTCTGATCACTGCCGTCTTGTCCTTGTAGAGAAACAGCTTATCTATGAACCCTCTGATGTTGTATCTTTTTTCTCCCTCTTCAATTTCTAATGTAAAGTCTTTTTCCGAAAAGGCCTCGTTTAGTTTTCCTGATTCCTCCCCAAGGAAGTCATACCTTAGCCCACAGACTATCATCTTGTCTATATCTTCAAGATTCTCCTTGTCGTCAACAGCGAGTCTTCTCGCATGGTTTTTTACCATCTTACTAATGGACTCTATGTTCCAGATCGTCCCCTCTTTTATTATCTGCTCGTAATAACCCGCCCTTCTGGGGTTGCCAAGCACTTCGAAGACTAGGTGGCATATCCAGCCTTTACTTGCGCCGTCGTTACCTTTGTCTGGTAATTTCAATATATATCTTGACCAGTAGATCCAAGAGCATTGCTGAGCAGTCTTTATTCTGCTTGCCGAGAGGTATACTTCTTTTTTACTCATCTTCTAGGAGTTTGATTTTTGCGCCAAGAGCCTTGCTGAGCTTCCTTTCTTTTAGTAGCTTAAGGCTTTTGGTTTTAATTATCTTGTGTTGGCTTTCTCCTATTACTCTGCTAAGCTTCCCTTTCCATTTTGATATCTCATCTCCGCTCATTTCTCCAAAGTCGTTTTTTGTCGGGAGGCATATTCTTATTTTTTCTTTATCAAAGAAGCTTAGTAAATTTAGATAGTTTTTGAAGGATGCTGTTTCCCCTCTGTTTTCCCCGCTTCCTTCGTCGTTGTTCAGTGATAGGATTATGTTTGTTGGGTTTAGTGAGACTAGCGCGCACATTAACTTGCTGGGGATTGCCAGCCCAAAACACACTAGGCAGTTGAACACGTCGGACTCTCTTAGGGCAAGCATGTCTCCTATGCTTTCCACGATTATAACAGACCCTTCCTCTTCTATTGCTTTTTTTGTTTTGGGGTCCGTATACAGTGGATATATCCAGTTTTTCTTTTTTCCTATATGTTTCCACTTCGGCCTATTTCCTCCGCCTTTCATGTCTCTCCCTGAGAACCCATGAATTCTGCCGTGCTGATTAAAAATTGGGAATACAAACCTTTGGTTAAGCTGGCCGGTTGTCGCTAGACCTCCTTTTAGGGGTAAAATATTGTCTGTTGATATGCCTTTTTTGTTGTAGAAGTCATAATGCGGGAGGAGCCTCTCAAGTATTTCATGATCGTAGGTTTCCTCAAGGTCTATTTTTGGCGGGGGTGCAGATTTTACGTTATGAAAGTCAAAGTCGCTTTTTTTTCCCAGAAAACTATTCACTTGAGCGGGATCATTTGTTCCTAAGGTAGCTTCTATTAGCTTCTTAAAAGGAAAGAAACAGGTGTCCTGAACGTAGTCTTTCCAGACCCCAGTGTCTTTGTATATCTGGATCGCCGTCTTGTTGTCTCCGCTTCTGAATACGGCGTTTGTTTGCCAGTATGCCCCTCTGTCGGAGAGGTTGAACCCAAGCTTAACGAGGGACTCCTTGATCTCTTCTGTTGTCATTATAGGTTTGGGGCTCTAAAAAAGCCCGATTCGTCATCAATGGATACGTCGTTAAGAATCATTTTGTCAGCCATGTCCTTAAGGTCTCCGACGTCCCTGATATTAAAGTTCTCTATTTCTAGGTTGATATAGTTTTTTCTTTTTGACCCATCTGGCATTTCTACGGCACTAAGGGCTCTGTATACGTCCTCTCCAAGGTGCCTATGCTTGACGCACGTTAACCTGTGCGAGCCTGACCCTTCTGGTTCGTTTTGGAGCTCGTCCACTGTTTTGTTTCTGAGGATAAACATGTGTGAGGAAAATTGAGTTATTCTGTCAGACAGGGAGACGACGCTTTCGTCGTCTACTACTGAGTCTGCGTTGCGGTTCCCAACGATCCCCGTCCTGTTGCTCTGTACACTAGTCATCATCGCCACCATAGGCTCTCCTTCAAATACTATTTCCTTTTGAACTACCCTCTTGAACTTGTCGACCATCTCTCCCACAACCTGCCATTCTGTCTTTGTGTTAAATTGTTCAAAGGTGGTTTTTATGTAGTCAAAGCTTAAGATCATTTTGTTGCCTCTTCCGACCTTAGCGTAATAAAACCTTCTTATTACATTAATCATGCCGTCCACAGACATTCCTCCTACGTTGTAGTAATAAAATTTCATGCTCTTCACCTTCTTTAGCGCATCTCTCATTTTTTCTACGACCTCATCTCCTGCCATTCTCCATTTTCCGGTTTCAATTAGGTTTAGGGGTATTCCTGATATTGCCGCACACTGCCTGTTCATTATTTCATCCTTGCTCATTTCTCCGTTATCGAAATGAAGAACTGGGACGTTCTCATATTGCGCGGAAGTCTTCGTACAAAAGTCCATGCAAAATTGGGTTTTCCCCACCCCCGACCTGGCGACAATTACGGTAATATTTCCCGGCCTAAGGAGCGACCCGTATAGGTTGTTTATACTATCGTGGGGGCCCATGAGACCGAATTCCAGAAGAGGGTTCTCTCCCCTTTCCTCCATCACCTCCTCCATTGATTCAAAAATGTTCTCAGGCGAGTCGCTGCTCTCTTGGAATAAGTTTATGTTCTTGTTGTAGATTTCGTCTGAGGCTTCAATTATCGAATCATACGCCTCTGTGTTTGGTATCGATTTTACTTTTTCAATAATTTCTGAAGCGGCTTTACAAAGTCCTCTTTTGACCGTATACTTTTTTAGTTCCTTTGCCGTATCAAGTGTTGAGCTCTTTGAGACTGCCCGCATTGACAGAGCGTTTATGTAGTCGAATATACTGAGGTTATCCTCAAAGGATATTCCCAAGGAGTTTACCCGTTCGGCTACAATCACTTCGTCTATTTTCTCCCCAAGGTTGATTGCCTGCCTGATTACTGAAAATATTGTCTTATTGACTATACTTGACTCGCTAAAGAAGTCTTCTTCAGTAACAAACGGCGCAATCTCTGGGTAAACCTCTGGATGTTTTACTAGACCTGCTAAAACCTGCTGCTCGCATTCGTAAGAATATATCATAATCGTGTTATAACTATAACAGAAAACTCAGAGCTTGTCAAGACTTACTCTTGGTCTCCTGTATTTGGGTTGTTTGCTGGAGAAAATTGCTCTAGGTATTCTTCTGCCGCCCTCATTATTCCCATCTCAATTATTGCCGACCTGCAAGAGGATATAACTTGGGGGTTGCCAGCTTGATCAACAAAGAATAATACAAATCCTTTATTGTCTTCAGAGCTTCCCGTAAATTCATATATTTTTTCAATTATAGAGTTCGGCATGGAGAACTCTGGAAGCTCTTCTGGGTTAATGTTTTCACTCATTGCCTTTGATTACACTTTCTATCCCGGATGCGGATATGTCATCTTGCTCGTACAGCTCTATTAGCGTTATGCCGTTGATGTCGCAGAATTCTTTTTTTTGGTGATCTCTCCTGAGTTGGGAGATAAAGTTTATTTTATTCCCTTTGTGGAAGTAGGGTACATATTCGTTGTGTTGCCTGCCCTGAACTTCTATTGCAATCTTTTTGTTGGCGTTATAAAAATCCAAGGAGAGCTTGGTTCCCACAACAGGCATTTCCTCTAGGACTATATTGTTGGCCCAGATTTGTTCGAGGGACTTTTTAACTTTATACTGGAGCTTACTCCTTGATGGGCCTGACCACTTAACCTTGTATTTGTGTGATTTTGTTAGCCTCTTGATCGCTCCCTGCAGAGTTTTAAACTGCATCCTTGATCATGTTCCTGAACTCCTTGAGAAGGAATCCTGTTAGTTTTTCGTTTTCTTCTAGGTGTGCTAGAAATTTTTGGTCTCCTTGGAACTTTTCGTCGAATTTTATTTTTTTGTTTTTTAGCTCTTCCTTAATGTCTTCTGAGAGGGAGATCCACGCTCCTTTTTTGTCTGCCATTTGAAAGGCGAACATTAGGTCTGCGACCTCTTTTTCTACCCAAATGGAAGTCCCTCTTTTTCTGCCGTATCTTATGGGGTATCTTACTTGGCTTCCGGTTTTTTCGTTGACACTTTTTCTAAATCTAATTTTGCAGTAATGTCCTATTGGGTCTCCTTTATCATCTATTCGAGTTGCCGCTGGGTTTGTGAACATTATATCCGAGGAGTACCTTTCCTCAAATTCTAGAATAAAGTTAGCATAGTGCTTTACCGCGTTGCCTCCGGCTTGGTGAGATTTTGTGCCGCCCCTGGAAGCATAAGGGTTCGTTGACACCTCAACCCTCACCTGAGACATTAGGATCATGCAGTGTCCCATTTTGCTTATGGGGAGAACCATTTTCTTCAAAAAGACAGAAGTTATCAGGGCTCCTCCAGCGACCTGCTCAGGCTCGTCGAAGCTTTTGTCTATGTCGTTTATTCTACATAAGGCGTCTACACTGTCAACTATAAACATGAACCTCCTGTTCTCTTCGTTGTTATATACGAGGTTCCTTATTAGTTCAAACACCTTTTCGAAGATATTGCAATCAAAGGCGAAGAACCTCTCTGGAGAGGTATCTACACCGCTTCTTTCGAGCATGTGTTTGCTTAGTCTCCCCTCCGCCTTAATCACTACAACCATGGCGTCCTCCTTGAACATTTTTTGAAAGTTTGCCGCAAAGGCTAGTGAGCAGCTAGTTTTCCCCCCTTCGTTTACTCCTGTAAATCTGTGTGCGCCTGCCGTTAGGCCTCCTCCTAGCGCAAGATCAAGATTGAGGCTTCCAGAGGGAATTCTGTAGTCTAGCTCTTTGTGGTCGTTGAAGTGGTATTTTTTATTACTCTTGTCATTAAGGAATGACTGTATTTGTTCTAGTGCTCCGGTTTTCATTTTAAAAAGTTTCTTATTGTTTTGTTGTTTGTTATTAGATTTTTATCTTTCCCAAAGGATTTGTCAAAAGTTTTTGGGGGTTTTTTTTGCTTGGGTTTGTATTTAAATTCTTTGTACCTGGCCTTCAATAGTTTATGTCCATGGGGTGTCCTGAAGAAATATAAGCTCGTTATCTCCTCTTTGAAGGTTACTGAGCTCCAAAAGTTCTCGTCGGGAAACGTTTTTAGTAAGAAATTCAGTATGCTGTACTGCTTAAAGAAGTCTGAGCGGGTTTTTACGCTCCCGTCTTTCAGGATCCTTTCGACTACCTTTTTCTTTTTCAAGAGATAGAGTATATCATATGCTTGGAGTTAAGTCAAGCAGTTATATTCTGGTATGGAGGCTCTTATGTATTTTTTAACTTCGAGGCTGTACTCGTGGGGTAGGTCATCTGGGTCTATTACCTGCCCTAGTGCGTGGACTATTTCATGAAAGTATTGATGCTTTAACTCTTTGTGTTCCGCGGGGATGAGGAATTGGTGTATCCTTTTGTTCTTATCTGGTATAGAAATTAGTTTTTGTCCTGAGTCCAGGAACTGTACGACTTCGTCGATTTCTTGAGCTTCGAAGATATCTTTTACTGTTCCGTTTTTAAGGGATTCGTTGTATGTCTGCTTTAGGTTCTTGATTAGCTTTTCCTGCGTATCCGCCCTTTTCTTTAGGGATTCGCAGTTTGCTTCAAGAGACCTCTTCTCGCTTGCCGCTTTGTTTTTTTCCGTGTTGAGTTGTTTTAATATTTTCTCCAGAGAGCTTATAGCTTCTTTTGTCTTCGCTTTTTCGGCTTCAAGCTGGGTCTTTTGTGAGTTAAATAGTGTTCTTTCCGCATCTAGCTTCTCCCTTCTGACCACGAGGTTTGACTGCTCTTCTTCCAGTTTTCTTTTGGAGTCCCTATTGTCTTCTGCAACCCCTTTGAATTCGTTTTCTTTTTGAGATATATTTTTTTCAACTTCTTCTAGCAGAGATTTCTTTTCAGCCAGTTCTTCGTCGATTAACTTAGCCCTTGATTGTTGTTTATTGAGACTGAGCTTGGCTTCTTTTGTTTTCGCTTCCAGTTCTCCCTTTTTGCGGGAAAGGGCGTCGTGCACGCGCTGAATGTCTTTGAGTGAGCTCTGTGCGCCAGCGTTCTCTTCTTTGAAGCTTAGTGTTTCTGCTTTAATTGAGTCGAGTTCTTTGTTTGCTTTTTTCTTTGCGTCTTCTATTTTGTTTAAATTCTTATCCTCAAGGTGGAAGTTTTTCATTATGCTTATGTTTGCAGCAATAACCAGAAGTATCGCGAGCGGGTCAAACACTAAAACAAGGATGATTATTACTACCCTGACTGCCTGGGACATATCAAACTCTTTCCCCGTAACGTCAGCTATGAACTCGGCGACGTATTTTACCGGACCGACTTCCGCCTCTAGTTCTCTTGCGTTATCTGTATACCCAAGCTTTTCCGCTTCAAGCACGTCTATTCTTCCGTGGGTGTCTGCGATGTTTTTTGAGTGGGCTTCTATCTGAGGCTGGATTGACGTGTCTTTTTCTTGGTTTCTGTTCCTGAATTCTGTTATTTTGTCTTCAATGTCTTTGATTTTGGCTTGAGCATCAGATCTAAATTTGTCTATATTCGTATTGTATTCTTCAATTCTTGAAGATATGATTTCTCTCTTCGGGGCTTGGGTCTCTTTTAGAGATTCTATCTTTTTCTTTTTGTTTGAAAAGAGTCCTCCACTCGAGCTTTCTAGTTCTTTTAATTCTTCGTTTAAAGCCTTTGTTTTAGCTTGTTCTTGGTTGATTCTGTCTTGTTCGAATGAAACCTCTTTATTCATCTGTTCTGTTATGTCTTTTATTTTTAAGGTTTCTTGGTCAATGTCCAATCTTGACGTGTTGGCGCTTTTGTCTGTTCTGCTTTCTAGGCTGGTTATGTATTGTTTCTGTCTGTCTATGTAATCTTTTTCTCTACCTATCTTGTTGTCAATTGCCTCTGCCATTGCAACGGCTTTTTCTGTAACGGTTTCGTGCTCAATATGGGCTCTTGACAGGAAGCCAAATATACCCATACTCGTAATCCCCATGAGGACTAGGGTAGCAAAGCTTAAGTAGGTTCTTACTAAAAGCGGGGCGCTTTTCCAGTTCCTGTGGAGCCATACAGCGGTAACTATCTTCCCTATCTCAAGTACCCCTCCCATAATTATTATTGGTATTATGGACCCTGGGAAGATTGTCGCTAGCCCTACGACACTAAAATAAGCTGCGACGGAGGAAATACTTAGCGCTGACAAGAGATACAGTAGGCAGAAAAACATTATTGTCCTTTATTTGAGTTTGGCGGGCGCTTGTCTGCGTTTGATGTCCTGTTTGAGTTGGGGTAGTGTGCGGTCTTGTTGTCGTTTCCGTAGTATCCCCTTTCACCCTTCTTGAGGTTTCCGTCAAAAGTGTTCTGGTTGGGGTAGTTTGGTTTAACCGTGTTGTTGGGGTTATTATTATTTGGATAGTCAGAGTGGCTCATAACTTATAATATTACACATATTAAACAATAATTTCTAATACGTCTTCTTTTTTGACATGTTTTATCTTGGATGTCTCTTCGTCTTCTACTATTATATAGCTCTGTCCGTCATTGGGGCCGCCGTTTTCTTCGTACTCTCCTACTATTGTGCCTTTTTTTGTTTTAGATTTATCGTTGTATACGCATCTTCTTTTGCTTTCGCCTATATTCATTCATGTAGTTACACCGGTGTCCCATATAATATTGATGTTTTCTGCATAAAGAAGGCCTGTTGGGGATATGTATTTGTTTCCTATTCCTGCTAGGTCTGAAAGGTCTAGTTTTAGTCTTCTCTCAAGGTCTGCCTCGTATATAAGTTCTGAGCAATAAAGAAATTGATTATTTAATTCAAAGACTGTGTCATATTTACAGTTCTCCAGCGACTTACATTTATTTATTACCTTTTCAATATATTCCTTATCAAAGTCGTAACACCTTAATATCGCTACCCTGTCAGATTGAAAACATAGATCCGCGAACGTGCTTTTTGTAAAATCCGTGTGGGTCATTTCGGCACACTCAAAGTCTTGGTCTTTCGACACGCATAGCGCGGCATGGCTGAACTCTCCCCCTATGATTATTGTTGTAAGCTTTTTACTGTCAGTGGTTAAGATGATGTCTCCTGGTTCTAGGAGATCGTATCCTTTGTGGTATACCCGCCCTTTCATGGACGTGTAGTATGTAGTGAATCTGATATATGGAATGACTTTGTATAGCGCCCACCTGTATAGACGGCTTCTTGTTAGCCAAATTAAAAACCTTCTATACCATTTAGAAATCATCCTCCAGTGCACCACTTTGTTGATACTCTCTTACACGTCTTTCGAAGAAATTTCCCATTGCTTGTACATCTACGACCTCCCCTAGCCATGGAAATGGGTTGTGGTCACTAGGAAATCTAAACTCTAACCCTATTGCCTCGAGCCTTCTGTTTCCTATGTAGTGCATGTAGTCCACAAACATTTCGGCATTTAGTCCTAGTATTCCTGTTGGTAGGACGTCGTGGGCGTATGCGATTTCTAACTCAACAGCTTTCTTGATGTGTTCAATAAATTCGTTTTGTATGGCTTTTGTCCAGATTGAAGGGTTTTGTTCTATAAGCGTGTTTATCAGATACGTTCCGAAAGCGATATGTGAGCTCTCGTCTCTGAGGGTATATTTTATTTGATCGGAGACCCCTTGCAGTTTATTCTGCCTGCCAAGTGCGAGGAGCATGGCGAACCCGCTGAAGAAGAAGGTCCCCTCGCATACTATATAATATGTTAAAAGGTTTCTTAGTATTTCTTGCTTCCCTTCTTTTGAGTGTGGCGTAAAGTCTTGCCTGCTAATGTCATCCGTAATTTCGATGAGAAAATCGTCCTTCGCTTTTATGCTTGGAATCGTTTCGTAAGCGTTGAATACTTCGTCTATGTCTAGGTCAAGACTATCGCAAATGTATACTATGGTTAGGTTGTGAAGACTCTCTTCGAATGCTTGGCGAAGAATGTATTGCCTGCATTCTGCGTCGTTAATAAACCTGAACGCTGAAAGCAGGAGGTTGTTCCCAACTAGGGATTCTGACCCCGCAAAAAACCCGAGACACCTCTTGACTAAAAGCTTTTCATCCTCCGTTATTTCGTTATTCTTCCATTGCTGTATGTCTCCCTGCATTGAGATTTCTGTCGGCATCCAGTTATTCGCGCAGCTCTTGATGAAAAGGTCCCAGGCAAATTTATGCTTGTGGGGCAGTATTCTATTTACCCCTGCCACGTTTTTTGTTAAAAGTTCTCCCGTCTTATCTTCCATAGATATTAAATATAACAAATATATCGACAAAAGTCAAGCTAAAGATCAATCTTTTTTACCTTTTGGTATTGGGCAAATCTTTTTCACAAGCTCTTCTTGCGTGTCCTTGTTCGCTTGGTACCATACTATTGCCGAGTCGCTTCTCATTTTTACTATTCTCTTTTCTTTTTCATCAAGGTCTTTCTCGATTTGGTCAAAAAGGTCGATGCTGATTTCTGATATGTCTATGTCCAGGCCAAAGGATATATTAATTAATTCTTCGAGTTTTTGTTCGTCTTTTGCTGCTGTTGCTTCCCTGAAAATTTCGATCATTGCGTCTTGGTTTTCGTGCTGTTTGTCTGGGTGGGTCATTTTTGCGATCTCTCTATAGAGGAGCTTCATTTCTTCTGGGAGTTCTGAATTATCTTTTTTTTCAGGTTTTTCAGTATCTACCTGCTTCAATGGGCTGATCGCTTCGGTGTTTTCTTTACAGTATATCATGATTGCTGCGTGAAATTGAGCTGTCGCTTTAGCTCTTAGTTCTT
>Ga0315328_10000293_pt1 | contig 21389 bp, 36 predicted proteins | sample M120032315metaG_FD_203462 | JGI IMG/M metagenome (GOLD analysis project Ga0315328, IMG submission 203462) | Ammonia-oxidizing marine archaeal communities from Monterey Bay, California, United States - M1 200m 32315 | ecosystem: Environmental > Aquatic > Marine > Intertidal zone | place: USA... | reverse complement strand
CTTTTAATGGAATAAAATCGAAAAGATGTAAAATGGCGTCTTTAGCCGTAACATTACTTTTACGATGAACTTGTTTCATTAAGTCTTGGAAGTTGTCGCTCATTACTTCTCCATCCAAAACTAAATCATATGGTGGAGGAGATTTTTTAACGACAGTTTGAATTTCGTCAATAATATGTTGAAAGTTTATAAACTGTTTTCCATTTCTGCTAAACTGTTCTATCTTACCATCTTTACGAACGATTGTTAAAACTCTTACACCGTCTAATTTAACTTCTAGCATTTTTCTACCAGTAAGTTTCTTTTCGTGTTTTGCAGAGTCTTGTGCTAGTTGGCAAGTAAATCTTGGAACTTCGTATTTGTCAAATCCATTTTTCTTAGCAACATTGTTTACAGTTTTTTCACTTACACCACAACGTAAATCTTTAATTAGGATTCTACGATAAAATCCATTCCATTGTTCTGCGGTTGCTGAACTCATTACAAGTTCAATGGCATCACGTGCCGCATGACCTGTAAGTTCTCGCTTATTAAGTTTTTCTGCTAAATTCTTAAAGACTTTCCAATCACAGCCTTGAGCTGACATTACTGTATCTTTTGTAGGGACTTTTTTGACGCCGAATGTGTATAGAGGATCTAAACACATTTTTACTCCATCGAAGAACTCATCTAGTCCTTCGTTCATTGCGTCTAATAGGATTGCTTCTTTAGATAGACGTGAATTGTCTGCCTCTAGTTTTTCAATTATTGCCTGTGGTTGAGTTCTCATTTTGTGCCTCTTTTATTAAATTTTATACTTATAGTATAACATCCTAGCACCAATTTGTCAACCTCTTTTTATTCTTTTTTTGGACAGGCTTCTTCAGTAGCTTTTAAACCATCTTCTTTACTGTAAATCCATACAGAACTTGATACTACAGTACCATTTTCGGTAACTTCGCATTTCTTACCAAAAGCAAGTGCTGGTTCTTTTGGAATTTGAGAACATCCGGCTATGATTACAGCCATCAGTGGTATCGTTATCCATTTTAACATTATGTTACATCCTTTCTAATTATGTGTTTTCTTAAAGCTCTAACTAATCGTTCAATATTGTCTATAATATCTATCAATGCTTTGTCTTTAATATAGTGTTGTTCTTGTTTTAATGTATCGTATTCCGTTAACGGAATAGTTACAGTTCGCCTTGAAGTTACTTCATTTTCGTAACTTAAATTTTCAGCGTGTTCTTGATCTAATGCATCATCCATATAACTCCTTACTAGTCTTATATAGTGCTACGTTATGGCGGACCCGAAGAGATTCGAACTCCTGGCCTTTGGTTCCGCAAACCAACGCTCTATCCAACTGAGCTACGGGTCCGTCTTTATACTGTACATTCTTTTTTGGCTTTTGTCAAATACTTTATTAATAAATACTTCGTGCTGACCCATAAACATAAACACCTATTAATATCTTCGACAATTACCAAATCTGACTGTACAGAATCTTTTATAACATCTTGGATTAGTAATTTAGTAGATGCTATTGGTATGAAAATTTTACATGGTCCAATATCTTTGAATACGGAAAAAATTGGTAATAAAGGTATTACAGCATTTTGTATAATCGAAACATCACATATTGCTTTGCATTTATGGACTGAAGAAACTCCTAATAAACTACAATTAGACGTTTACAGTTGTCAAGACTTTAAGGTAGATATAGTATTAGAACTTTTTAACCAATTTAACCCTATTGACGTAAAGTATAAATTTTTAGATAGGGAGACCGACCTTGTTAGCGTTTGAAAATATCAATAAATGGATTGAACACGTTATGGCTCCGCGAGATGAACTTGGCGGACAAAGCCTATGTCCTTTTGCTAGACCTAATCCTAAAGTTATAGAACATGAAATGTTTAAGTATGAAAACTTTCAAGTAGTTACCAATGTACCAGTACAAGTACATATAGAATTATCAAAAACTAGTTCTTTTGATGTACTTACGAATATTTGTCAACAGTTAAAAGACGTACATACAGATATGATATTTTTACCTGACCATCCTGAACATAAAACGTACATTAACGGAGTTCAAACTAATAACAATTTTTATCCTTGTATTCTTGTTCAGAATAAGAAAGAACTAGAAGAAGCAAGAGCAAAGCTCAAGACAACAAAATATTACAGTTATTGGGATTCTAAATACTTAAAAGAAATAATGGATTATTAGATAATTGTTCTAGACTTGCCGTTGCGTTTGATATCTAATGTAGAACAATGTATACCACCTTCCCAAAACAACGAATGTCGTACAGGTGCTACGTAACTTTCAATACCTAGTGTTTTAAGATATTTAAATAGTTCAGGTATTTCACGACCCCATAAGATATTCTTACTATCAAGTATTAATACATTAAGATCAAAACAAACTTCTTGATTATAACCCTGCCAGCTTTCAAGATATTTTTGTACCCATTTTACATCATATGTACCACCTGATTCAATGTAGTCATGTTTAAACCTATCTAATTTAAGTTCGGGCAAGTATTTTTTTATATCAATTAATTTTTTTGTTTTTAATGCATCAGGTACCCACTCTATTCCAGCATGGATAACAGTTTCGTCATCTATTAAAATAAAGCCATGATCAATATGTCCAAAGTTTTCAAATATATTATTTTCATCGTTTATAAATCTAGTATCTGGTAGGTTACGTTTCATCCACTCTAATCCGGCTTGTGTACCTGGACCTTTATTGTTTACAATTACAGCATCGCCGGCTTGAAACATCGTTGCTGTATGCCAAAGGACTTTATCGTTAAGTTCTCTTACATAAATGTTCTTATCAAAAAACCATTGCTCTGTTTGGTTTAAATTTTTTAACATAGGTGAAGGCTGACTGAGCCAGTTATACCCTTGATCAAATAGTTCTTTAAAAATATGATAATAAGAATGACTGTCAAAGTATCTATCAGTTAAACTTGTATATGTTTGAATAACTGTTTTGCCTCTAACAATATAAGCGTCTCTTGGTACTAAAGGACTCATTGGTAGTGGTATATCAAATCTAGGCATAGCTATAGACTTATCAAATTTATATACTTTTGGTCTATGCACTTTCACACCTAAGTTCTTTAGTTGTGTGCTTAAATTTTCTAAATCTTCTTTTGTTTCTTCTAGTATTTTATTAAAGCCTATAAGACTTCTTTTAGGCAATAGATGATCTATATCTCCTGGTGAATAACTGTCACCTACAATTACTTCTTGTAACGGATCAAATTCTGTATAAATCATGTGAAGTCTCTTTGTCTTAGGAACATTATAACTATCTTCCTTACTATATCTTTATTCTCATATTTTGTAACTAGGTGCATAACGTCCTTTGGATTTATAGTACAGACATTATCTGTTGGTAAAACCCATTGGCCGTGTATATCATTTTCATTCTCTTTTGTTAGAAATAATCCACCATCGTGTACATTAAGATTCTCTCCAAAGTATAATATAATACTACCTAAATCCAGTTCTTCTTCAGGCAAACTATCACGATGCCAATTTGCATGGTAAGGTGGTTTTGTTTCTAAAATATATAAACTTACAATATCCCTTGGCAGTACTGTATCTTTAATATAATTTTTTGATTTTAATATATCAAGCCACCATTGTTGGAATTCAGGTGTAGTTATAATATAAGCGGAGTTATCAAATCCTTGGATAGCGTTATCATCATTGTAGTGTGCTTCGCCTACTTCTTTCTCAGTACAGTTTGATACTAAAGATGTAAACTGTTTGTATTCGTCAGCACTTAAAAAGTTTTCTACAATGTGCATAACTCTTGCCTTAATGTTTCAAAGTATTCGTCATCAGCATTTAAAGGCATCATATATAGATTCATGAAGTCACCCTTTTCAACTAAAAAGTAAGTTCCAAATGTATTAACAATATCAAACCCATTAATAAGAAATGTTTTTCTAGCACGATTACATATTTCAGCTTGACGCTCGTAATGTTCTTGGTTGTGTACAATATCTAAATATTCTAAAGCACTTACAACTCCAGGAATACTAAAATTATATGTAAATCCATGTTCCCATTTAAAGTCGTCGGGTAATGTGCTTTTAACTTTTGAATTATAAAATGTAGCACTTAACGGAAAGAACCCGGCAGTAATTGCTTTGCCCATTGTAAAGATATCCGGAACAATAGGTAAATGTTTCCAGCCACAATAGTGTCCTGTTTTGCCGCCACCTATAAAAATGTCATCTATAATAATTAATACATTATAATTTTGTTGAATGTATGTTAGCTTATTCCAGAACTCTTCAGTAAAAGGTGTCATGATGTCACTATAGCTACAGGTTTCAACCATAATTGCACCTACTTCTTTCCAGTCAATTGAATCTTCTGCGAAGTCTCTATCAACTCGTATTACTCCGCTGAATTTTTCAAATGTATAAAAAGGATCAACCATTAACGATTCACATCCTAATGAACTAGTAAGATACGTACTTCCATGGTAGCTTGGATTAAGTGTTACAATCTTTTTCTTATCCTTATTCCCTAGTGTATGATGATAAGCAGATGCAAGTTTAACAGCACCTTCATTTGCATCACTACCAGATAAAGCATAAAAGCTATTATACCCGCCTGTTACTTTGAAAAGTTTATCTTGTAGTTGGTAACTTACTTGGTTAAGTCTTAAATCAGTAGTTCCAACAACTTCAGCAATTTCAGGTTTGATATTTTTTACTACTTCACAAACTTTATCAACAATTTGCGGATATTCAAACCCTAATGTAAAACAGCCATAGTGTAGTAACGGGTCAATCTTTTTAACTCCGTCTTCAATAGTTCCGTAACGCCAATGTGGGTGTGCTGGCTGTACAGGCTTTTGCTGTTCTGGTATTAGACCATCGTAATTCATTATTCTAACCTCAATTCAATGTCGTCCCAATATACGTTTTCTGTATCAGTAAAGGATTTCTTACTACCCCATTTAATCTTTAAAGGATACGTGTAGTAATTATCAAACGTTATGTTTGCAGTATTGCCTTCATGATATTCTTTACCTAATAATGTTTTTTGGTCGTTAATTACAAACGTTATTAAAAAATCACTATCTAGTGTTTCGCTTCCTTCTACAAAATTATGCCTATGAATACTAGTTTCTAAAACACCATTCGTTTTTAATTTAAAAATTATATCTACTTTTTCGTTAACTGTATCAAATAAAACATCATATACACATTTAATTGTATGTTCTTTATTTTCGTCAAGACTAATAGGTTCTTCAAGTGTTATTGGTAAACACTCTTCGGCATCATTTATATGCGAAAATACAATAGCATCATTAACATAAATGCTAAGATCGTTTTTATATTTTTGTTTTTCAAAACTAAAGTATTTTTTATTAACTTCTTTTGGGCAAATAACCCTTATTCTTTTAGGCATGATTTAAATATATCTAGGGCATCATTAAATGTAATAATTTTCCCATCTTTAAGTGGAGTAAACGATAGTGTCCATCTATGTCCGCTAGGATCAGGATTATATGTTGAATGTAGTTGTCCTACGTTAATTATACTAGGACTATTAATTACTACTTCGTGTACTTTTTCTACACACTCCGGTTCTGCGGTATAACACTTATGGCATTCAATGTCTGGTGTTATTCCTGCTTTAGTAAAGCCGTCATTTATTTCTGTTTGATCGTGTACTACTTCAACTAGGTCACTTTCATTTTTTATTTTCCACCAACGTATAACACTAGTGTTTGGTCCCCAGGTCATATTAATTTTTATAGCATCGTGCTCACCTGGCTTTGTAGTTGTGTCATTGTGAAGAGGAACTTCACCGCCATTTGGTCCTGAATAAAATCCTTCAACAATATTACTTAATGTAAGTCCAAATGAGTTAATCCATTCTTTAAATTTAGATGGTACAGCTTCTTCACCTACGTATGTAATAAAACTTTCTGGAGTTTTTTCAAATACTTTAGGTTTAGGTATGTCAACAGGGACATTTATAAATCTATGATAGATATTCATGAAAAATATTTATAAGGTATGCGTTTTTGCTAGGTACTTTTTGAGTTTAGGCCATTGGTCTTGTTCTACAATATAGCCTACACATTTTGGTGATCCACATCTACAAGGATGATCAAGTATGTCATCTCTGTCGTAGTCATAACCGTAGTTGTAATTTAATTCTTTATTTTTATTAATATTTTTTTTTGCGTATATCCAAATATGATCTTTTTTAATTTTTATATCACAATTTGGCTCGCATGAATGATTAATTAGTCTTGCGTGGTTTCGTGGAAATTTACCATCAATAAGATAATGATGACTTAATTCGAATATCCATACTTTAGGAAGATGCTTGTCAGCTCGTTTGTATCCTATTTTCTTTTTAACTTTTTCGCCTGTGTATTCTATAATTGTTGTGCCTTTTGGAATATGCTTACTAGCAAAGAGACCGGTCCCGTGTACTTTGGATCTTTTCTTATACCAAAATTTTTTAAATTGGGCAGGAAACTGTGACTTGTGGTATTGCATTATCTACAAGTTCATTTGGTGAACTTCCGTGTATTGATACTCCTGTATATGTGTCGCACGACTTTATATAGCTAACTGTCTTCGTACATCCAGATAGAAATAGAATTACTATTAAGGCGGCGATGATATTCATTTGTACGTATTTATTAAGCCAAAAAAAATGGGCAACACCATTGGTGGTGCCACCCATTTTTAGGATTGAATTAACTAGAAAATCTTAGTTAACTGCTGTGGCAAGTGCTTTGTAACCAGCGGCTACAACTGCTCTGCTCGGTGTTCCCAGTCTGTACTTCCTAGTACCGTTCTTTTTGGTATTAAGATAAACAGCATGGCCAGAAAAACGTAGGCTCTGGATTACCGATTGCGGATTGCCTGCACCAAATTTCTTAGCAATTTGGGTGCTTGTTAGTTCTTGGCCGCTTTTAAGGGCAGTTAGAACTGAGTCTTGAATTGTTTGTTTCATTTTGAAACCTCCTTATTAATAAGTGAGAGACTAATCTCTCATTCAAGTTTAACTATTGTACTATATTACTTTAGCTTTGTCAACCTCTAGTCCACCAATTATCTGAAATCAGGACCATGTACCCAACCAACTAATGACTTTCGAGTACCTTTTGTAATAGGATTTACTTGATGAGGTATCCAGGAAGGAAATAAAACCATCTCAAATTTCTTTAATCGTGTAATTTTATTATCGCCGCCTGTCCATATTTCAAGTTCACCACCTTCATATTCTTCTGGATCATTTAAACCAACTGAGAAAGATATCTTTCTTGAATCACAATTTGGTCCTTTTAATGCGGCATCTGTATGACATTTATAATGCCCACCTGGTGGATAAATGCTATATTGGAGAGTTTCTAAATATGTAATTGCAAAATCAAAGTATTCGTTATTAGCTTTATTAATAGCAATAGCTAATGCACCATACAAGTCTGGATTTGTTCTAGTATCAATCCAAGCTATTTCAGTTACTCTTACATCTGGGTTCCTATCGCTGTCAGCCTCATCGTTTGAAACTCCTCCAAAGTCAGTAATAAATTTAGCTGGTTGTATTAAGTTATGGCTATTAACATGGTCTTCTAAGTTTTTAAGAATCGTTTCATCTATTACATTTTGTAAAGAATGAAAAAACATACCATGATTTGCACTTGAATTAATCCAAAACATTTAGTAATCCATTACTCCTGGGCGGCCACCTCTCTCAGCAAGGTGTTTAAATTGGCGTAAGTAGTCTTTACCCATTCTTCCTTCGAATTCAAAATATGATCTAGTAAGACAGTTAACAAATTCACCAAATTTTGTTCCAGGAATTACTTGAACTTGCGTATGGATAGCTTCTTCCGTATCTGATGTATTCACTACAACCTTTTTACGATACGGATTAATAAGATATGTTCTACCTTCTTTTATTGGTACTCGTCCGAAGCCTTCAACTATAATATGACAGTTTTTACTAGGTTCTTTCATTGATGTTGTTAATGGAAATATATCTTTTACTGGAAGTAGTATTTTATCTTTATCGTCATTTATATTATCACAATGAATACCCATTGATCCTCTTGGGGGTATTTTTATAAATTCAATATTTTTAAAATTAGACCCACAAAAGTCGTTCTGCCAATAAGCATGAATATTTCCTATTTCTTCATTCAGATTATTCTCTTTAATCCAGTCGTTTTCATTATGTAGAAGACATCTCTCGTTATTTTCAGGATCTTTAGTATAGAAGTTTTTGAGAGTAAGAGATTGGGTTTCTATTTGCCCCATATGGTGCCATGCTATTGGTATAAAATCTCCACCTTTAACATTCATAAGGTTTAGTTCTATCCAGCCAATGTTTCCTGCCTTCATTTCTTCTAAAATCCAATTGGTAACTTCGTCACCGTTGGTTTCATCCATGCCATCAGGAAATTTGGGTAGCTCCCAAGTCTTATCTTTATGTTCTAAATAAAATTGTTCAGTTTCTTTTTGCATTACCTTTTCTAGACACACCCCACAAGTGGTCTTCACCTCTGTTAATTATAAAACGACCTTCTGATTTAGCTTTACCATTTAAGTCGTTACGAAGCTGTTTAGCTTCCATTTTATTTTCGAATCGATCAAGTTCGAATTTTTGTGTTTTAGTATCTAAGATTCTAAATAATCGTTGCATTGTTATCTCCTATGCGTTTTGGAGCCCCCGGAGGGAATCGAACCCCCGTCTAGGACTTACAAAGACCTTGCTAAACCACTCAGCTACAGGGGCATTGTGTTTAATATACTTTCTGTACTTAACTCTGTCATTCGATTCTTCCAATTCTTTTAATTTTCTTTCATCTACACATAATAAGTTAGAACGAACTTTATCAATATTTGGTTGGGCTTGTAATATTCCTTCAAGTAATTCATTTCTATGTTCTTCTAAGTACGTTGCACAATCCCATCTATTTGTAAAAATTTCTTTTTTGTATTCAATATAAGCTGGCGGCGATGTATTTGGAGTGTTTCCTAAATAAAAGATAAAAATTATATACCAATGCATACTACTCCTGAAATTCAGGGACATACATTTCCTTGCATTTCCCCTCCAAATGGTCAACACGTTCTTGAAGAAAACTTATAGTTGTATGAATATGTCCTGTGTCATGGTCACGCAACATTGTTTTATACAACGCAATTTCCTGTTTTAAAATATTAACTCTAATCAAATCACCAGAAAAATCTTTATGGGGTTTCTTTAATTTCTTCATCACTAGTACTTATTTCCGGCTCTTCCTCGGCGAACAAGTTTGTGAGATCAACTCCTTCTTCTAATTGCTTCATAGCATCATGTTGGGATTTAGCAATACCTTTTCGTATCATTTTTGTTAATACAAAAATTAGTGAATATTTGTCTAAAGATTCGTATTTGGATAATATATCGTCTGGTGATGTCGGTTGAAAGTTTTTATCCATTTGCATTTACACAATGCACGTTGATTTTACTTTTATTAAGAAACTCTACTCCGTCTTGCGATCGGTATTCATGTTTGTAATAAACGGTTGTGATACCGCTTTGATAAATTAATTTTGAACATTCTAAACAAGGACTATGAGTTAAGAATAATGTAGAGTTTTCTCCACTTTCATTCGACCTTGCTAATTTGGCAATTGCATTTGATTCTGCATGAAGTACTTCAGGTTTAGATTTTAATTTGCCTTCGTCTAGTTCAATTTCGCAGTTATTATCCCAACCACTCGGCATACCATTATAACCAATACTTATGATTCTATTATCCTTTACAATAATAGCACCAACATTTAATCTTCTAGCAGTTGACAACTTGCCAAAGCGTTCTGCAACATCCATGTATGCGTCAATGAATTTAGGCTTCATTAATTTCGACTTTCTTTACTCTATCGTATTTAAACGACCTCCAACCTTTTGCGTTTAGATCCCAAACATTAACATTACCTTCTTTAGCTTTTTTATCCGTCTTAGGATGATTAGCTTCAGGAATAACTTTAAGATCTTTAGTGCAAGTCATTATTCGTTCGTCACCATCCAATTTTAAAAATGTAACTATAGCTGATTTTTCTTGTAAAGTTTTAATCAAGGCATCCTGTGTTGGAATACCTTTTAACATTGCCATTGCTTCTTTTACAAATGTTATATCTTTTTTTGGAGTATCCATTATTCACCTTCTAGTTTAAAATTTAATGATGTACGCATCGGACAATCTTGTTGTGTAAATGCGTATGCTTTATGTAATATATTAGCTGGAAAAAATACTGCTCGGTAAAGAACCGGAGCAACAACTTTGTGATCTCCTGATTTAGGGTCTATAAATTCTGTAAAGCCGCCCCAACCCCATGAATAAACTTTATTGGTATATATTATGACAGTATGATTTTTAGGATTATCATCGTCAGTATGGAAAGCACCTTCACGTCCAGGGTATTGTCCATTAAAGTATACTCTGCCTAATTTAAATTTTATGTTTAATTGTTTATTAATATGATTTAGAAGTTCTGTATTATAATATGGATCATTAGTAACATCCATATTTAAAAATTCCATTCCAGCATCTGTACTTTGATGCGATATCCATGAGCCGTTTTCAATCGTTGTCCGAATAGCTTTTAATTGCTCTAAAGATATAAAGTTATCTAATACTGTAATTTTATCGTCTAGTAGCGTCATGAGGTATATGTTCTACAGGGCCTGGAGATGTAAACTCCATTCCGCCTTTACTTCCAAAATAAACTTTAGACCGAGGATTGTATGTTAATTTAATTTCAACCGATCTGTTTAGTACTATACTTAAAAACTTTTCACTTTTAAAGTTATGTACTTCACCTGTAACTGTGTGCCCAGTATCAGTATTAGTAACATCACAATGTGTATCAAAACTCGATTCGCTAAATTGGTTCACGGTAGAAATCCTCCTCCACGTTTAATTTTAATGTACTCTACTAGATCAAATATAACCCAATAAATGAATGTTGTGGCTGGTGTAAATAAATATCCTAAAAATACTAAAGGTATTGCAAGTAGTAGTAGTATCATCCTAAATATATATCCTCTTACATCTTTAGGCGGTAAGATCCAGAACGGCCAAGAACCAATGTTTGGTTCTTCTTTCCTTTTTCTATAATCTTCAAACTCGTAACTCATGGATCCCTTACTGTATATATCCATAGTCAGTGTTTACATCATAGCGTCACGTTTCGCTTGTTCTTTAGCGACACGTTTGATTCCACGTTTCTTGGCCAGTCTTCGTTTTTCGCTTGGTTTAATATAGTATTGACGGTCACGTAACTCTGTCATAAGACCTTCTTTTTTGATCTTCTTTTTCAGAACACGTAATGCCTTTTCTACATTATTATTTCTTACGATTACTTCCATAGTCCTCCTATTTTAATGTACCGTCCTGAATGTGTCTTCTTCATCCCAGTCAACTCCGAAAAATGTTTCACAAATTCCGACAATTGCTTCAGGTACTGCATCGTCTTCAGATCCCTTAGGGACATAAATTCCTTTAAGTTCACCGCTCGCATTGATAATAAGCCCCCAATCATTGTCTTCAAGGGCTTCCTCCATTGTAATATATTCTGGTACTCTATACGTCTTGCAATCTTCTGCCATCTCACTGCTCCTGTATATCTGAAAGTACTTTGTATTGTCATACTATAATGTATATTTTATTTATTGTCAACCTTGAATCTAACATAATTTAACTGGGTTTCTGGGAATTTTGTAATAAAGTTTTCCCCATGTCGCTTAACTTTGCCTTTAATTTTAAAAGTTGTGCCTTCTTTTGGAACTATTTGTGTTTGGTCAATATTTTTAAAGAAACTTACAAGATCCCCATCAATACTTCCGTTAAAAACGTTACAAGCAAATCTGTCAATAAATTTAGTTTCGTTTAATGTAAATAATCCTGTAATAGGTAGTCCTAAAGTACCTACGTGTTTGCTTTCACGAAAAGAACCTTTTAATTCTTTTTTAAGATTCTTCTTTTTTGAACCTTCAAAATAAACTTTTGGTACTACAGCAATAACGCCATATGCGTGTGAGCCTAATTTTTCACTTGAAATAAATTGCATAACTGATCTCATAAAATCTGATAAAGTTCCTGCAATAACATTAAGGGTATTATCACGTTGCAACCAATCGATTGCTTCTTTAGCCATTTTACGATCTTTGTTGTAAATTTTAAAGTTGATAAAATCTTTTGGGGTATATTCGTCTCGGTGTAGTTTAAAATTTATTAATTCCTTATTTGCAAATGTAGTAGGCGTAGGCTCAGTAAACCTTCTTGTTTCTTTAAAGTACCCACCATTAATTCTATGTGCCGCAAATGCGGTTGCAATAACTTCTATTGCCGGTAGTTCAATTGGTTGTTCTTTTTTCTTTGCCATAAGTTAATGCCTCTAGCCTAATTATTATATTACTATAATAACATCAATAAAACGGTTTGTCAACCGAAAAAGGTTATAAAATGTGGTCTGCTAATTTAAGATCTACCAAGTTTTTGGCAGTAAAGTATTGATCTGAAGGAGTATTCAATTTTTTGCGTGTTTCTTGTAAAGTCATTCCTGATGCTTCACGTAATAATGTAAGACATCTTAGTTCACAATTAGAATTCTCTTTCATTTGAGCTTTCATATCATGCATTTTGGCATCAACTGCATCACTATGTTGGTGATTCATAATTCCTGTATTTTTACCAATATATCTTTTGCCTTGTGAACCCATAACAAAAATAAGAAAGGCTCCACTCATTATAGCACCAATACCTACAGTAGAAATATTATGATATGAATCACGCATAACATCAATTAAACCAAATGTTTCGTATAAATCGCCACCAGTTGAATTGATATAAAGTGTTAAAGTTTTTTTAGGTTTCTTCTCTAGATTTTCGAACAAAATCCACTTGACTGCTTCGCCAACATTTTCTTCAGTAAGTTCACCTGAAAGATAATGGGTATGGTTTTCGAGAAGCTTGATCTCGATTCTGTCTAAGGCTGTAAAATCTTCTATTTTCTTGGCGCTCATATACTGTATTTAGCGATCCCATGTCCACCTGCGTTTTCCTAATTTATGAGCTTCAGCCCAGCGAACGAAGAGTCCGCATTCGCGGCCGTGTGCTTCGATTTCCCATGGTAAATCATAGTAATCTAGGCTTCTTGAATGCATTGATTGACCTAGCCATTCAGTCTTATCAGCAGTCATCATATCCCGCATTTCACCCTTGGCAAATTGCTTCAAATGGACCATTTCATGGGCTACACTTTCAAGGATTCTACGAAGTCGTACAGTATTGTCGATTTCCATGATAAATTCACGTGGGTTGAAGTTATCGTCTTCCCACGTAACATTACCAAGATTTCCTTCTTTTTTGAATAAGGTGTTTGAGAACGTAATATGTAGTCCAATGTTCTCAATTAAATTTTTGTGCATGAGTTTACCAGCACAAAATAATGCTATAGATTTAGCATACTTCTTTTGATTTTTTGTACCGCCTGTGCATTTTATTTGCATAATCTTTACCTCATGATATACTATAATTATAACAAATTTAACTGTAAAAGTCAAATAGTTAGGTTCCAATAAGATCTAGTAAATTCAATGGTTTAGTACCGTGGTTATCCAAAACCAAATAAATATAGTATGAGGGACGTTTACCAAACGGCTTTTTATGGGGTAGTTAAAGAAACCCAAGAAAGCTCAGGGCTTACTTTACCGAATGATATAGAGTGTTATGTTGTAATGCTCTTGGCTGACCATATTGATAAGAATGATTTCTTGCCTAAAAAATCCTTTGCAGAATCCTACCTAACTATTCGTAAATCAAGTAATGCTAAAGAGCTAGGAGATACGTGTCTTTTTGTTTCTGGAGTTTTTCCCGCCTACGGGAATACTGATTATTTTGTAGAAATAGGTAGGTCTAGTTATAGTAGAATAACAACATTAAACCACGAACTATTTGAGTCACTGAGTAAACACTTTATCTTCTTACGAGATTTTATAGAGTTAAGTACAACTAATTCTTATTCTCGTTTTTCGTAAGGTTGTTTATCTTCTGCAATCTGTCTACACATAGCTTGAATGTCTGAAACATGATAGTCAATTATACGTTTATCTTGTTCTTGTTTTGGTTGTCCGTATTTTAATTGTCTTAAGTTTTCTGACTTGTTGTGTATTACTTTTACTAGATCGCACATTTCACTAATTTTGTGCAACATAACGTCTCCTAATTAGTGTTTAGTATACTGTATATACATACAGTTGTCAACAACTATTTAAACCAAAAGTTAATGAATTCTAAATCCAATTCGACCGTTCATTCTAGTTTGCGAACTATTACTCCATAACTCTATGTTGCCACCAATTTTAGCTGGCCATAGTACTCTGAACGACATTCCTCTACCTTTTTTTGCTTTTCCTTTACCAGCTGATACCCTTGTAAATATCTGCATAAAATTATAACCAAGTATTTCTTTCGCCATCGGTTCAAATTTCGGAAATGCTCCGTGTTTATTAATGCCAGCTATAATTTGTCTTGTGCATTCCATTATAAAATCGCCAACATTTGATTGAATCATATATGGTTCTTTCCCTACTCCTGGTATTTCTTTTTTGTCTGCTTTGTCTTGCCTTTGTACTACATAAGGCTGTAAGCGTTCTGGAAATTCCTTAATATAGTTTTGTCCTACATTTTCTTTTCTAAACTTAGACTCTTGATTAAATGCAGTATTAAACCAAGTAATTTCGTCGTCACTTAATGGAAGTATTGCTTTAAGTTCTTTATCTTGGATAGGGTCTTCTTTTTGATGAAGTTGGTGCATTAAATTTATAGCTCTTAATGTACCAGTAATCTGAGCATTACTACCTTTTGCTACTTCTTGAATTGCTTTTAGAAATTGTATAGCACCACTTCCTGCAAATTTTTCGTTATTCTCAATTTCGTTAGTTATTTTTAAATTTGCTAAACTTGGAGCCGCTCCTGTAGTACCACCTTTACTAGATATCTTCATATGCGTTGCACCACTTGGGGCTTTAATATAACCAAAACTATCTGCTAATGGAGTATTTTGTGCAGATGGAAAATAATATGATAATTGTTTCATATCAGTAGCATCTAAAAATTGTAAAAAAGCATCTTTATTAGGGAAATCACCTAGGTCATGAACAAGTCCTGCTATGCCTAGATATTCACCTGCATAGTCTTGTATAAAACTTCTTATTTTTTTATTTTTTTTATCAAATATTTCTTCAGTAATTGGAACTGGATATTCTCTAGACGAAATTGCTTTTGCAATATTAACAATCCATGCACCGTGCGGTTGTGCTTCTTTACTATTCAATAAGGGATTGTTGATTAATACATTTACTAAATCGTTACCAGGAATACCTTTTTCGCTAATAAGCTCTTCTGCTGATTTAACTGCTTTAGCTTCTGCTTCTGCATCACCTTCTTCACCGTGTAAATCTAAATGTGCTGTTTTACCTTTAATATATTCTTTTCCTGCTTCTGAGTCATCTTGATCCCAGGCTTTAGCTTGGCCACCTGTAAATGGCTCATTAGTTTTTGCTATTTGCGATAGATTTAAGTTTGCTATTTGGCCTTTATCGTCATCTGGAGCAAATACTGTACCGTTTATTGTTCTTGGGTTTGGGGACCCCTCAGGGTTAGTCTTTGACTGTGGATTTCCTGCATACTGTTTCCACGCCTCTGCTTGTCCTGGGCTTGGTACAAATTTATGTCCATCTACAGTTGTAAATGGTTTTTGTGTAGTTAGAAAATCTAAAAAGTTAGGTAATCGAGTTTCTTCATATCCTTTCCCGGCAATTTTACCCCAAGAAATACCTGTAACTTCAATCAGAGTTGTTTTAAATTCATAGAATCGCATAGTACTAATATTTATACTATTTTAGGGAATAGCATATCCGTACAAAACTTTTGTACGTCAGCTTCATTAAGGCCTAAACTAGTCATTACCCGTGGTGTATGTGGGTTTTGTTGTTGATTATCACAGTAATAGTTTTGTGAAGCAGTAGTTATAGCAGTATCGCCCATACCTGCATATTGCCCTATACTTTCAAAGTAAACTTTTAGGTTATTTACTGCTAGGTCTATTATAGCTGTAGCTTCTTCTTCATCTTGAACATTACCTGCGGCAATAAAACTATCTGTAAAGATGTTTAATGCCCATTGGGGTAATTCACGCCTTTTGCTTGGAATAAATTCTTTAACTTCGTTTTCAAACCACTCTACTAGTGGATGATCTTCACCACCAGAAGAAGCTGAAAAATCATGGAAGGCACCAGTCATTTTGTTCTTACCAGATATAACATCAAATCCATATATAGGACCGTCATTATTTAATACAGGAAAACAGCATACGTGCATCATCCAAAGACCTTTTGACTCACGTGCATCTACTACGTCAATATGAGCTCTACGTATATTATCATTAGCCCATACTCTATTAATCCAGCCTCCGTCGGGCTGATTAAAATGATCCATACCTGGTTCTTGTATTTCTTTAGCTTGTTCTTCAAAGATGCTAATAATATCTTCTTGACTTTGTATTAGTTTATTCCATAGTACGCTCATATTAAAAATCCCAGTAAAAATATTGTGTTCCTGTCCGAGGAACTTGTTTGGCCCATTCGCCGTCTATTACAACACCACTTGGACTACTTGTAGGCCCATCATAAAATTCGCCATTAATATGATATATATTATCAACAGTTATAATTGGAAGTTGTGAATTATGACTGACCATTCTTAAATGGGCATTGTGCCAATCATCATATAAATTGTCTCTAACATTTCCTCTAGCCCCATTAGAACTGTGAACTAAAAGGTTCACACCTTGTTTCTCTGCTATGTGGGGTATGCTCTGAACACCAGATGGCCATAAATCATTACATATTAATCCAACTACATTAACATATTGACGACCAGTGTCAGAATTACCAAGTAATCTATATACCTTAATTCCGTCTTTTACAATGTCGTTCATTAAAAAAGACTCGTCTGGTTTAACACCATGAGTCTTATTAGCCGCTCCTAAAAAACAACCTTGTCTATCATAAAATCTAATTTGATTTCTTCTAATGTCACCTATATCTTCTTTTTCAACCCAAAGGGTTCCTAGGCATAAACCAAGTTCTTTTTCTTTAGCATATTTTTCAATGTCAGCAAGTCCTTTAACAGTTGCGTCAATATCAAACTCTGCTAGGTATCCACTTAAAGATCCTTCTGGAGTTACAAGAAAATCACAGTCGTTATCTACAGACCAGTCAATTGCTTGTTTAATAGTAATAAGATTTTTATCGACATCTTTAGAACAAGGTATTTGTGCACCAGCTATTCTCATCTATGTATCCATTTTCTATTTTCTATTCCAGGGTAAGAATCTTTTCTATCTTTGTCTTTTATTAGATTAATATGTTTTAAAGCCTCGTCTTCATTCATATCCCAAGTCTTAGTTCCTATTCCAGTTGCGTATGCCCATAATTTCCAATTCCATTCATGAAAAAGTCCGGTAGCTCTAGGATAGTATTGTTTCTGATGGGTATGAGTTGCTGTTATTTTAAGAGCTTTAAGGGAATTAAATAAAGATTCTGTGGCATCATATTTTTCTGCAACTAACTTCCAGAAAGCACCGGTTCGTGGATTATTAAAATAGTGTAATCCTATAAAGTCTATTGTGTTCTGGTAAGTAAATGCAAGTACGTCATTATAAGCATTTCGGTCAGTATCTGTATATTCCCCATGTACTAAACAACTTGCAAGTGGAGCCATACTAAGAGTCATTAAACCTAGTCCAGATGATTCTAATGGTTCAACAAATCCGCTAGACAATCCTACTGGAATAACATTACCTCGCCAATTTTTTGCATTATATTCTGGAGTAAATTTTATGTGATTAAATTCACCTGTTCTTAATCTATCTTTACCCCAATGTTGTACAAAGGCATCTTCAGCTTCTTGTTTTGTTGTAATCGTATTGTTGTAACATAATCCACTACCTATTCTGTCTTTAATAGGAGTTTTCCAAATCCAACCTAAGTCGTGGGCAGTAGCGTCTACGTATGGGTGTTGAGGTTCTTCGTCATCTTTGTAATTAATTTGACTAGCAACTGCTGAATTAATATACAGCATATCACTATGATCACGCCAGTCACTTCCTTCTATTGCATTTGATAATAGTTTTTTAAATCCAGTACAATCTATAAACACATCAGCATGAATAGTACTGCCGTCTTCTAATATTAAATGATCAACATTACCATTTTTAATAACAGGTTTGTCTATATGTTTTTTAATATGTGTTAAGTATGGATATTTTTTATTACACCATTTACTTAAAAAGTTTGCTAACTTTATTGCATCTAAATTGTAAGCTACTCCGTGAGCCCCTGAGTCAGGACCACCTAGTGTTGCTGTAGAAGGAATCTTTTTATCTTCTACAGAAATTTCCCACCAAGCCGCACACGTTGAATAAAAGTCTGGTTTTGTAATGTTCGCTTTTAGAGCCAAGTCAAGTAAATCATAATGGTGCTCGTCTTCGCCTAAAATTACAGGGACTAAGAACGGTGCCCATATATCTAAGCCATCGGCAAACCAATTAGTAAACTTTGTTCCTAGTTTAATCGTGGCATCACATTCTTTTGTCCATAATTCAAAAGGAATGTTGCATTCGTTAGTAAGGAATTTGTCAAATCCTAATAATGTTGCTTCACCTACTCCAATGATTGGAATATTAGGACTTTCAACTAATGTAACTTTTATATCAGATGGAAAAAGATGTAGAGCATGAGCGGCCGTTAACCAACCTGATGAACCGCCACCTGCTATACATATTGATTTAACTTGATGACTTGACATAGGGCAACATCTCTCGAAATGTTTGAGTAGCAAATTCAAAACAAATTTTCGATTCATCAGCCATATCGTCTGTTAGCCGTTCACGTATTTTTGCTTTTAAAGTATCAGGCTCTTTAAATTTATATAGTCGCCCTTCACCTGGTACTTTTAATGCTATCATCTTGCCCCCACTTAAATCACCCATGTGTCTTGTGTAGACGTGTGCAAATAGTTTTACTTCATCGTCTTGTATTCCACGAATATGATCTAAGTATTTTTTAGTAACATCGAGCATAGGCGCTGGTTCATCAGAAGTCCATAATTCTTTATAGTCTTCATGAATAGCTGGTGCCCTACGTATATCTGGTAAGTCGTTTAACAATCCTTTAGCCCCTGCAAGTGCTTCTAGCACATCATACATTGGATGTTGATTTGCTAAAAACATCGCATAAAGCTCAGGATCAATTTCTCCAGACATTAAAACTTTGACAAAACTTTGTCGTTCAGCGTTACCGTGAACATCTTTTGTTAATTCTTTTAAACTCATTGTTTCTCCACTTTTATTTGTAGAGGAAATCCATGTGTACGGCTCAAATTAGTTGCTTCAACACCTTTTTGTTCTGCAATTTCGTAAGTATATACACCTACAATTGCAGAGCCTTCTTCATGTATCTTAACTGTAAGATCACGTGCAGTAGTGTCGGAGTGTTTAAAGATTTGGATAAGAACATCTATAACAAATTCCATAGGAGTTGCATTATCATTTAAGAAAATGACTTTATATAAGTCAGGTTCAAGAATCTTTTGCCTAATTTTTTCGTCGATCTCTACATCCATAACATTACTTATCATTCGACGTCTCCTTGTAACGCATTTGTTGGTGGGTTACTTCTTATCTACTTCTTCAAAATCCGCATCAACAACGTCGTCATTCGTTTCCTCTTTTGTTGGTTCTTTTTCAGCCTCTTGCTGACTCTTATATATAGCTTCACCCAGCTTCATAGACGCTTGACTTAGATCCTGTGTTTTTTGTTTAATTGCTTCAACATCAGTTTCGTCTTTTAAGGTGTCCTGTAAGCTTCTTAGAGCTGTCTGTATAGCTTCTTTGTCTTCAGCTGTTACTTTGTCACCATGTTCTTCTAATGACTTCTCTGTAGCATGAATAAGACCATCTGCACTATTACGCACATCTACTTCTTCACGTTTCTTTTTATCAGCTTCTTTATTAGCGTCAGCTTCTTTAACCATATTATCAATTTCAGCATCACTTAATCCGCCTGATGCTTGAATTTGGATAGATTGTTCTTTACCAGTTCCTTTATCTTTGGCTGAAACATTAACAATACCATTTGCATCAATATCAAAAGTAACTTCAATTTGTGGAATGCCTCTTGGTGCTGGTGGAATTCCTACTAGATCAAAGTTTCCTAATAGTTTATTGTCTGCGGCCATTTCACGTTCACCTTGTACAACTTTAATTGTAACAGCTGATTGATTATTATCAGCAGTAGAAAACGTTTGGCTTTTCTTTGTAGGTATTGTTGTGTTCTTATCGATAAGTTTTGTAGCTACACCACCTAGTGTTTCAATACCAAGTGATAAAGGAGTTACGTCTAATAGTAACACATCTTTAACATCACCTTGTAATACACCAGCCTGGATTGCGGCTCCAAGAGCAACAACTTCATCTGGGTTAACACCTTTGTGAGGTTCTTTACCAAAAAAGTTTTTAACAGTTTCTTGTACCTTAGGCATTCTAGTCATTCCGCCAACAAGAACTACTTCGTCAATCTCACTAGCTTTATAACCTGAATCCTTTAGTGCAGTTTTACAAGGAGCAAGGGTTCTTGCAATTAGTTTTTCAACTAGTGCTTCGTATTTTGCTCTTGTAATTTTTACGTTTAAGTGTTTAGGTCCTGATTTGTCAGCAGTTATAAATGGTAGATTAACTTCTGTTTCTATAGTAGAAGAAAGTTCAATCTTTGCTTTTTCTGCCGCTTCTCTTAATCTTTGAATAACAAGTTTGTCATTCATTAAATCAACGCCTTGGTCTTTCTTAAATTCACTCGCGATGTAATCAATTAAAACTTTATCAAAGTCTTCACCACCTAATGATGTATCACCATTAGTTGATTTAACTTCAAATACACTCTCGCCAGTTTCTAAGATAGATACGTCAAATGTACCACCACCTAAGTCATATACAGCAATTTTTTGGTCTGCTTTTTTGTCTAATCCATAAGCAAGTGCCGCCGCAGTAGGTTCGTTAACAATACGTTCAACTTCAAGTCCTGCAATTTTACCTGCGTCTTTTGTTGCTTGGCGTTGTGCGTCATTAAAGTATGCAGGTACTGTAATTACTGCTTTAGTAACTTCTTGACCTAAATACTTTTCTGCTGTTTCTTTCATTTTTTGTAAAGTAAAAGCAGATATTTGTGATGGTGAATACTTCTTACCTTTTGATTCAATCCAAGCATCACCTTTATTATCTACAA
>Ga0315328_10000291_pt1 | contig 21465 bp, 18 predicted proteins | sample M120032315metaG_FD_203462 | JGI IMG/M metagenome (GOLD analysis project Ga0315328, IMG submission 203462) | Ammonia-oxidizing marine archaeal communities from Monterey Bay, California, United States - M1 200m 32315 | ecosystem: Environmental > Aquatic > Marine > Intertidal zone | place: USA... | reverse complement strand
TTTGAAGTTGATTTGATTAGCTCAAATAAGCTATTACTTTTTTCCTCTCCATCAATAATAAATTGGCCATTAAAGATTTTATGTCTACAATGCTCTGAATTAACTTGAGAAAAACCATAGACTTCAGAATCTGTTAATTTTCTTCCAATTTTTATAGAAAGACCCTGTAAGTATGAAATTTCGAAATCATCTAGTGCAAGTCCCTGTTCATCATTATATTTTTTGAGATCATCTATTAAATTAATTTTTTCAGGTATATGATTCTTTTTAAAGATGTTTTGATTTAGAGTTTTGTATTCTTCATGAATCATTCTATCATATTCTGTAGAGATTAAATAACTAACAAAGACTTCAATTCGATTTATATACTTAAGCCCCATATTTCTTGTTATCTCAACAGCATTAGTACTCCATGGAGTTATCATCGAAGATTTAGGACCAATAAATTTTTCTGTTATTTCCTCAACTTCAATTATATTTGAATCAAGTACCCAAGATAATTTTTTAATACTTTCAATTGATAATCTTTCAGAAATTTCAACTGCAAATACTTTTAATTTTGGGTTACCAAAAAATAATATCATTATAGAAAATTAAGCTGTAAATTTAATTGATTTAGACTTAGATTTGAAGCTCATTCATATTTTTATATGAAGAATTTGAGTTGATAAGTTCTTCATGAGTTCCTTGAGCTATAATCTTGCCTTTATCAATAAGTATGATTTTATCACACTTCTTTATTGTTGAAAACTTATGAGCAATTATCAAAGATGTTTTTCCACTCATTAATTTATCAATTGCATCTTGAATCTTTTTCTCAGATTTACTATCTAATGATGAGGTAGCCTCATCTAAAATTAGAATTGACGGACTCTTTAACATTGCTCTAGCAATAGTTAATCTTTGTTTTTGACCTCCAGATAGCTTGTTTCCATAGTCTCCAATCATGGTATCGTATCCATCAAGCTGTTGTTCTATAAACTCATGTGCATTTGCCTCTTTTGCAGCATTAATTACATCTTCTTTTTTAGAGCCTAGGTTTCCAATTTTTATATTATTTAAAATTGTATCATTAAATAAAATTGATTCCTGGGTAACAATTGAGATATTCCTATACAATGACTCTTTTGTAATTTGAGATATATTATTATCGTCAATTAGAAGATTACCAGATCTAGTATTAAAGAATCCATTTAAAAGATTAGCTATGGTAGTTTTTCCACTTCCTGAGGATCCAACTAAAGCTACACTTTCTCCCTTATTAATAGTAAAGCTTATTTTATCTAATATTTTTGCTTCACCATAGTTAAATTCAACACTATTAAAAGTTATTCTATTTTCAAATTTTACAAGCTCTACATTTCTTTTTTGATCTTGCTTATCTTTATTAAATTCAATTATTTCAAATACTCTTTCAGCAGCAGCATTTCCTTTTTTTATACTATAAAATGACTTACTAAGGTTTTTTGCTGGAGTTAAAATATTATAAGCTAACCCCATAAAAACTATAAAGGTTGTGCCTGATATAGTTTCACTTATCAAGACCATTTTACCTCCAAACCAGAGTAAAACTCCTATTACAAGAATACCCATGAATTCACTAAAAGGACCAGCTAAATTCTTTCTATTTATTACTTTATTTGAAAACTTATAAAGCAAATTATTTATTCTTTTAAACTTATCAAGAAAAAATGATTCTGATAGGAATGATTTAATAACTTTTTGTCCACTAATAGTTTCATCAATTATTGATAAAAAATTACTTTGTTGTTGCTGAACCTCTTTAGAGTCTTTTCTAAGTTTCTTGCCAATTATTGAAATTATAAAACCAGATATTGGGATAAACAAAGTCACAAACAAGGTTAATCTTGGGCTAATTGTGAACATTACAATCAATGTAAATAAAATAGTAAGTGGTTCTCTTACCATCAATTCTAAAATTGAAAGATATGATGTTTGAATTTCTAGAATATCAGCAGTTATTCTTGACATCAAATCTCCTTTTTTCTTATTTAGAAAATATGAAATAGGCATATTTAATACTTTAGAATATAAATTTTCTCGAAGATTTTTTAATAATCCATTTTTTACAAATGTTATATTATATAATGCTAGATAATTAAATATGTTTTTCATTAAAAAGAAGAAAATAACTATTCCTACTACTAATATTAATGTTGATGAAACATCAGTTTCTAGTTGATTAGACAAATAATAGTTAAAGTAATTTTCAGCATACTCTCTAATATTACCAATTCCAGTATATACAGGTTTTGTATAAACCATTTCAGTTTGTTTAAATAATACATCCAGCATTGGAATAAATGAAACAAAAGCTAGAGCACTAAAAATTGCGTAAAGAATATTAAATAATACATTTAGTAATCCAAAGTAGGAGTAATCAATCCCATATTTTAATACTCTTGTAAAATAGCTCATTTAAAATGTCTTATTTTTTATTGAATAATTATCCTTATTAACATTATTTTTTAATATTATTTCAGATATAAAGCCTGCAATAAAAAATTGCACACCTAGAACCAATGTTATTAATGCTATGTAAAATTCGGGTCTATTAGTGATAAGTCTAGAACTAGTGTCAATAAACAATTTATTATAACCTAGGTACATTGTAAATAATATTCCTACAAAAATCATTAGTGTTCCTAATGATCCAAAAAAATGCATAGGCCTTCTACCGAACTTATTTATAAACCACAGGGTAATTATGTCTAAAAAACCTCTAATGAATCTTTCATTTCCGAATTTACTTCTTCCATATTTTCTAGGCTGATGCATTACTATATGTTCACCAATTTTATTATATCCTTCATTTTTTGCAAGTATTGGAATGAATCTATGCATATCAGCATATAAGTTGATAGATTTTATAACCTCTTTTTTATACACTTTAATTCCACAATTAAAATCATTAAGATTAATTCTAGAAAAAATTCTTGCTACAAAATTAAAAAATGAGGAGGGGATCCTTTTTAAAAAAAATGAATCATATCTTTTCTTTTTCCAACCTGAAATCATATCAAGATTTGAATTAATAAGTTTATTAATCATTATAGGAATTTCTTCAGGTGAATCTTGAAGATCCGCATCAAGAGTAGCAACATATTCTCCTTTTGCCTCAGAAAATCCAACTCTTAAAGCTTGTGATTTACCATAATTTCTAGTAAATGAAATGCCCTTCACATTATTATTAGTATTGGCCAATTCTTCAATTATTTTCCAAGATGAGTCATCACTTCCATCATCAATGTATATAATTTCAATTTCTAATTCCAAATTTTCAAAAGATTTAAAAATCCATGAATTGAGCTCCTTCAGAGAATCAGACTCATTTAATAGGGGTATAATAATTGAAACATCCATATAATTTACTATGCTGTCCTATTTTTTTTGACAGCTAATCCAGTAAGTAATGAAATAAGACTACCAAAAAATAGTGAAACAGTTATTCCAATTGCAGAAGAAAGAAATGGATTTGCAAAAAATTCAAAAGCACCTTCAATTCCCTCTATCATTTCATCAGTAAGCTCTGGATTTTGATCAATTGCCTGATTTATTGCATACTGCATAGCCTTACTCATAGTCTCAGGATCTAATACATATCCTTGAAATAGACCATATAGAATTCCTATTGAAGATCCAAGTGCGACTATTCCAATACCTATTTTCATTCCTTCTCCTAGACTTATAAATCCTTCATTTGCTTGTTTATAAGCTAGCTGCCCAAAAACTATAGATCCAGCCATTATTAATAACCCTGTCCATTGTTGAATTGAAGAGTTTTGATAATGCATGTCCATTATAAATAACATTAATGAAAATGCAACGGATAGTCCACCCATAATTATACCGTAGTTTAATACTGTAGACTTAATAGTACCTTTAGATTCTAACATTTTGTTTGTATTAATTTGTTTCAAGTAAAATTAAGCAATTATAATGACAGGATATATGAAAAAAATTTTAAATTTGCACTCACTTTAAAATTATGAAGAGTAATACACATCCTGATAACTATAGATTAGTAGCCTTCAAAGATATGTCTAATAATGATATGTTTATTACAAAATCTACTGTTGAAACAAAGGAAACTACAAAGATAGATGGTGTTGAATATCCTCTTTTTAAGCTTGAAATTTCTAGAACATCTCATCCTTATTATACTGGTAAGTCTAAACTTGTAGATACAGCTGGTAGGGTAGATAAGTTTAGAAGTAAATATGCAAACTTTAATCAAGCTCCAAAGTCAGAATCTAGCGAACCTGTCGAGGATGTGAAAGCTGATCAAGTAATGGAAACTCCTGCTGTTGAGGAAACTCCTACTGTTGAGGAAACTCCTACTGTTGAGGAAACTCCTGTTGTTGAGGAAACTCCTGCTGCTGAGGAAACTCCTGTTGTTGAGGAAGCTCCTGTTGTTGAGGAAACTCCTGCTGCTGAGGAAACTCCTGTTGTTGAGGAAGCTCCTGCTGAATCTAACGATTCTGATCCTTCATAGATAATTCTCAAGTTTTGTCAACATCTAAAGTTACTATTGAATCTAAAAGAAAGATTTCTACCGTTTCAATTCATACGTTAGGTTGTAAACTAAATTTCTCTGAGTCTTCCTATATTTCAAAGTCTCTTGAAGACAATGATTTCAAAATTGTAGAATTTAATGAATATGCAGATGTGTATATAATTAATACATGTTCGGTAACAGAAAATGCAGATAATAAGTTTAAACATTTTGTGAAACAAGCTCTAAAAATAAACCCAGAGGCTTTTATAGCTGCTATAGGATGTTACGCTCAACTTAAACCCAAAGAGTTATTATCCGTTAATGGTGTTGATTTAGTTTTAGGGGCTGCTGATAAGTTTAATCTATTGGATTATTTAAAAAATATTGATAATGATTATTCAAATAAAATTCATTCATGTAATATTAATGAAGTAAACTTTTTTAATGAAAGCTACTCTTTAAATCATAGGACTAGAGCATTTTTAAAAGTTCAAGACGGATGTGATTATAAATGTAGTTTTTGTACTATACCTTTAGCTAGAGGTAAATCAAGAAGTAATACAATATCAAATGTTGTATCTAATGTTTATAAAATTGCCTCTCAAGATGTAAAAGAGATTGTGCTGACAGGAATAAATCTTGGAGATTTTGGAAAAACTGTTAATAAAACTAATGATTCCAATTTCTTTGATCTTGTTAAAGAGTTAGACAAATTAGATCTTGATTTGAGATTTAGAATATCTTCAATAGAGCCAAATTTATTAAGTGATGAGATAATAGAATTTATCAGCACTAGTAAAAAGTTTGTTCATCACTTTCACATTCCTTTGCAAAGTGGAAGTGATACTATCTTAAAGTCAATGAGAAGAAGATATGATAGTAAATTATATGAGAGTAGAATAAATAAAATTAACAAGTTAATGCCTGATGCATGTATTGGTGTTGATGTAATTGTTGGATTTCCTGGTGAAGATGATGATAAGTTTTTAGAGAGCTTGAGTTTTTTGGAAAAGTTAGATATTTCTTACTTACACGTTTTTACATATTCAGAGAGGGATAATACTCATGCTATTACTTTACCAAAAATAGTTCAATCAAATATTAGATCTAAAAGAAGCAAACTATTAAGAATTTTGTCTAGTAGGAAAAAAGCAGACTTTTACAAAAGAAACATAGGTAGTACTCATAATGTATTGTTTGAGTCTGAAGTTAAAAACGGATTTATTGAAGGATTTTCACCAAACTATATTCGTTTTAGAAGAAAATGGGATTCGAGTCTAGCTGGATCTCTAGTTGAATCAAAATTTATGGAAATTGATTCTCAGGGTTTTGCAATTTAATATTTAATTACAATTTAATTCCTACAGGGAGTAAATGTTTAAAAGCTTTATTTTTTCTAACAAAACCTGCTATTCTAGGTGAAGTGGGAACAACTCTTAAGTTTTTGCTTTCAATAAATTCAAGTACCTTAATTATAAAGTCTTCTTCAAAAGATTTCTCACTAACAGTATCTGGTATATGAATTTTAGTTAAGAATATCTTTCTTTCTTGTTCAGCGTATTCTATCCTAGCTAATGAGTCTGAAATCTTGACTTCAAATTGTCTTAAAAACTCATTATTTTCAATTACTATTTGATTCATAAATAAAAAAGCTGAATTGCAAAGATAAAAAAAAATCTATTGAGGATAAAAAAACTTGATACTAAATTCTTTTCATCTGTTCCTGCATCAATTTAATTTGAGCAGTCAACATATTGTGGGTGTCATGAGCTTTTGCTTCACTTAGAAGTCCTTGAGCTTCTCTTTTTCTTCTTTTTTGCATCATAATTCCTGCAAGGCTTAGTTTTGCCATTGCAATGTCATGCTTCATGCTAAGACCAAGTTTTAGAGATTCACGAAAATGTTTTTCTGCAATTGTTAGGTTCTTCTGTGATTGGATTAATCCATGCAGATAATAATAGAAACCTTGTTGTTTCTGCACTAATGCTGATTTAGGATTCTTTATATATTTAAGAATTCTTTCAGTTCTATCAAAATTCTGCTTTCTTAGACTGAGAAATGCAAAAATTAAAACTTCATTTTTAAAATATAGTACAATTAATAGTATTGATAGAATAATTAAAAATATTCCATTACCTATAAAAGTTTCTGTAATTTGATAAACTCCATATCCTAGGAGTAATATCGAAGCTATAAGCTTAATTATTTTTGGTATCATATATGTTGCAAATTTACAATTTAAAAATATTTATATGAAGTTGATTAAAAAGATATTATATTTGCCACCGATTAAATAGACAATTGTGAAAAGGACGTATCAACCATCTAAGAGAAAAAGAAGAAATAAGCACGGCTTTATGGACAGAATGTCATCAGCCAATGGACGAAGAGTGCTTGCAGGAAGAAGAGCAAAAGGTAGAAAAAAATTATCTGTTTCTGATGAATCTCGTCACAAGAAATAATTTTTAATAACTTTTTAAAGATGGTGCTTTTACAGCACCTTTTTTTTTATATTTTAGTGTGATTTATGCCTAAGGATAAAAATATTAAATCAATTCTAATAATTGGTTCAGGACCTATAATAATTGGTCAAGCCTGCGAATTTGATTATTCAGGATCTCAAGCTTTAAGATCTCTTCGAGAAGATGGCATCAAAACAGTTTTAATAAATTCAAATCCTGCTACTATTATGACTGATCCATCAATGGCAGATCATATTTATCTAAAACCACTTACCATTAAATCTATTTCTGAAATTCTTGAAATTCATAGTGATATAGATGCAGTATTACCAACAATGGGAGGGCAAACTGCATTAAATCTTTGTATAGAAGCTCAGGAAAAAGAAATTTGGTCAAAACATTCTGTTGAAATCATAGGTGTAGATATAGATGCAATTGAAATAACAGAGGATAGAGAGAAATTTAGAACATTATTAAATGAAATTAATATTCCTGTTGCTCCTGCTGAGAGTGCTTCTTCATTTTTAAAAGGTAAAGAAATAGCTCAAAAGTTTGGTTTTCCACTTGTAATTAGACCATCATTTACTTTGGGAGGTACAGGTGCTTCTATAGTTTTTGAAGAGGACAAATTTAATGATCTTTTAACTAGAGGTCTAGAATCATCTCCTATACATGAAGTACTTATAGATAAAGCTCTAATGGGATGGAAGGAATATGAACTAGAATTGCTTCGTGATAAGAATAATAATATTGTAATTATTTGTACAATAGAGAATATGGATCCAATGGGTATTCATACTGGAGACTCTATAACAGTTGCTCCTGCTATGACTTTATCTGATACTACTTATCAGAAAATGAGAGACATGGCAATTAAGATGATGAAAAGTATAGGAGACTTTGCAGGAGGGTGTAATGTTCAATTTGCTGTTAGTCCAGATGAAAATGAAGATATAATAGCAATTGAAATAAATCCTAGAGTTTCCAGATCCTCTGCCTTAGCATCTAAGGCTTCTGGATATCCTATTGCAAAAATTGCTGCAAAATTAGCTCTTGGCTATACATTAGATGAATTAAGTAATCAGATCACAAAATCTACCTCTGCTTTATTTGAACCTACACTGGACTATGTTATTGTAAAAATTCCAAGATGGAACTTTGATAAGTTTGAGGGATCTGATAGAACTCTTGGTTTGCAGATGAAATCAGTAGGAGAGGTAATGGGAATTGGAAGATCATTTCAAGAAGCTCTTCATAAAGCTACTCAGTCACTTGAAATTAAAAGAAATGGACTTGGAGCAGATGGAAAGGGTTATAAAGATTACAACACAATCATAAATAAACTAAAGAATGCAAGTTGGGATAGAGTCTTTGTCATATATGATGCTATTCAAGCTGGAATTTCAATAGAAATGATTCATGAAATAACAAAAATTGATATCTGGTTCTTAAAGCAATATGAAGAACTTTATCAATTAGAAAAAGAAATTTCTAATCTTAAAATTGATAATATTGAATATGATATCCTTTTTGAGGCAAAACAAAAAGGATTTGCTGACAGACAAATAGCATATATGTTAAATTGTCTAGAGAGTCAAGTTTATAAAAAAAGAGATGAATTAGGAATTAAAAGAATCTATAAACTAGTAGATACATGTTCTGCTGAATTTCCGGCGCAAACCCCATATTATTATTCGACTTTTGAAGAAAAAATCAAGACAAAAGATAATTATGAGTTCTCTGAAAATGAAAGTATAGTATCAGAAAAGAAAAAAATTGTGGTATTAGGATCTGGTCCAAATAGGATCGGACAAGGAATTGAATTTGACTATTGCTGTGTCCATGGTGTCCTTGCAGCTAGTGAATGTGGGTATGAGACTATAATGATCAATTGTAATCCTGAAACCGTTTCTACTGACTTTGATATATCTGATAAGCTTTATTTTGAACCTGTTTTTTGGGAACATATTTATGACATAATAAGACATGAAAATCCCTTAGGAGTTATTGTACAACTTGGAGGTCAAACTGCATTGAAACTTGCAGAAAAATTAGATCGATATAATATTAAAATTATTGGCACTGAATATAAATCACTTGACTTGGCAGAGGACCGAGGAAGCTTTTCAAATTTATTGAAGGAGAATAAAATACCTTATCCTGACTTTGGTGTTGCTTCAAGTGCAAATGAAGCAGTAGAGTTATCTTCAAAATTAAATTTTCCTATTTTAATTAGACCTTCATATGTTCTTGGTGGGCAAGGAATGAAAATTGTAATCAATGAAGAAGAATTAGTAGAACATGTAGAAGATCTTTTATCTAAAATACCTAATAATAAACTTTTACTTGATAATTATCTCGATGGAGCTATTGAAGCCGAGGCTGATGCAATTTGTGATGGTGAGGATGTTTATATAATTGGTATTATGGAGCATATTGAGCCATGTGGTATTCATTCAGGTGATTCAAATGCAACACTTCCTGTTTTTAATTTGGGTGAATTAATAGTTCAACAAATAAAAGATCACACTAAAAAAATTGCTAAAGCTTTAAATACTATTGGTTTAATCAATATACAATTTGCTATTAAATATGAAAAGGTATTTATAATTGAAGCTAATCCAAGAGCTTCAAGAACTGTACCTTTTATATCAAAGGCTTACGGGGAGCCTTATGTTAACTATGCTACTAAAGTAATGCTTGGAGAGAATATGTTAAAAGATTTTGATTTTAATCCTAAATTAGAAGGATATGCAATTAAACAACCCGTGTTTTCTTTCAATAAATTTCCTGATGTAAACAAACAACTTGGACCTGAGATGAAAAGTACTGGTGAAAGTATTCTTTTTATAGATGACTTAAATGATGAGTCTTTCTTTGAACTTTATTCAAGAAGAAAAATGTACTTAACTAAATAATTATTCAATTATTTTATCGTCAATAATAATTCGTTGGAAAAACTCCTCATTAGGTTTTTCTATTTCCTTATAATTATTAGTGCTAATACTTGATGAAGTATTTCCCATTATTTGATCAATAGCAATTTTTAAAAGAGGTTCCTCAGAATCACCTAGTACACCAGGATTCAATAAAGATTCTTTAATAAATATATCTGGTTCAAGACCATTTGGAAAATCTGTATATCCAGCAACATTTCCAATTTTAAGAACTATAGGTTGCATTGCATACATATGATTAGGATTTTTATCTTTTGATTCATTTATATAATCATAAACAGTAATAGATCCTTGATTTTTACCGACTGTAAAATCTCCAATGTGTATAACATCTATATATGGATCTAGACCATTTATCAATAACTCACTTGCAGATGCAGTTCTCGCAGATGTTAGAACAAAGACTCTATTTAGATTTAGAGACGCTATTGACTGATTATTTTCTAGTTTATTAGTAAACTTATTTAAAAGTGATTCTGGACTATTTTCATTCCAATAATTCATGAGTTTAGAATTCCACCTTTCTTTTGCAAAAACCTGATTGTTAAATTGACCAGTAATCATTGAAGCTAGATTTATTGAAGTTGATATTCTTCCGCCAGGATTGTATCTTAAATCAATTACAAGCTCTTCAGCTCCATTAGATAAGAAATTTGAAAAAACATCATTAAGTTCAGAATTATAATCTTTGTTTTCTGATTCAACAAGCCCAAGAAACTGGTTATACATTAGATAAGCAATTTTTTTACCACCACTATCTATAACTTTGGATATATGTACAGGATTTTTAACAATTCTTGATTTTACAAGAGTTAAATTCTCTTGTCCCGGGATTATATTAGCACACTCATTATTTACATTGTAACTAAGTTCAGAGAATTTAATTGAGTAAGTATTGTTTTCATTATTAAAGAGAAGATCTCTGTAATTGTCTCTAGTAAGTTTAGTACCATTTATTTCACTAAATATCATACCTCTTTTAATACCCTTAGACTCTGCATCAGAATTTTTATGAACATATCTAACAAAGCCAAATATATTTTGATCATTACACTCAACGTAAAGACCAAACTCCATACCATCAGAGTTGTCTATACCTTGAAGCATATTCTGAAGTTCAATGTAATCATCTACAATCCAACTAAAATTATCATCTGGATGTAATAGTGAATTAAAGAATGATTCTGGATTCGAATTTTGACTAAGATAATATGCATAATCAGATTCATTTTCTGATTTACTGTCTGATAAATTAACAACACTTTCTTGCCAATAGTAGTATTGATTTAGGCCTTGCCAAATAAAGTCACTAATTTCAAGATCTGTTTCAAGTCTAATTATATTAGGATCATCATCATCATTTTTTTTACAACTACTAAAGATGACTATACTTGCTAAAAGTAAAAAATTGATTTTTTTCATTAACATAAAAGTAAAACTATATTCCGGTGTAATTGTAGGGTGAGATTTGTTTTAACTCATTTTTAATACTATTATCAACATCAAGTTTATCAATAAATTCATGCAAAGACTTTTTATCAACCTTTTCATTGCTTCTAGTAAGTTCCTTCATTATTTCATATGGATTACTATATCCTTCACGTCTTAAAATTGTCTGAATTGCCTCTGAAACTACAATCCAATTATCTTCAATATCTTTATTAATCTTTACTTCATTAACATAGATTTTTTTTAATCCTTTCAGTAAAGATTCAAAAGAAATGAGTGTATGACCAAAAGGAACTCCGATATTCCTTAAAACTGTACTATCGGATAGATCTCTTTGTAGCCTTGATTTAGTTAGTTTATTTGAAAAAAAATAAAATGTTGAATTAGCTAAACCTAAATTTCCTTCAGAATTTTCAAAATCAATAGGATTTACCTTGTGAGGCATAGCAGATGAACCAACTTCATCTTTAATAATTTTTTGTTTAAAGTAGTCATTTGAGATATATGTCCAAATATCTACACACATGTCTAAAAGAATATTGTTAATTCTTCTACAATTGTCACATAAAGCAGCAAAGGAATCATAATGCTCAATTTGTGTTGTTGGGAATGAGTAGTTTAATTCCAATTCTTTTTCAATAAAATTTTCTCCAAATTTTTTCCAATCAATATTGGGATAAGCCACTTTATGAGCATTGAAGTTTCCAACGGCACCAGCAAATTTTGCAGAATTGGGTATACTTTTTAAAGATTTTATTTGTTCATTTATCCTAGTCCAAAATACTTTAAATTCTTTTCCAAGTTTAGTTGGTGATGCGGGTTGACCATGAGTTCTAGCAATTATTGTAACATCTTTGAGCTCTTGACATTTGTCATCAATTGCATTAAGCACTTTTTGAATTTTTGGCATGTAAACATTATTAATAAAATCTTTTATAGATAATGGAATGGCTGAATTGTTAACATCCTGAGATGTAAGACCAAAATGTATGAATTCCTTGAATTCACTAATACCTAGAGTTTCAAATTTCTGTTTTATAAAATATTCAACTGCTTTGACATCATGATTTGTAATTTTTTCAATTTTTTTTATTTCAATTGCATCTTTATTTGAGAAATCAATATATATTTTTCTTAGTTCATCAAATTTATTAGGATTGAAATTATTTAATTGTGGTATTCCTAGATTACAGAGAGAAATAAAATATTCAATCTCAACTTTTAATCTATAAAAAATTAATGCTCTTTCACTAAAATAGTCACTTAAAACTTCTGTTTTCTCAAAATATCTTCCATCTATAGGAGATATTGAATTTAAATTGAACTCATTCATTGTGTAAAGATAAGCTAACTGGACAGTATATTAAAATTCAAGTAACTTGTATTCATCATAACATTCACTAATAGCCTCCATTATTTGTAGGTCATTTGCTTGTTGAATAAAAGTGTCTGAGAAATTACAATTTCTTAGAATTTCATCAATGTCAACTCGATTAACTCCTAGAAGCTGAACTAGAACTTCTCGATCAAATTTTATTGATAATAAATTTTTAATCTCTTCATCTTCTCGCATCAATCTTAGTTTATCCATTCTTGCAGATTTTTTCTTGAAGAGATTATTAAGAAAATCAGCAGGATTGAAGATTGCACCAATTATTTTAGATATTCCAGATCTTGATCTTCTGCCTGCTTCATAACCAAGATTTGGTAGGCCTACAATTTTATATCTGGCAGAAGTGTTCACAGGTGCATTTTTAACATCTATTTCTAGATAGCCAGTTAGTTGGTATGGTTTAACTATAATTTCTTCTAAAGCAAATGCAAGTTCAGTAATTTCAATTGTGTTGTCATCAAACCTAATTAAATCATTTGTGACAATAACTTTCAATGATTTATATCCTATATATGAAAAATATAATGTGTCATTTACATTTGCCTTAACTTCAAACTCACCTTTACTATTACTAATAGTTCCTTTTACTTTAGTCAGATTAAGAACATGGACATTCTGAAGAATAGACTTACTAGTCTCGCTTTGAATTTTTCCTTTAACAGTTTCAGTCTGTTCTTGAGAGAAAGTTAAAGTTGAAATGGTTAATGTGATAAATATTATTATCTTTTTCATCAGGCTGATTGCTAAATTAGAAAGAATATATTATAATTAACCATGAATTACTATGCAGATGTAATACTTCCTCTTCCTCTTCAGGGAACATTCACATATGAATTAACTAAAAAACAATATGATATATTAAGAATTGGACATAGAATAGCTGTTAGTTTTGGTAAAAGAAAAGTCTATACAGGAGTAATTAAAGAGATCCATAATAAAAAGCCAAAACTATATGAAACCAAGTCAATAGAATTCATATATGATAAAGATGAACTTGTTTCAGAATTACAAATTGATTTTTGGAGTTGGGTGTCAAAGTATTATTTTACTCCACTTGGTGATGTTTTGAAAGCTGCTGTCCCTTCAACATTTCTTTTAGAAAGTGATACCATCATCATTAAAAAAGAAATTGATAGAAGTGAAATTGATGAGATGACAGATGATGAATATCTAATATATGAAGCTCTTGATTTCAAGAATCTAAAAATTAATGAAGTTTCAGATGTTATTGATAAAAAACACACATATTCTGTTATTCAAAAAATGATTTTGAAAGGTTTCATAGAATTAAATTTTGAAATTAATGAAAAGTATAAACCAAAACTTTTGAATGTTATTTACCTGAATAAAGAATTATTAAATAATAAAAAAATTAAAAATTCTCTTGAACTTTTAAATAGATCTCCAAAACAAAAAGAAGTTATACTTCAGATTATAAGTCATATTAAATCGCAAGAATATTTAATTCATAAAGATTTAAAAAATATGATTAAATTTTCAGATAGCACATTAAAAAGTTTAGAGCAAAAAGGATTCATAACTATTAGAAAGATTAAAGTTGATAGAAATGACAGTAAAGAAGAAGATTATTTAAAAACAAATAAATTATCACAATCTCAAACAAATGCATTAAACAAAGTTAAGAGTCAGCTTGATGATAAAGATGTCATATTGCTTGAAGGTGTTACTTCCTCTGGAAAAACTGAAATATATATTAAAATTATTGAATATTATCTTGAAAAGGATCTGCAAGTTCTATATCTGTTGCCTGAAATATCATTAACTACTCAAATAATACAAAAACTAAAAATACATTTTGGAAATAAAATCTCCGTTTTCCACTCTAGATATTCATTAAATGAAAGAACAGAAGTATGGGAGAATATTAAAAAAAATAAAAAGAAGTCAAGACTAGTTGTAGGAGCAAGATCATCTATTTTTCTCCCTTTTAAAAATCTAGGATTAATAATTGTTGATGAAGAACATGAGATTTCATATAAACAACAAGAACCTTCTCCAAGATACAATGCAAGAGATTCAGCCATATACCTTTCTAAACTAAATAATTCTAAAGTTATTTTAGGATCAGCAACACCATCTATAGAGTCATCTTTTAATGCAAAAAAGGATAAGTATGGATATGTAAAATTAAATGAAAGATATGGTAATATTGAAATGCCAAATATCTTCACGATTGATATGAAGAATGAATTAAAGCATGAATTTAGTTCGATTTTTTCTTTAAAATTAGTTGATGAAATAGATAAAACAATTAAAGAGGGAAAGCAGGTAATTTTATTTAGAAATAGAAGAGGATATTCACCTCAGTGGCTTTGTAATTCATGTGGACAAAATGTAATGTGTGATAATTGTGATGTTAGTTTAACCTATCATCTATCCTCAAATATTTTAAAATGTCATTATTGTGGATTTTCGTCAAAAGCAGAAAAAAAATGTTCTACTTGTGGATTTGACTCAATGATATATAAGGGAGATGGAACTCAACAAATTGAGGAAATAATAAAAGAAATATTTCCAGATGTAAGAAGCAAAAGAATGGATTGGGACTCTACTAGAGGCAAATGGTCATTTGATAATATAATTAATTCTTTTGCAAATCATGAAGTAGATATACTAATTGGTACCCAGATGATAACTAAGGGACTTGATTTTAAAAATGTTAATCTAGTGGGAGTTTTAAATACAGATCACTTTTTGAATTTCCCTGATTTTAGAGCTCATGAAAAAGCTTTTCAAGTTTTAACCCAGGTTGCAGGTAGATCTGGAAGATCTGGAGAAAGAGGTAAAGTATTTCTACAAACATACCAACCAGATCATCCAATAATTAAAAATGTAATCAATAATGATTACAATAAAATGTATAATAATCAACTTATTGAAAGAAAAGATTACAATTATCCTCCTTTTGTTAGATTGATTAGGATCACTTTAAAAGATAAGAGTTACGAAAAGTTAAATAGTTCATCTGATTGGCTAAACAAAGTAATTAGAGATAATTATAGTGGAATAGTGCTTGGTCCTGTATATCCTGAAATATCTAGAATTAAGAATAAATATCATAAGGAATTTCTAATAAAATTGAGAGATTTAAGCGAGCTTAATAACTTTAGAAATATATTTCAATCAATTTTAAAAAGCTTTGATTCAATATCTAAATACAGGAGTGTAAGAATCACTGTAGATGTTGACCCAATATAGCTTTTACTTTACTTAAAATAAATTTGGCAGATTATATTTAATAACCTAATTTTGCGGCCTAAGATTTTAAGATGAAAAACTACGAAACGGTATTTATTTTAAACCCAGCTCTATCTGAAGAGCAAGTTCAAAAGTCTGTTGACAAATATGAAAAATATTTAAAGTCTAACGGAGCTAAAATAATCAGTAAAGAAATCTGGGGTTTAAAAAAGTTAGCCTACACTATTGAAAATAAAAATAGTGGATTTTATAATCTTTTAGAATATACAGCTCCTGCTGATGTTGTTTCATCTATAGAACTTGATTTTACTAGAGATGAAACTATAATGAGATACTTAACTGTAACTCTTGACAAACACGCTATTGCATGGGCAGAAAAAAGAAGAAATAGAGGTGTAAAAAAATCAAGTACAAAAAAATCAAGTGCAAAAAAAGCTAGTTAATTATGGCAGGTATTGAAGAACAATCGAAAATTAAAAATGAAGGTGAGATTAGATATCTATCCCCTTTAGATATTAATACTTCAAAGGCTAAGAAGTATTGTATGTTTAGAAGGTCAGGAATCAAATATGTAGATTATAAAGATCCAGATTTTTTAGGCAGATTTATCAATGAGCAAGGTAAAATTTTACCAAGAAGATTAACAGGTACATCATTAAAATATCAAAGAAAAGTTGCTGTAGCTGTTAAAAGAGCAAGGCATCTTGGATTACTTCCATATGTTGGAGACTTATTAAAATAATTATGGATATTATACTAAAAGAAAACGTAGCTAATGTAGGCTTCAAAGATGAAGTAGTTTCAGTAAAAGCTGGATACGGTAGAAACTTTTTAATTCCTTCTGGTAAAGCAATTCTTGCTACTGAATCTGCAAAAAAAGTTTTAGCTGAAAATCTTAAACAAAAAGCTTTTAAAGAAAAATCAATAATAGATGAAGCTGAAAAACTAGCTTCTAAAATATCTAAATTAGAACTTCAAATACTTGCTAAAGTTGGTCCTGACGGTAAACTTTTTGGTTCAATTTCTAATACAGATGTTGCTAAGAGTCTTCTTACAAAGAAAATTGAAGTTGGAAAAGAAAATATTTCTATTCCAGGTAAATCAATTAAAAGAATTGGTAAATATCAAGCCAGTATAAGATTACATAGAGAAGTTTCTACTCAATTAAATTTTGAGCTTCAGGCTGAAAAGAAATAATTTCATAACTTTATTGTTCACTCTGATTATCAAATAAATTTTTGATGTCTCAAAAACTTAACACACCTAAGGGTACAAGGGATTTTTCTTCTTTTGAATTAAAAAAAAGAGACTATCTATTAAATATTTTAAAAAACTGTTTTAAAACATTTAATTTTGAAGAAATTCAGACACCTTCATTTGAAAATTTAACAACTCTTACTGGTAAGTATGGTGATGAAGAAGATAACTTAATATTTAAAATCCTTTCTTCTGGTGATAAAATTAAAAAGGCTGACACTGAGTCACTTAAAGAAAATAAACTTACAAAATTTTCAAATTCATTATCTGACAAGGCTTTAAGGTATGATTTAACTGTTCCGTTATCCAGGTTTGTTTCTCAAAATTTAAATAATTTATCATTCCCTTTTAAAAGGTTTCAAACTCAATTAGTATGGCGAGCTGAGAGACCACAACGAGGCAGATATAGGGAGTTTCTTCAGTGTGATGTAGATATAATAGGTGAATCTAATTTTTTAGATGAGGTAGAGTGTATAAAAGTATATGACACTGTCTTTAAAAGATTACGTATGCCAAAAGTTAATCTTAGGATAAATAATAGACAAATCTTAGAGGGAATATCTCAATTAATGAATTTAGATAGTGTTAACCAAATTTCATCTGTTCTTGATAAGAGTGATAAAATAGGTGTTGAAGGAGTGATAAATGAATTAAAAAAAAGAAACCTTCCAGATAGTGCTATTGATCAATTAATCTTTTTCCTTGATCTTAATGGGTCTAATGAGGAAAAAATAAAAAACTTAAGAAATAAATTTAGTTTAAATAAAATTTCAACTGATGGAATTGATTTACTAGAAAAAATAATTAACACTTCCCAAAAATTTAATTTAAATAATGTTGAATTAATCTTTGATTTGTCTCTTGCAAGAGGTCTTAGTTACTATACAGGAACTATTATTGAAGTTTCATCTCCGGAAGAATTTAATATTGGATCCATAGGAGGTGGTGGTAGATATGATAATTTAATTCAAAAAAACAATCCAAGATTAAGTGGTTTTGGGATATCTTTTGGCTTTGATAGAATATCTTTAATACTAGATGAATTAAACTTATTTCCTAGTGAATTAGATTCCTCAAAATCCTTTTTATTTCTGAATTTTGGTATAGAAAAAACACACAATCTTCTAGTTTTTATTGATGAATTAAGAGAAAAAAATATTAGATGCGAGCTATATCCTTCTGATAATAAAATAAAAAAACAGATGGATTATGCTAACCAAAGAGGAATTGACTATGTTGTATTGATTGGTGAAGAGGAGTTAAATAAAAATATTTTTAAATTAAAAGATATGTCAAGTGGTAAAGAATCCTCTTTTGATTTAAATAATATTGTTTCCGAGTTAGAAAAGCTTAGTTAAAGTGATTAAACCATTTTTTGAATGGTCTTTCAATCAAACTAATGAATTTTGAATTTTGAATCTCATCTACATCTGTGTCTATCCCATAAATAATCTCATTTTTACTTAATTCCATATAAGTTCCAAAAAGTCTATCCCATAAAGAAAAAATATTTCCATAATTAGAATCAGTGTATGGTAATTCAAAGTGATGGTGCACTTTATGCATATTAGGTGATACTATTATATAACTCAAAGCTTTATCAACTTTTTCTGAAATTTGAATATTAGCATGATTAAATTGAGAAAGTATAACTGATAGTGATTGATACATTAAAACTAATCCAATAGGTGCACCTGAAATAAATATTCCTATAAGTGTAAATGTAAACCTAATAATGCTTTCAAATGGGTGATGTCTATTTGCTGTAGTTGTATCTACTTTTTGATCTGTATGATGAACAATATGAATATACCATAATAGTTTTACTTTATGTTGAACTAAATGAGGAAGGTAAGCACCAACTAAATCAAGTATTAATATTCCAACTATAATGCTTAGTAAGGGAGATGAGTTTAAAAAATGTATTATACCAAAATTGTTTTCATTAGTCCAATCTGAAGCAGATAATAGCAAGAAGGCTAGAAAAAAATTTATAATAATAGAAGTTATAGTTAAAAGAAAATTTGGAATGGAATGTTTCCATTTCTTGTAATCAAGAAGTTTAAAAGGAACTATGCCTTCGATTATCCAAAATAAAGTAATACCAGAAACCATTATTAATCCTCTGTTAACAGAAGAAATATTCTCAAACAGTAATAATAGGTTTTCCATATTAATTATCTTCAGAACCGTCTCGGTTAGGAACTCTTAAACTAGGCCATTTACCTCTTTCACCTGTCATTGGATTTATTGGAAGAACTCTTCTATCTCTCGGCATTAATTCATCTTCTTCACTAGCTAGATATGTAAGAATAGCAACAAGAATTGCATTATCTCTTACATCATCAAAAATTATTTTATCATAGGTATCTCTATTTGTATGCCAAGTGTAAAAGTATTTACTTTTACCACCGTAAGAAAAATCAAGAGATGTTAAGTTAAAACCTGGTACGCCTGAAGAAACAAAATTTCTCCAATCTGATGATCCTCCAGCCCTAACCATTACACCATTAGATTCCTTCTGAAATAAAGGTATAGGAACACCAGGGAAATCAGTTTCAATTTCATCACTTATTTCAGATGGAACATATTTTAACCAATCACCCATAAATCTGTAAGCTTCAGTAAATCCATGACCACTTATTTGAACTGTTCTACCTGTACCATTATCTTGATTGAAAAGAGCTTGAAGGTTTTTTACTATTTCTGGATTGTCTTCCACAAATGCACTAGATCCATTTAAACCTTGTTCTTCTGCACCCCAATGACCAGCGATAATTGTTCTTTTAGGGTTAGGATAAATCTTTTTCAAAATTCTCATAGCTTCCATCATTACAATAGTTCCTGTTCCGTTATCAGTAGCTCCCGTTCCTCCTCCAGTAGTATCAAGATGAGCTGAAAGAATTATATATTCATTTGGTTTTTCAACACCTTCAATTCTTCCAATCGAATTGTATGTAGGAACTTTTCCAAGCTCTTTGGACTGTATATTAATATTAACAGTAGGTTTTTGACCACTTTCAGCAAGTCTAAATAGTAATCCGAAATCCTCCATACTAACATCAACTGTAGGAGTATCAGAACTTATACCAAAAGAACCAGGGCTAAAAATTGTATTTGTACCAAATCCACCTTGCCAATTACTGGTAATTATGGCTGCAGGTTTGGCATCTTCTATTGCTTTAATCATATCACTATAGGCATAACCTGTTTTTCTTATATTCCTAGCTTGTCTACTTCTTTTTGTTAGTCTAAACTTTCTGATTTCTTCTAATGTTTTTTCTTTAGCCCATCTTTCGATATCATAATCAGGTCTACCGGAAATATCAGGTTCTCCGAGAAGAACATGTTTACCTTTGATGGTTTTTAACCAAGATTCAAATTTTTCTTTAGACTCATAAGGAATATTAACAACCTCTCCTAATTCACCATTCTTTTTTGTGCTAGCACTCCATGATAATTGTTGGCCTTCTAGAGATTTTACCCAAGGAGACATCATGTCTATATGACTAATTCCTCTTTCCCATGCTCTCCATTGACCAAATTGTTCATTTTTAGAATTAATCCCCCAACTATTGTATTTTTTAATAACCCAATCATGAGCCTGTAACATTTGACTTGTACCGGTAAGTCTTGGTCCTATCTGATCCATTAATTCATGAGCTAAATTTTCTAGTTTAGAATTATTATTAGCCTCACTTACTATCTTATTTATTGTTTGAAGTTTGTTTTGTGAAAAAGAAAAATTAAAAAATAAGGCAGTAATTAGAATAGATATAATTTTTTTCATTTTTTTAGATTTATTGCTTCAAATATAACTAAATACTTAAATTACAAGTGTTAAAAGAATTCTAAATCAATTATATTTAAAAGACCATACTTATGAAAAAAATTATTTATTCACTTCTATTCATCATGATTTCTTCAAATATTATGTTTGCTCAAGAAAAAATTGAGGAGAAGGATGAGAAAAAAGAGAAAACTAACAAAAACTTACCTATAAAGCCAGATAGGTTTTATGACCTGAATACTGATACTGGAACATGGATGTCACTTGATGTAAGTCCAGATGGTCAAAAGATTGTCTTTGATTTATTAGGAGACTTGTATATGATACCTATCTCAGGTGGTAAAGCAACAAGAATTACAAAGGGAATGGCTTTTGATACTAACCCAAGATTTTCTCCAGATGGAAAATCCCTAGTATAC
>Ga0315328_10000284_pt1 | contig 21632 bp, 19 predicted proteins | sample M120032315metaG_FD_203462 | JGI IMG/M metagenome (GOLD analysis project Ga0315328, IMG submission 203462) | Ammonia-oxidizing marine archaeal communities from Monterey Bay, California, United States - M1 200m 32315 | ecosystem: Environmental > Aquatic > Marine > Intertidal zone | place: USA... | reverse complement strand
TTTTTAAGGAAGAACGCAAAATTACGCTGGGTAACTTTGGCTTTCACGCTGGTTTATCTTGGATGGATGGATGGGGGCTTTGTTTCAGTCTCGCACATTACGAACTTCGTGAAGATTGGCCCAATAATGTTTCAAAGTGACTTACCACAATTACTCATTATCTTATTTACATTGGTAACTACTTTATTTTGGGGAAGAGTGTTTTGTTCATCGTTATGTCCGTTTGGTGCTCTTCAGGACTTTATTTCCTATTTCACGCCTCGACATTTCCAAAAAGAATTACCTGCCGCCATTCATGAAAAGGCAATCTACATTAAATATGCCATTTTGATATTTCTCATCATAATGGCATTTTCGTTTACGAATTTGAGTCTGTTTCAATATTTTGAACCCTTCGGGACAATTTTTTATTTTAGTCAGTCCTATTTACTCTGGGGAATCCTGGCCGCTTTCTTGTCAGCCTCAGTATTTATTTCCCGTTTCTATTGCCGTTACGCATGTCCTCTTGGGGCGGGATTAGGTATTTTAGCGCTGATCTCGCCCTGGCGAATAAAGAGAGTATCGCAGTGTGATGTGTGTAAGGTGTGTGAACAAGCTTGTCCAACAGGAGCTATTAGTGGCCCCGAAATAGATTTCAAAGAATGTGTGCGCTGTGACGTTTGTGAATCAAAACTTATCGCGCGGGCAGGTGTTTGTAAACATGATATGGAAGCGGTAAAAGTTCGTATTAAACATTGGGATACGGTTGGTGCGACCAACTAATTAATACATATTAGGTGTTTTATCTATGTGCTTAGTTGTAATGCTTGAGTGACTTTAAACAATCCTATTAGCTTTAAGTTTCTGCATTTAAAGTGAGAAGTCCAAACCATTGGATATCGTCTTTATAGCTTACTCAATATACTAGCCATGCTGGGCCAGCATGAGCCAATAAAGCATAACATTAGATGCGTGGTTTCGGCTAAGAGCTAACGTTGTGCCTGCTGCTCTTTGGCGCGACCTCCACTCAAAATGTTAGGAATAGCATAATTTCCTTCATGGCAAGCATACTCATACATCACGTATTCATCATCACGTGTTAATGGCATTGAGATCGTGAATGGCTGGGTATAAATTTCAGGGTCGGTTACAGTGGCTGACCACATGATGGTGCCTTCGCTTACTCGAGTAAATCGTTCTACAACGTGCAGGTCTTCGGTTACCGGTACACCTTTTAGGCGTCCACCAGCACTACTGCTTGCTATCATGCCGCGATCATTATAGTTGGTAGTTTCTACCACTAATGTATCGCCTTCCCAATGGGCTACGGAATCACCCATAAAGAGTTTCACTTTATTGTCAAGGTGAGTGTCTTTGTTTAAATGAATTGTGCGCACGTCGTGAATCATTTCATGCACAATAGTAAAAGTGTCAGGTGTTTGTATAAAGCGGTAGGCATTGTTGTACCCTGCCGGCAACATAGAGCCGGGCACACCGCGAGTCAAACAACGATCCCATACCGTATGATAAATGTAATGATCTTCGACATGGTCGAAGTAATAATCTCTAATGGCTGCTGCTGATTCGCGAATCGGTGCGCGACCATTTGGTGGGTCAACAATCATTGAGGTTTGGCCAGTAGAAAGCACGGTATCACCGGAATCAAGCCATACTTGGTTATAACCCCCGATATTACCGCCCACTGTTACTTCAATGTTGTTATCGGCTTCGACACGGCGGCGGGCAAGACTCGCTTCCATAGCGGCGATTTCATCAGTAGATAAAAATTCACGACCTTGCATTGAAGCGGGTCGTTCGATTGGAGTGATGGTGTCGTTAGTCCATAGACCTTGAAGGTCAGGTTGGCCATCAATAGTGCGTGGGACGATGTAATTCTGGTCCTGTGCAAAAGCTGCACAGGCACCAAGAATCGATGTAGTGAGAAGCAAGCTTGTCAAAGAATTTCTGATTGTTAAAGTCTGCATGGCGATCTCCTCACCGTTATCAGTTGTGTTTAAGGGCTGTCCTCAGTTAACCAGGAAAAATCATCGGAAGCTGGATCGAATAAATTAGAACGCTCTCTGCGCACCATATCTTCTTCTCGGGCTGTTTTTAGAACGTCTGCAGGAATCGGCTCACCGACCACAATGCCTCGTGGGGTTGTTGGCGCATAATAGATACGCGCATTTGCCATTTCGTCAGTAGTTTCTGGCCCGTAGACTACATCTTGAGTTGGGTCAGGGTTGAATCGGTTGCCTTCAGAGTTATCGAACCACCAGCTCATGTGCATAGTCGAGCCCGAAGGAATGAATTTAGGTGTTTCATATTCGTAGAGAAACTGCCAGTTGAAATCATAATCCGGCACCCACAGCAACACTTCGCGTTCCCCATCTGGATACTCAAGCTCATAGCGCATAGCTTTGCCGCGGTAGTGCATGTGCGGGCCCATAGAGAGAAGAAAGATGTCTTCATCAATAGCATAAGTGTTGTTGACTTCGAAGCTCGGGTCACCTGCTGGAATAGTCCAGCCGTGGTGGGGAAGCAAATTCGTTTCAACCACGTGATCAATTACGTCACCATCTTCATAGAATTTGAAACCAGCCTTGGTGAGATCGTTAATCGCAGTGCCTTCGCCAGGGTTCTTGTGATAGTGCATGTTTACGGTGATAAACGGGTCTTCAGGAAGCAATACGCCCCAGCCTTCAGGATAAGTAAAGGGACCACGACCTGGGACACCAACACCCATATGGCTTGATACTATATGGTGAACCCAAGGTCCGCCAGGCGCCAACTCCGCCTTGGCAATCCATTTAGGATTTTCATGTGCTCCTTCAGCTACTGGCATTTGAACGGTCGGTTGCCAGTCCATAACTTCGTCAGGTACATAAACTTCCTGATCAAATCCGACAATAAGGTCTGGATCGCCGATCCACCAGCCTGATTCGGGCAGTGTGGTTCCCGCACCGTTAGCAACTAGCCCGCCGCCATTAGTAGCATCAGCCGCATCGCCCTCTGGGGCACCTGCATCAACCCAAGCAATCAGCAAGTCTTTCTCTTTCTGATCCATATAACGTTCGCCTTTGAATTGACCGCGATGACGTTCGTGGGCTCCCCAAGGGGGCATGTAGTTGGTAATTAGGGCATTTTTAATCAAGGGCGCCCAGATTTTCGCTTGCTCAAAATTATCAAGCGGCATAGGCGCAAAAATTCCGCCAACACTGGGTCCATCTTGCTGGTGACAGGCGACGCAATTTTTCTGAAAAACTGGTAAAGCATCAGCGTAAAATGTTGGAGCGTCGACGGCATTAACTGTCGAAAATGCACCAGCTGCGATAAGGCTCAACAGGGCAGTTGTGAATTGCTTGCTAGAGAGTTTCATATCTCTTCCTAATTGTTATTTTAAGTTCATTAAACTGTAATGCTAATTCACTGATTTGTCTATATATAGAGGTCTCGGACCTTTTGAAAACAGACTAAGAATTGCGCCTTTCTGTTGCAGGCTCAGAGGCCTAATATAAATCGGCTATCTGTCCATATTAATCGTAAAACACGATCATATTCGTCAGGAATAATTATTTTTACGATTAATAGATCGTCGTTATCAGGCCGTAATCGAGTGAAGAATCCACAACGGATTAAATATAGGAAGGTAGAGAAGCGAATCAAAGCTTAGTAATTACCCTATAAGTCATGTCATGCTTGTGATCAATGGGAAAATTTTTTACAAAGAAGATAAGTGCGAAACCTGTAAGATTGAAGGTTTTATAATCAGTGATGCAGAGGCAATGTTTGAGTATTTAGGTTCTTTATAATCCCCGGCAATTAATCTTCATCTTTTTCGTTAAAGCGTGTTTCTCTTGCCTCTTCGTATTGAGCTTTTAATTCCCCAACCCTTATAAGTTGTTCACGATAGTCTTCATTCTCGGTGGCGATCCGAAACATTTCCTGCTCCAAACCTTCGTAGTCGCCAACTAATCTGGCTCGAATTTCACTGTCAGGTTCGAGTTTATCTATCGCTAATTGATAGAGGGCTGGATCATAGCCGTCGCTAGTAAAAGCCCCACGCATTTCGATCAACGCATTGCGATTTACTTCCTGGCGCATACTAAGAAAGAATTCTGGTTCACATGTATGCTGGGGGATGAGGGATCTTGTGGTGCGTTCAGTTTTACAGAGGATATCGTATTTATCGGCACTGTTCAGATCGTTAAACAGTTTGTAGAGGCTGTCTTCGGCGAGTCTTAGCTGATAGCGCATTGAGACTAGTGTTCTCTGGCCTCTGACTTCTATTTGCTCAATGGGGCGGGTGTTGGATTCTATTTTTTCTGGCGTAATTTCAGCCTGCTCTTCGTTTTGTGCATTTGCTGGGAGTGGAATTATTGTTATAACAATGAAAGTAACTATTAGAGCTAATAGAGCTAAATTCGTGCCCAAGGATCCTCCATAGCACTAAAAAATGCCTTATGGCCGTCTATGATTTGTCGGGCAACCAAAGGGTCTGGCGTGGCATCCCACTGATTCCGCTCATAAGTGCCACCTAACAAAATACCATCGCTACGAGGAAACATATACAGCCCGCTATTGCCGACAGTAATGTAATTTACTTCGTCTTGAGGCAACAAAAAAGTAAGCTGGCCTTTTATAGGGATCAACTCGTCGTCTTCAAATAATTTGTGAGACCCAAGACCTGTGCAATTTATTATGACTGGTTCATCGAGTTGCAGGACTTCATCGAGGTCGCGAAATTCCTTTACGTTTATTTCGCCACCAGCAATCTGAAAGTCATTCATCACTGCAGGCAGATAAACAGCTGGCTCGATTAACATAGTGTCAATGTGCAGAACATGTTCCGCATTAAAAGGATGTTCAGAAGGGGCCAGGCGTGTTCGCTGAGGGTACATATCAGGGTATGTCGCCGATAAACCGTCATCAGCACCTGCCCCATCTAGGACCATGTAGTTGCTGATCCAACGCACACCGTACTTTGGTCCCACCAGGTTTTGATAATAGCGATAGGCATGGCGCATGGCGGATTCGAATTGCGCAAGAAAGGCAGGAGTTGCCGAATCACCATAAACAGAAGTAGGGGACCATTGTCCTCCCGCAACATTTGACGTGGTGTTAGGTGGAAGATCTTTGGCATAGATAGCGACATCCCAGCCTGCGTTTTGCATGAGTCTGGCCGCTGATAATCCAGCAGAACCACAGCCTAAAACAGCACAACGTTTATGTTGAGTTTGTGTGGCAATCTCCATGGCTAAATGAGAGGTGCCCCAAGACAAGGTAATGCCCCCGCCGCCGTGACCGTAGTTATGCACAACTACTTTGTCATTCATTCTTTCTGCACTAACATTGAAACCACTGGGCCTGTAGGGTCTTAATCCAGCTATTGTGCGGATAACTCTTTCATCAGCAACATCTACCCGACGCAGCGGCTGTCCGGACGGCGTGAAGTTGCGTGCAGATTCTGCGTTTGGCAAAGCGCACTGTGTTAGTAGAGGAAGAGCCCCTAGTGATTGGAGTACCTGTCTTCTTTTCATATCTTTGTTTACCTTTCTTACCCTTTAGAGCTTAACGCAGCAGAAATATCTCACCTAGTCCTACATATTGATATTCAATGAAATGGGGCCCATATGCTATGAATAATTGTCATAATTACGGAAACCCCCCATGCTGACTAATCACAAGCTTAACCTGCAAGCTATCCTAAAAACCTTTAAATACCAGATAGGTGTAACTTGGGCCCTTGTTGCTCTGGAAAACACATTGTTGGCGCTAATTCCTTTGTTGATTGGTCTCGCAATTGATGACTTGCTCGAGGGGCAATTTAATGAGCTAACATCTTTGGGTGTTGTGATGGTGCTACTAACTATCGTTGCTGTTATCCGGCGAATTTACGATACTCGAACCTATGGAACCATTAGAGTGGAATTGGGAAATGAAGTTAGTAATCGTCATGAATCACTAGAAGTGTCTTTCCGGAATGCGCGCTTAGATATGTCTCGGGAATTGGTTGATTTTCTGGAGGAACAAGTACCCGAAGTATTAACAGGTATAATCCAAATTATTGTGTCATTAATCGTATTGGCAATGTTTCACCTGTACCTCTCTGTATCTGCTTTTTTGGTCACCCTGGCCATGATTGTTCTTTATAGTTTTTTCCACGGGCGCTTTTACCAACTCAATGCTTCGCTCAACGGTCAAATGGAGCGGCAAGTAGGACTCCTTGACACAGGTAACCCATCAAAGGTGTTCAACCATCTTAGGGCGTTGAGAAAATGGGAAGTCAAAATCTCAGACTCAGAAGCCATACTTTATGGAGTTATTTTTCTGATGGTAATCGTTTTTATTCTTTATAACCTTTGGTTTGGGACAAGCTTGCCTGATATCACCACAGGTACCATTTACTCGATTATAAGTTACAGTTGGTCCTATGTGGAGGCAGCCATTATCCTGCCTTTTACCCTACAAAGCCTTACTCGCTTACATGAAATTACTGAGCGGATAAATAGTAATCCAAGTGCATCTGAATCATAATTTTGCGCACCTAAGTAGAATTACAGAAATAGATTCAGGCATTAATTTGATAGATAAGACTGCTTCGAGGGCGCGTCTATCTGCAATAGGTTAAGTGTAAGGCTATTCTTTGTGAGCACTCCTATTCGGCCTCGGCAAGGGGAAGTAATTCAATTGTTCTAAATTGAGTAGGATGACTCTCTGCCTGAATGGCCACGTAGCCTTCTTTAAGAATGATATCAGAACCATTAGCTATAAGTGCTTGTGCATCAGCATCTGTGCTATCCAATTGAATATCTTCTAGTTCAAAAACGATTTCACCATTGATGCGATGAGTGAGGCTTTCGCTACCACGAACTTCTAACTCTACTGTTACCCATTGGTCGCCATGAAAAGTCCCAGAGCTTGAATTAGTGCAGTGCTGAGTAATGAGTTCACCCTGAATTACCATGTTAGTGCCTGGCGTACAGACATTTAGATTTGTGCGCGGATCACTACCATTGCCGCCCAGTAGTTGTGACTCGATGCTTACTGGGAATTCTTGTGGCACTGTCATGGTTCCGGGATCTTGGCTATGGAGCATCATGCCGTTGTTGCGATATGCCCAGCCAGGCCCTTGATTGACTTGATCGCCAATAAAGCGATACTCAACTCTCAGTAGATAATGAGAAAAAACCTGGTCATAGAAAAGGTGGCCAAACTCATTGTTGAAGCCGTCCCAGTTTTCATAACTTACCGTTAATAGCCCATCCTCAACACGGAAGGTGTCGCGGTAATTTACACCCAATGGTTGGCCGGTAAACTTAACTTGCCAGTTATCCAGATTTTGACCATTGAATAACCTAATCCAGTCACCATCTGATTGATTAAAGGATTGAGCTGAGGAGCCGCAAGCAGCGGCCCCTAGCAATAATAATGCTAATGCGCTTCTAATATTGGTGTGCATAGTTTGCTTATTGTTTCGGGTGAGCATATAGCCATTCCACAACCTGTGAACTAAAAGTTTCCGAGACTCTTGGTACGTGAGAGCCGTCTTTAATTGTCCAAAGTTCGGCTGAGCCTCCAGCATCACATCCTATTTCAAACAGCACAACTTCCGACTCATGGCCGTCCAAACTTGACTCGAGATCTCGCAGTTCGCGTCCAGCACCTTCTGTAGAACACCCATTGTAAGTTGCCCATTGGGTAACCGTTTCCATAGCGCTGGGATAACTATTGCCTTGAATATCGCCACCCTCATAAACAATTGTTGTGTCGTTAGTGCCATGAATTTGTAGGACGTGTACTGGGTTACCAGGCGCATCTCGGGTTTCATAGTGGCTGGCTCCAGCAAGACTCGCAATTGCGGCGATGTCATTTGAATGTCGGTAAGCCATTTGGTAAGACATGAAGCCGCCATTGGAATGACCAACAAGATAAACTCTGCTCGAGTCTACGGTGTATTCATCCTTCATCTTGTTGATGATGCCGTGAATGTAATCTGAATCGCCGTTATCCGCCCCAGAGAAATCGCAACAGGCATCGGTAGCATTCCAAAATCTAGCGCGGCGACCGCTCGCTTCTTGGCCGCCATCAGGGGCAACAAAAAGAAAACCATAGCGATCGGCAACTCGGCTAAAGCCTAGATAAGAATCTTGGCCAGCTCCAGTGCTGCCGTACCCATGTAATAATACGATGAGTGGTGAAGGTGTTTCAGAAGAATAATTTTCTGGAACAGTTACGGGTAACTCGCCACGACCAAAATCAATTGATTGTGCAGTTGCCAGAGCCGGTAACAGAATGAGAGATTTAGCTAGTAAGATTAAGAACTTTTTCATAAAACGCCTTCTTCAATTGTAGGTTGTTATTAATAAATATTTGAGGCTAAGGTGTCAGTATTATTTTTCCAGTGGTCTTGCGGCCTTCCAAATCTTTGTGGGCTTGTTGGGCATCAGCGAGCGCATAAAAATGTTCTACTCGCAAATTCAAGCTGCCTTCAGCGATCCAATTAAAGACATCACTAGTCCGCCACTCTAATGACTCCCGGTCTGCTGTGTAATCGAATAATGTGGGACGAGTAAGGAATAGCGACCCTTTCGGTCCCAGCGTAGCTGGATTAAATTCGGTAACCGGACCACTGGCATTGCCGTATAAGACCATATATCCGAGTTTGGATAAACAATCGATGCTTTTTTGAAACGTCGATTTACCCACTGAATCGTAGGCTACATTGACGCCCGCACCCTCAGTGATTCGCTTTACTTCTGTTTCGAAGTTTTGCTCTGAGTACAGGATGACTTCATCGGCGCCTGCTGATTTAGCAAGATTAGCTTTTTTTTCGGTCGAGACAGTGCCAATAACGAAGCCTCCAGCATTTTTAACCATCTGTATAAGTAAAAGGCCAACACCGCCTGCGGCAGCATGGATTAAACATCTATCACCCGCTTTAACCTCATAGGTTGATTTACAAAGATAGTGAGCAGTGCACCCTTGCAACATCGCAGCTGCCCCTTGGTTAAAATCAACACCATCAGGGAGGTTAACGAGCTTCTCTTCAGGTACGACTGCATAGTCAGCATAGGCGCCGGGCACACTGGTATATGCCACGCGGTCACCAGATTGAAAACTGCTTACATTCGAACCAGTTTCTGTAACGGTGCCTGCTGCTTCCAGGCCTAAGGTAGCTGGCAGGGGAATTTGGTAGAGTCCTGAGCGCTGATAGGTATCGATATAATTTATGCCCGAAGCTTCAATTTTTACTAGAACATCGTTCTCACCAATGCTGGGTATGTCTACTTCATCGTAAGACATGGCCTCAGGGCCTCCGTATTCTCTGACTCTTACCGCTTTCATTTCTATTCCTCTCTGAGCGCCGCTGCTAAAAGGATGCTATTTATGGCAGAAATTACGCGCTCTTACAATTCGGCTGCTCTGTTAGCCGGCGAGGAGGTGATGAATGCGCTGGACGCCACCTGGGTGCGGGTTTATGCTCTGCTATTCCTCGAAAATAATTGCCCGCTAAAACGGAGGACAATGCCGTGATAAAACTAACCTTTCGCCGCCTAAGTCAACTCTTGTTAATGCTTGTCTTTATGCCTCTGGCAACGACTGTCAATGGGCAGCAAGCGCGTCTTGATCTAACTCAAGGCATGGTAGATGCGACTGATACTTTTCTTGCGAGTTTGACCGCTCAGCAAAGAAACAATGGCACCTATGATTTCGATGATGAAGAGCGTTTCAATTGGCACTTCATTCCCAGAGATCGAAACGGCGTGCCGTTTAAATCTATGAATGCTATCCAGCGACAGGCTGCCGAATCACTATTGAAAGTTTTCTTTAGTGCAAAGGGCTATGAAAAAGCGGAAGCAGTAAGAAATCTAGAATCAGTGTTAGCTGAAATAGAAGTCAATGGTCGATTTGATCGCGACCCTGAGCTTTATTACATCACTGTATTTGGCACTCCAGGTCGTGACAGTAATTGGGCCTTGCGCTATGAAGGCCATCACATGGCCTACAATTGGACCTTTGTTCGTGGCATGGGTATAGCAAGTTCTCCACAATTCTTTGGCACTAACCCTGCGGAAGTCAGAACTGGAGAGAAAATAGGTACCCGTGTACTTGCGACAGAGGAAGATCTAGCAAGAGCCCTGGTAACTTCATTGGATTCAAATCAACAGGCGCAAGCAATATTGGAAATAGAAGTGCCGCGTGACATTTATACAGCAGCCGAACATGAGGTTAGTCCTTTGGATGACAGCGGTATAGCTTATGGTGATCTCAATTCACAACAGAAACTTGCGCTCATGTCTATTGTTGAGGAATTGACATCAACACAGCCAGATGTGATCGCCAATCAGCGTCTACGTACAATACGCGACGAGGGCTTGGATAATATAAAATTTGCTTGGATTGGCAGTACCGAAAAAGATGATGCACACTACTATCGAGTGCAGGGGCCTAGTTTTCTGATTGAATATGATAATACTCAGAACAATGCCAACCATGTACATTTAGTGTGGCGAGATTTCGCTGGTGATTTTGGTCGCGATTTGATTCGTATGCACTATCAGGCCGCTGCGGGCTTTGGGCCTGGACATAATCATTAGTCGTAACTACTGACAAAGGAATAATAATCGTGGAAGTATCAAGCAGAAGAGTTGTAGGTTTGGCTTTATTGGGATTGGTGATTTCTAGCAGCTCCTTAGCCCAAAGCGGTTCTGATATTTTGTCTTTATACGAGCGAGGGCTGCCTTTCGTAATTAATACTTTTGAAATTGACGAGATAAGAGTTGTACCGATTAAAGGGTTGGAAAATCCTTTTTCAATGGCATTTCGTGATAACGGAGACATTCTGGTTACAGAACGATATACCGGCAAGCTGAAAGTTGTGCGTGATGGTGGATTGTTAGCAGAGGATTTGTCGGGTGTGCCAGAGACGGTTACAGGCGAGTTTCGTTCAGGCTTGATGGCGGTTGCATTGCATCCCAATGATGATCGTCAAGTGTATCTCACATATCACAAGCCCATTATGGTTGATGGTGAAGAAGAACGAGCAGTCACCCTTACGCGTGCTCGTATCCAAGAAAACACATTGAGTGACGTGACTGAAATTTTCCAGGCTGCAGGAGTGGATAGAAGTATTGCAGCTGCTCAATTGCTTTTTACTCCAGATAATAAACTGCTTATGTCGATTGGTGGATCATACATGTATGCGGGTACAGATGATCTTGCCCAAGATCCTTCGGTGCATTACGGGAAGTTATTACGCCTTAATGATGATGGGACCCCGGCAGCGGATAATCCTTTTGTAGAATCTGGAGAATATCTGCCAGAAGTTTATACCGTCGGGCATAGAAATATTATCGGCCTTGATTTTCATCCAGATTCTGGTGAGCTATGGGCTACTGAGAATGGACCTCAGGGGGGCGATGAGGCAAATATTATTCAAGCAGGAACTAATTATGGGTGGCCAATTGTTTCCTATAGTCGACAGTACCGTGGTGATTGGGTTAGCAATGAGCAATGGTCCGATGAATTTCAGCAACCTCAAGTAATCTGGTGGCCGTCAATTGCTCCATCAGGTATCACTTTCTATTCTGGTGAAGCCTTTCCGGAATGGAATAATAACCTGTTCGTCGGCTCGATGATGGAAGGCCGGATTCCAGGAACAGGTCATATTGAAAGAGTTGTATTTAATAGTCGAGGAGAAGAGATCCGCCGGGAAGGAATCCTGCGAGAAATAAAAGCAAGAATTACGGATGTGCAACAAGGTCCTGACGGTAACCTTTATGTATTAGTTGACGAAGAAGATGGAGCGTTATTGCGCCTTGAGCCATTGATGTAACGAATTTCTGTAGTATTTGATTCTTTAGTTTTTTGAAGAAGAAAAATCCATTCTAGAAACTTTGATCCTGTTAGAAGGAAAATATTATGCCCCCCGTAAAAAGATTTTTGCTAATTTGTGGGTTGATTTCTCTGCCTGTCTCAGTTGCTGTCGGTGAAGTTAGCCAAGTGACAACAGATAGTGGGCTATATGAAGGTCTTGCTTCTCAGTACGCGGATGGAGTTTCAGTATTTCAGGGTATTTCCTATGCGGCGCCGCCAGTAAGAGACTTGCGCTGGAAACCACCAGCACCAGCGATTCCTTTCGCCGGCGTTAGGCAGGCTGATCGTGCAGGACCAGCTTGTTGGCAGGCTAGAAATTCTGATGATTCACTTTATGCGCGAGGGAATCTAAATCGATCCGAAGATTGTCTCTATCTCAATGTGTTCAGTGGAGCTGATAATCTCAATGCAAACTTGCCGGTGATGGTGTGGTTTCATGGAGGCGGTAATACCGCTGGACATGGTGGTCCTTTAATTTTTGAAGGTTCTAATCTGGCTTCACGGGGCGCAGTTGTCGTAACTGCCAACTATAGGCTCGGCGCCTTTGGTTTTCTTGCACACCCTGCACTAACCAGTGAATCCGAACAAAATTCTTCAGGCATGTACGGCATACTCGACCAAATAGAAGTACTTAGATGGGTACAGAACAATATTGCTGACTTCGGGGGTGATCCGAGTCGAGTCACGATCTTTGGGCAGTCTGCAGGAGGAACTGATGTTTGCTTAATCATGTCATCCCCGCTCTCTGAAGGTCTGGTCCATGGTGTGATTGGCCAATCACCAGGGTGTATCAAAACTTCAAATACTCTCGCGGAGCAAGGTCATGAACGCGGTGAAACTTTTGCGCGAGCCCTAGGTATTGTGGGAACCGGAGATAGCGCCTTAGAAGCAATGCGCGAACTGCCACCACAGCAAATAATATCAGCAATGAGTACAGCTGGCTCTGGTGGAGGGCCACTAATCGATGGTCATGTGATTCCTGATCGACCCTATAATCAGTTGCAGTCTGGACAGCAGAATCGTATACCTGTGATGGTGGGTGGCTTGGCTGATGAGTATTTTGGCTTGCAGCAATTAAGTCCTGAAATAACTGAAGAGCAACTCGATAGCTATCTTCAGTCTGCATTTGGTGAGGCTGCGACAGAAGTCAAAGCTGCCTATAATGACATAGTCAAAGAATCCCCCTTAGATGCGCGGAAGGTCATCACCGGCGATGATGGTTTTATATTATCATCGCGTATGTGGGCTAGACTGGTTGAGGCTCGCGGTGATGATGCCTATGTGTATTTCTTTACCAGAAAACCACCAGTATTCCGCCTTTATGTGCCAGAGGAAAAGGATTTAAACAATGACGGTGGTCAACGCACTCTGGGTGCTTATCACTCAGGGGAGTTGGCTTATGTATTCGATAACCTTGATGTTGTCGGCTTAGGTTGGGACGATGCGGATCGTGCGTTGTCGGAAACTATTGCCGACTACTGGGTGAACTTCGCCAGAACTGGAAATCCAAACGGACCAGGTCTCCCTAATTGGCCGACCTATGACGCTAGTACTGATGTGGTACAGATATTAGATGTAAAAGTGGGATCTACAGTGCATCCTAGAAAGGCAGAGCTAGACAGGATGGAACGACTTTACTTAGAGAATCGCTAAGTTGTGATCCTTCAAGAGAAATTGAAAAGTAATTGAAATCTGGTTGCCAGGAAGTATGAATTGAATTCTACAGGTTTTGTTTGGCACGAGAAGTACATGTGGCATGAGACAGGCAATGCCCTGGGTGTACTGCCGGTCTCAGGAGATTTTCAGCCCTGGGTACATTTTGAGAATGCAGAAACTAAGCGTCGGCTAAAAAACTTGATGGATGCTTATGGTTTTACTCAGAAACTAAAGTCCATTAATCCAAGTCCCGCAACTGTTGAACAAATTTGTAGTGTTCATACCCCGGAATATGTTGCGCAAATTAAGGCGCTTAGCGCGGACAGGGGAGGTAATGCTGGGGAATCAGCTCCATTCGGCCCTGGTAGTTATGAGATTGCTTTATTGGCAGCAGGTGGAGTTATATCTGCGGGCAACGCAATTCTAAAGGGTGAGGTGAAAAACGCTTATGCCTTAGTCCGGCCTTGCGGTCATCATGCTGAAGCTGATCGCGGCAGAGGCTTCTGTATTTTTTCTAATGTAGCAATCGCCGCCAAGGAATTATTAAAGCGAGATAACATTAATTGTATCGCGGTAGTTGATTGGGACGTGCATCATGGCAACGGAACTGAGTCAGCTTTCTATGATGATCCGACTGTATTAACGATTTCTCTTCATGAGGATTCGTTGTATCCCTATAACACTGGAATGATCAATGATACGGGTGAGGGTAAGGGAGATGGGTTTAATATTAATGTGCCTTTGCCGCCGGGAAGTGGGGGTGGCGCTTATCGGTCGACTTTTGAATCAATTGTTCTTCCAGCTTTGGATTTGTTTAAGCCGGATATGATTTTAGTTGCTAATGGATTGGATGCTTCAACCTGGGATCCTCTTGGTCACATGATGTTGTTATCTCATCATTATCGATCTATGACGCAGCTATTAGTGGAGGCAGCAGAGATCCATTGTGATGGTCGTTTGTTAATCGTTCATGAAGGTGGTTATTCTGCGGGCTATGTACCATTTTGTGGAATCGCAATTATGGAAGCGCTAAGTGGCGAAGATAGTGGGGTTATTGATCCTTTTGCGAAACATGAATCAACTTGGCAGGATCTCCAAGATAACCAATTAGCGGCTATTCAGGCTGCTGCACAGATCGGTTTATTTAAACTGGCGAATCAACTAGATAAAAAAGCTTAATTGATATCCACTCTTACTCCAATCAGTTTTTAGAAAAGTGGAGTATTCTTTCGGTCTTATGCATGCTAGAACTGACACCAAGTGTACTTTGTCAATCTAGTTAATCGTGAATACTGATCCGTTCGGTATCAAATTTTCTATACTCATCGCATTGTTGCCAGATTCGTTATAGAGCTCGCCAAGTGTTTCACAGACATAGCGAGGGATGCGGCTACTTATTGATTCTTTTTCGTAACAATACACCCGTTCTGAGACTGGTTTTTCCATGTTGTAGGTAGCAAGTTCTTGTTCAGTCATCTGCTTAAAACGAGGACCTGATTGGCAAGAAAGAATCAGCCAGCTAACGATAAAAATAAGAGATTTTTTCGGCATTATTGAAACCAGTCGAGAATAGTTTAGGCAATGCATTATTTGCGGAATAAACTAAGTTTACCACTAAAATTTCGCTTCTAAGAATTAAGGGCTGGTAAACACTCCTGGTTTGAGATGCTGCATTAAGTTATGGTCGCGGTGTGCGGCTCTTTGGTCCGAGCTGCGTTGGGATTATTTCATAGGCTAACGTTACCCAATCACAAAGAATTTTTCGAGTATCTCTGGGGTCGATAACTTCTTCAATGCCAAACGCTTCAGCAGTGCGAAGTGGGGAGCGATATTGCTCTAGCATACCTTCTAATTCCCGTCTTCGTTCGTCTGGGTTTGCAGCCGCCTCGATATCTCGACGATAAGCAGCTTGCACCCCACCCTCAATCGGAAGTGACCCCCAGTCCGCAGAAGGCCAGGCATAGCGCAGGTTTAGGCCGTCTCTTCCATGACCGCCGCCAGCTACGCCATAGCAGCGTCGAATAATCACGGATACCCAAGGAATGGTAGATTGATATACCGCCATTAAGGCTCGGCTGCCTAAGCGCACAGTACCTTCTTCTTCTGCTTTTACTCCGATGAGAAAACCTGGATTATCAACCAGATTTACCATGGGTAGGTGAAAGGTGTCACAAAGGTCAACAAAGCGCATCATTTTTTCTGAAGCGGTGGCAGTAACTGCGCCGCCATCAAAACATGTATCGTTTGCCATGATGCCAACTGCATAACCGTTTACTCTAGCTAATCCAACTACTAAGGATTTGCCGTAACCAGGATTAATTTCAAAGAAAGAATCTTTGTCTGCAACTGAGTTTACGACTTCCCGTACTTGGTACATCTTCCGTCGATCTCTTGGAATCACAGTCATTAAACTATCATCGCGACGATCGACTGGGTCATTATTTTCAATCCGGGGAGGGACTTGCCATACGTTCTGTGGCAGGTAAGACAGGAAGCATTTAATCATCTCAAAAGCTTCTTGTTCTGTTTCTACTTCGTTATCTACTGCGCCGCTTAAGTTGGCGTGAATTTGCGATCCGCCCAGTTCATTTTTCTCGACTGGCTTGCCAAACCCTCTTTCAACAACAGGAGGCCCGGCAACAAATAGTTGACTAGTTTCCTTTATCATCAAAGAAAAATGAGAGATCGTAACCCGAACTGCGCCGAGACCAGCAACTGATCCCATACAAGCACAAACAACAGGGACAACTCCCATTAGCTGCATGGTTTTTTCAAAACCTTTGAGTGCTGGGACATAGGAATGGCCAACCATTTCTAGGGTTTTAACGCTGCCTCCGCCACCGCTACCATCAACTAGCCTAATAAGTGGGAGCCGCATTTCTAATGCATATTGTTCACCGTAACCTGACTTGTCGCCGACCTTGGCATCCGCCGCACCACCACGGACAGTAAAATCATCACCGCCTAACACGACTCGATGGCCATTTACTTTAGCGGTCCCTAAGACAAAATTAGAAGGAGTGAAGTTTTTCAGCTCGCCTGCAGCACTGTATTCTGCCTTTCCAGCAAGCGCTCCTATTTCATGAAAACTGCCGGTATCAACCAGTGCTTCAATGCGTTCACGCACCGTTAGTCGCCCATTGTCGTGTTGGCGCTGAATGCGTTCATCGCCACCCATTTCTTGTGCGAGGGCTTCCCGCCTTTTTATTTCATCTATCTCATCTTGCCAGGACATGCGTTCTGCCTTTGTATTTCTATTGCTCAGGGAGCGCCAAAGGTAAAGTAATCCTATTCCTGGTGCAAGGTTGTGACTTCAAGGAACCAGAGCTCAGCTGATGTTTAACCCATCAAAAATATTTGACCTGACTTTTACTGTAGCCGAAGAGAGAAGGAGCTTGTGAGGATTTATTTAGTAATTATAGGTGTTGCACTCTTGAGCTTGTCTGGTTTGGATGTTTTTCATGAGCCGATTCTCCACAACCGCTGTATACTGATATTTTTTATTATAGCGCTGAGCGAAATGTATGATTTCACTTAACCGTCTACTTATGATCAGCCTTTCATTTCTTAGCTTATTTTCTCGTGTCGTATTTGCAGCCGAGGAATATCAGTATATTAACCCCGTGATATTCCAGCGTTTTGATAATACAGGGCCTAATGCAGCGACACCTGATATTCCAGGATTTTATGGTGGTGCCAGCATTTGGGTTATGGAATCAAACGGTAGCTATCTTTCGCTACTCAAACACCCTGGTAGTGGGAGCGCAGCGAAACATCTTGATCACCCTTCAGTAACTAGTGATGGTCAATTTTTTATTTATGCAGAATTCGAAAATGCAGAGGTCGGCAGGGAAGGAATAGCTCGACTCTATAAAGAAGATTTGTACACGGGAGAGCGAGAAGTCCTGCGTGAACGATCTAATTGTGCGCTACACCATGCCGCACTTTCTCTTGATGATGAAGTGCTGACTTATACTCAGGAATGCGAGGGCGAGAATCGGCTGTTAACTGAAATTGGTGGGAGTATTACTGCTGTCCATCCCATTCCGGCGAGTGCTCGTGTAAGTAATGGTGTCAGTGCAAACATGAGTGTCGTTTATCAAAATGAAAAGCAATCACATGCAGGATCGGGCAGGGCTATCGCTATTATCCTTAGCACTTTTGATGGCCAGGGAAACCGTACTGATCGAACAATAGCTGATTGGGGATTCCGAAACAGGAGAGCCGCAATTTCAATCGATGGAGCAAGTGTAGCCTGGCAATCAAATTCAACTACTGAAGGTGGAACAGACGATATACTCTTATTGAATCTGGAAAACTCGGACGCCGCTGCAAAGAAACTTACCCAACATCCTGCGAATGACGGTCATCCTTGGTTCTCCAGAGATGGAAATTCTCTTATATTCGAATCAGATAGAACAGGGAATTGGGAAATTTTTAAACTTCATATTCCCACTGGCGTTTTAATCCAACTCACCGATGATCCAAGCTATGTCAGCACGCGACCACGATGGTAAGAATTTCACGAGTTAAAGACCAGTTATTGTTCTAGGCTCTCCTAATTTTCTACCTGTTTCACGCGTTTTACTGCATAATCTGAGTCCGACTCTAATCCTATTTTTACCAGTGTATAGCAGTAGTTATGTGGTTTAAAAATCTTCGTTTGTTTTGCCTGACTCAAGAATTTAATTTATCCGTAGAAGAACTTGAAGCGCAATTGATAGAAAATGCCTTCATTCCTTGTACCAGCTATGAAAAATCCTGCATAGGATGGGTTAGTCCTTTGGGTAATGCTGCATTCCTCAGCGAGGATGAAGGTAATAAACCTATGCTTACTCACGTCGTTGGTGACTACATCATGCTGTGTGCTCAAAAGCAGGATCGCTTATTGCCAGCGACTGTAGTGCGAGAAGCTACTGATGAAAAAGTAGGCGAAATAGAGCATCGACAGGCGCGTAAAATCTATCGTAAAGAGCGGCGTGAGATCCAGGATGATGTTTTCTCTAGCTTATTGCCCCGTGCGTTTACTCGCTCGGCGCGGATTCATGCTTATATCGCTGTCAAAGAAAAACTCTTGGTGGTTGATACTGCGACAGCACCTAAAGCAGAAGACTTCTTAAATCTGTTACGTGACACCCTAGGATCATTTCCTGTGGCTTTACCTGACAGTAAGCGTGAACCCGGCAGCGTAATGACGCAGTGGCTGAAAAATCAAAAAGCCACAGATAAATTCGAGATTCATGATGACTGTCAACTCGTGAACCCGCAAGATCAGACCAATATCGTCCGCTGCAAAAGTCAAGATTTGATAAGTGATGAGATACAAAGCCATCTCAGTGCGGGCAAACATGTATCTCAATTAGGAGTGCTTTGGAATAGTATTTTGAGCTGTGCTATAGATACTGATCTGGCAATTAAGCGCTTGCGCTTTGATACCATGAAAGAAGAAGCAGAAAGTTTTGAAGAAGAGAGTGCGGCACAGAAATTTGATCAAGAGTTCGCGGTGATGACTTTGGAGCTGAGCTCGTTCTTTAAATCGCTGTTTAATGCATTTGGTGGTTTAGAAGACCCAAAGCTGAAAGTATTGCCGGATAACAGGAACAAAGAATAATAGCAGCGAATCAGCCTTGCTACTGTTGAAGGTCGGTCTAATGATGAGTCGGCTCTTATTTAGTTTTCAGTGTTTCGCTCTTCCATTCTCGCACCTCTTAGTGAGTTGGCCCAAGAATAATTTCCTTCGTGACAAGCGTATTCATAGAGAACTCTTCCTGCTTCCATGCGGGTAAAAGGTACTTCTGCTGTAAAGGCTTGGGTATATAAATTTGGATCTGTCACTGTGTATTGGTACAAAATTTTGTCATCAGCAGTTAAGGAAAGCCGCTCTTCGACTTCAAATAAGTCAGTCGACAAAATAGGAGGATAGGAATGTTCGGCGCGAAATTTATTGGTGTGAATGACAAGTGTGTCGCCTTCCCAATGTGCAATAGAATCGCCCATCCACTTGGGAAAACCGTTCACTGGGTGCTCACTATCAATGCGAATGATGCGGGCGTCATAAGGATACTCACCCAAAATCATTAGGTAGTTTCTAGTTTGCACGATCTGTGCATAAGGTGAGAGGCCGCGTTGGAACATCAATGACAGTTGTGGACCGGCAATTAGACATCTCTCCGCAGCCCAGCCAAATTCAGGTCCGTCTAAGTAGCGACCAGAGGCGAGCAAAGTAGAAAAAAAATCTTGGCGCTTCGATTCTTCTCTAAGCGGAATTCTGCCGTTTTGAGGGTCAATAACCAATGAGGTGCGGTACTCTCCATTTATCCTAGCAATACCAATCGGAAATTCGTCAAAATCGTCATCTGCCTGATTAGTAACTCTTGAGCCAGCGACAGGGGGGAGGCGATCTGGGTTAAGCGGTGAGGCTCGTTCGGTAATTCCCTGTTCTGCCTGATTCACCAGAGCGTCTGCTTCTTCGGCGGTATAGGATTGCTTGTCGCCTAAACTCGCTGGGCGCTGCAAGGGTGTTTGATGCAGATTGTTCCAATTGCCCTGAAAATCCGGTCGACCGTCTGGTGTTCTAGGTATCTCTTGAGCGAATGTCTTGCTGTAACATAATAAGATGCTTAGAAAACATAGCAGAGAAGGTATTTTTTTAGTTAATTCAGGTCTACCCATCATTCTCGACTGTTTGTTCTCATTTTTGTTGACTTGAGTTCAAGCGCTAGACGTCCTTTTAATTTTTTCAAGATACACTGAGCTGTCAAATCCGTAAACGGAAAATCGTGCTTCTACATTCTTCAGTTTCTCTATAGTCCAATAATCATCTCCAGGTAGAGGGAAATCCAAAACGCTGCGTTGTAGCGGTGTACTCCGGCCTATAATTGACTCAACTTTACCGTAGTAACTTTCTCGCGCAAACCCCTCATTCCAATGGCAAACACCTCGTGCGTCAGCACGTTTCCAGGCCAGGTTGTGGACTCGACGAAGTTTGCCTGCTGCGAGTGGACGACCCCGATGCCACAAGTCATGACGGTAAAAAAGAATAGTACCAGGTTTAAACTTTACAACTTCTTCTCGCTTGTAGAGTTGCTGTCTCAGTTCGTAAATTTTAGGATTATTTTGTTCAAACCAATTCTCAACAGTTGTTCGGTCATTAAAGAAGGGGTTACCGGCCTGACCTGGCATATTTACATAGGGTGGTTGATACACGGGGTCGTCTACTCCGCGACGCGGAACATACCCTGTTCCGCCACCAGTCTCATTAAAATCATCATAATAAATGACTGCAGCGACGGCATCCGGCGCATCCCACTGCGGGTGCAATAGTGAGTTGTTGCCGTAGTCCATGTGCATCCGCTGGTCAGTATTAGCTTGAGCCTCATGATTATCGTCAGTCACACCAATTTTGGGCCATAGATCCGCTTGAATTAGCCGAATATCTTTTGTGCCGAGCAATTTTTGAGCCGCTATTATAAGAGGCTCACTGAGTACCAGATCATCAAGGGGGTTGATAAAGGCTGGAAATTCGAACTTTCTTTCAGGACTTCCAAAATCCAGAAAATCGGTGTCTATTTGGTCTATTGTAAAATTGACATTTAGCCACGTCAGCACTGGGTCAATGACTTTTGCGGGTAACTGGCAAACAACGGCGCCTTCTTCTTTCCATATTTGAATTTGCGAATTTGATAGCATGGCTAGGCCGACTCAAAAAAATAATCAGACGTCAGAGTAATGTTACTCTGATTTCTTTGATTCTTTGGTTTCTAAGTGAGTAAGAAGTTAAGGACCAGCAGGAGCTGAACAGTAAAAATTCTCCGCTTCATCCGTGTTGCCTATGCCAGTGTAAGTTGCCACTTCAGGATAAACACAAAGTGGCCTACTGCGAGTCACTTCTCCATTCTGAATTTTTGATGCCCGCATTGAGTCAGGTGCTATACCATTCTCCACCCAGTTCTCAATTGCAGACAACGCATCGAACCTATCTGGTCCCGGGCCGCCCGCGCAGTGTCCCATACCAGGCACCATAAATAGGCGAAAGAAATTTTGCGTACTCTTTAGTGCAGTCTCGTAGTTGGTTGCGCGCATGTCGTCAGCAATCACGTCTACTACACTTTCGAAAT
>Ga0315328_10000282_pt1 | contig 21699 bp, 29 predicted proteins | sample M120032315metaG_FD_203462 | JGI IMG/M metagenome (GOLD analysis project Ga0315328, IMG submission 203462) | Ammonia-oxidizing marine archaeal communities from Monterey Bay, California, United States - M1 200m 32315 | ecosystem: Environmental > Aquatic > Marine > Intertidal zone | place: USA... | reverse complement strand
CGGCAGCGCCATACCTGAAGGAGGATATCATCGCACTAGGTGCTCAATCTCCAACGCCGGTTTGACGCAGCGTCCCGCCGACCGTCCTACGGTATTTCAACGTGACGAGGGGGTCTGTATCGGCGTTGCCGAGCAGTATGCCGATTATCGACTCAGTCGGCTCCGAAGAATTCGCGCAGAACCGGGTGCATCTCCATGGCCTGCTCCTTCTGAATTTGTTCGTAGGTTCGCAAGATTATGCCTACGGCTAGGAGCAGTCCAGTACCAGTCGCGTTACCCACAGTCCCGAGCAGGTCTGCACCAGATGCGAGCAGCCCGACGAAGGCACCAGAGAACAGGGTCACAGGTGGGATGTAACGCTGGAGAATACGCTCGAGGACTACGGGGTTCTTGCGGAATCCAGGGATTTGCATGCCAGTACGCTCGATTTGCTTGGCGACATCCTTAGCTCCCATGTTGGTGGTCTCGATCCAAAACTTCGCGAAGATAGTAGATCCAGCGGTCATGAAGAAAACGTAGGTGAAGACGTGAATCATGATTTGGCCCAAGCTGTGGCCGTAGGCGTCGCCTGTCTGATTGAGCAACGGAATCAGCCAGTCCCCCACTCCATTGACCATCGACGAGTACCATGCAAAGCCATCAGTCGGAGTGGTAGCACCGGGCTCATAGGCTCCGAACCAGTGGGCCCTGCTCCCCCATCCGTTCCGACCTAAAATCGGGACTGTTGATAGCACAGGATGACTCCAGAATAGCAGAGTGAACATGTTGACGTTAGCGAGCAGGGCGGCCATCAAGATGACCGGTATGTTGCTCGCATAGACTAGGCGGATTGGATACTGACCCCTGTGGCCACGGACCTTGCCGTGAGTCAGTGGCAACTCAAGCTTGCTAGATTCGGCATACGCCACCACTAGGAAGACGATGATAGAGGATGCGAGAGCAGCGACAGGGTTGGCATGATTGAGCAATATCAACTCAAATCCGTTCTCGGAGACCAGTTCGGAATTGGTCGCAGTTCGCAGAGTGTAGAAGATCATTGGCAGGGCCCCCGAAGGCGGGTTGTCAATGCCCATCGGAGAGCCTTGGACCACAGGCAGCGGAGATAGCGTTCCGACGAACGTTGACTGCGCCACCCCGGCAGCGATGAACAGAGAGATACCGCTGCCGATTCCCCACTTGCTGACCAACTCGTCGAGCAGGAAAACTAGGTATGAGCCGAGGAATAGTTGGGAGACGATAATGACATTAGCCCATCCGATGCCGTACTGCCCGATGATGCTCTCACTCGGGTCAAGGAAACCGTAGACCTGAGGAATTGATTCGACGGGGATCATGAACAGGACGAGAAGTTTCTGTACGCCTTGGTAGAGCTGCTTGTCGCTCGAGTCCTGCAGGTCGAGCTGGATGATTTTGGCCCCAGCGAATAGCTGCATGATAATCGAGCCAGTAACGATGGGGCCTATTCCGAGATGCATAATCGAGCCAGAGGCACCGGCCATGATGGCGCGGAACGACGAGAAGATATCGAGTGTCGAGTCCGAAAGCCCGTAAATCATCACGTTGGTCATCATGAAGTAGATGATGAGTACCAGAGTGGTGGTCCACATCTTCTGATTGAATCTAACGTGCCCCTCGGGCTTGGTGATGCTTGGGTAAACATCTACTAGTCTCGATAATGCATACAATCTGCTTGATTCAGAGCCAGAGTACAGCAGAATTGCCAGGGCCCCGGCAGCCCCTAGGCCGAGTAGAGCCACGCCGACTAGGAGATATCCAACTGCAGCCGTGTCTACCCAGCTCCAATAGGCGAGACTGAGTACGAAGATGAGCCAGATTAGTCCCTTGAGGTACTTGCCCAGAAACGGGATTTCCTTGATGTTCTCAGGGAGGTCCCTCATCATCGCCCACATCACGAAGCCGATGTAAGGGAAGGAGATGAGGAACATCTTCAGAGCACGCGTCTGCTCGTCGGCCGAACCGTCAAGCAAGTCGTCCTTGAGCCAGTAGAACAGAGCGCCCCAGTAAATGATGGCCATGGTGGTGACGCCAATTCTATTTGGACGGCGCTCGACCATGTGGCTCACTCCTCTTCCCACTCGTCCCAGTCGCCGTCGCCGTCATCCGCGGCTTTGACGGACCCGCCAGCAGCCTCGACCTTCTCGATGGCACGCGCGCTGGCTTCTGCGACAGTGATATGGATAGCGCGGTCGATTCGGCCCTTACCGAGGAGCTTGTCATAGCCCATCTTACCGAGGTTGATGGAATCGCCCTCGGCGATGGATTGCACTTCCTGCAGGTTGATTGAGACGTTCACGTTGCGCAGGCTAGGGTGTCGGTTGAAACCATACATCCCCCAGTGCCTGGGCATGTACTTCAACCGAGTCATCAGCCTATGCTTGTTGATTCCGGCATTACCACGGCCGCCTCTCTTACCTGCTCCACGACCAGCCTTCTTGCCACGGCCATGGTAGCGGCTTCGACCTCGGAACTTGTTCGTTCGTGAAACCATATGAATACCTCAGATCATCCTTCCGACCAAGTCGGTTATCGCCTCTCCCCTGAATCCGAGTGCGCCACCTGCAACGAAGCTGCGCTTGATGCCGCCCCAGCCCTTGGTACCCCTCGGAGGGTGTAGTCGGAAGACGGGTTTCATTCCCTCGACATCACTTGTTCGCGCATCGCCGGATGCGATGGCTTTCGAAAGTGCCTTGATGGTAGAGAACTCGCTGCCAGACTTGACTACTTTGTTGTTGATTGATTTGTCGCCAATCATCCGACCTCGCTCTGAAATCAGATTAGCGACCGTGTCAGCGTCGACCTCTCCCCAAGTCACGTAGTCCTTCACTTTGTGAAGCATCCCAGCGTAGGCCGGAGTGTCGGGTATTAGGACAGCGTGGTTGACCCTAGTCAGATTGAGCATCGCCATGGTGTCGCGAATCTTCGGCTTGACGCCGCGGTCGCTGCGAACACGGATTACGAGGAAAGTCATCTGATGGACCTCCCCTCGGTGATGTTGAGTCGGAGGCGATCCGTCTCGGTGATTCGGGTGCGGTTGAGTTCGACCAGTGCGTTGAATGTGGCGCGGGCGAAGTTGATGGTGGTACGGGTTTGACCGGCGGAGCGCGACCAGACGTCGGTGATGCCAGCTAGGTCGAGTACCCTGCGGCCATAATCTCCGATGACCAGCCCCTTTCCAGCGGGTGCAGGCATGAGTGTAATCCGAGTTGATCCGGAGTGTCCGGTCACCTTGAACGGGATGCTTGTACCGGGGCCCTCTGAGGACTCCCACGAGCCGTTGCCACGCATCACAGTGATGAGATTGAGCTTTGCCTTGTCGATGGCCTTGCGGATAGTGCTCGCCACTTCCTTACCCTTGCAGACCGAGATTCCGACGTAACCATCCCCGTTACCAACCACGCACAGGACGTTGAATCTCACCCTGCGGCCAGAGTCAGTCATCCTCTGGATCATGTTGACCGAGAGTACATCGTCAGTCAGGTCCGGGAGGAGTGCGTCCACAATCTCGACCTCGCGTATCGGTAGACCTGTGTCCAAGGCCTGTTCGTAGGTGTAGACCTGTCCGCTCGCAACCATGCGACCGAGGCGCGTGCGAGGCTGCCATGCCCTGAGTGCGGCCAGTGGGTCGGGACCCCGGCGGCGGCGGTTATCGCCCTCCTTCTCCTCCGGAGGAGCCAGTGCCATGGCCAAACCAGGGGCTAGGTTAACGGGTTCCTCAGTAGGCTCCTCTGTGGGTTGCTCAACCGTCTCTTCGCTCATACTAGGCCTCCTCTATCGCTTTCTTCGTCGCTTCGACCGCCGCAGCAATCGAGTCGTCGATGTGAGTTCCGTTGATTCTGTCGTCGTCCGGTAGGACGTCCTTACCGTGAGGCACGTCCAATCCTGCGTCCACCATCCCCCTGAGGGCAGCGAAAATGCGGCTACCCGGAGATGATGCTGCAAGGCCAATGTCGAGTATTGCGCTGTCGTGGCCTGCGGCGATGGCCGACTTGGCTAGGGCGTATCCGGCGACGTAACAGGCCGGGACTGACTTCCTTGAAGCGTCAGCAGGCCAGCCGTGCTTGGCCAACGTATTACCACTGACCGAGGCGAGGATGCTGTCGCCACCCATCCCGAACTCGACCAACTGGCAGGTAACCTGAGTGTTGGAGACCCTAACGACTGCCCGAGGCACACCGCCTCTGAGCATTCTCATACGGCGCCTGTAGTCGGTTCTCCCGTTGCGTCGGCGCTTGAAGCGCAGTCTCTGGCTCTTGCCATGTGCCATCACTCATCACCTCCCAGAGCGATGCCGTCAAGTTCGATGTTGGATCGCATGTGTGCAATCGACCTGTACGAGCCACCCTTCGACTTTCGGTAGTAGTAACGGTATTGCGACGGGTTCAGGGTCTCGCTGGCACGTAGTGACTTGAGCTCCCTACGCTGGGCCCGAATCAGGCTCATCCAGCGCTGCTTCCTTGGATTACGCGAGTTGGCACTGCCCTTACGCGAGCCGTGTCCCTTACGGCGGCCCTTGGCCCTCTGGGCTGCAGCCTTGCGGGCTCGCACGCGACTGGTCCCCTTGATTGGCCTGGCCTTAATCAGACCCTCCTCTATGAGTTCGCGGATATCGTTCTTCTGAACAGCACTGGAAACCTCGTCGAGGTAGTCCGGGTGAATCCAGACGCGGTGGACGCCTACCTCCCTGCCCTCCTTTCTCGAGAGTATCTGAGCGGCCATCCGCTTCTGGTTGGTAATCATCATTGCAAGTCCCCCCTACGCTCAAAGCGCCTACGGTTTAGCACTCTGAGTCCGAGGTCGTCGGCACGATCGTGAATCTGGGCCCGTTTCCTGTTGCCGACCCTTGAGCCGATACGAACTGCCTGACGCTCAGGGTTGATGCCGTCGAGGTCTGCTGGCTTGTGGACCATGACCTCCTCAAAGCCTGACGGGTGCAGGCCCCTGACCGAGGCTATCTTGCGGTATCCAACCCTGGCCATAGGCGAGCGGTACTTGCGATTGACTCGTTGGCTGGACTGCATGCCCTTCGGCTTCCTCCAACCGGTCTTCGCGAGCCTTCTGTAACGGAACCACTCCTGCCTTCTGAAGGCGGGCTGCTTCTTCTTCTGAGCTTTCAGTACTACGATGTCCGAGATGGTCGAGTCGTCAAGAACCGGCTTCTGCCGGGCGACGTGGAAATCATCCCACTCATCATCGAAGAAATCATCGTCGTCATCGTCGAAGGCGTCTTCCTCGTCCATCTCCTCTTCGGATTCGAGAATGTCGTCGGCCTCGGCCAGTCGGGCGACCAAATCGGCCTTCTTACCAGAGACTGGAAGCTCGCGCTCGCGCAGGATGTCCTTGAGCTGGGCGACGGTGAATTCCTCGTATTCCGTATCCATCTTATCATGCTCCCTTCGAGACGATGTAAATTCCATCCTGGAATACTCGTCGGTCCCGCTTCTTGATTATGCAAGCGCGCTCGATGTTCGCCGCTGTTTGGCCAACCTTCTCGCGATCCGCGCCCCTCACAACTACATCGGTCTTGTTCTCTACTCGGACCTCCACCTCAGAGGGAGACCATGGTAACTTGGCCACACGAGGGACTTTCTCGCCGAACAGATTGTTGATTGTGAGTTGCTTACCGTCCACCTTGAGGCTCATCGGGAAGTGACTGAACACCGCCTTGAGGCGGTACTCGAAGCCTTCGTCGATGCCGTGTGCCATGTTGCGCAGGTGAGCGGCCCAGGTCCCGGCTAGAGCCTTGTCAGAGCGTCGTGGCAGATTGACGAAAACCTCGAGACCGCCTTCGGCCTCCTTGACCTCTACCTTGTGGTGTCGGAACTCGCGCGATAGCGATTGACCCTCTTTCGAGACCGTGACCACGTTGCCTTCGATGCTCATACTCGCACCATCAGGGAGTGCTATGGAGTGCGAAATGTGGTCCAACTTAGGCATTCTAATTCCTCCTTCAGAAAATATACGCGAGAAGTCGTCCGCCGACTCTCTCCTTCTTGGCATCATAGTGGTTCATGACGCCTTGATTGGTGGTCAGAATCAGTAGTCCGAGGTCGCGAGCAGGTAGATACCTCGACTCCCACTTGTCGAACTCTGAGCGCCTGACGGAGTGCCTAGGCTTGATTACACCGCAGCGATTTATGGCTCCAATAAGCTCGACGCGGAAAGAACCGCCGCGGCCGTTGTCTATTTTTTCATACTCGCCAATATAATTGGAGGTCTGCATGATGGACAACATGCTGTCCAACATCTTGCTGGCGGGGTTGACGGTCACTTCGTAGTGGCCGGCTTGCTCTGCATTGAATATTCGTGTGAACGCATCACTTAGGGGGTCAAACTGCATTTCTCTCACCTCACGAGTATTTCTTGAATCCTATATCGGGAGCTACATCTCGGAAGCACTGCCTGCACAGCCTGAGGCCGTGTCGGCGGATTAGTCCCCGCTTGCGGCCGCAGCGTCGGCAGCCGTTGGAACGTCCTATCTCCTTACCGTGGTCGTGTGCCATCCTTCTCACTCCTCCACTATCTCGAGCTCGTAGAACTCTTGGAACCACTGCTTGCTCTCCTCGCGGCCGACTCTGTGCTTGAGGCCAACCCTCGAGCTTCTCTGGCGACGGCGTGAGACCCGGTGACCGGGCCTCTCGAGGACGACGTTGACGTCCATCCCGAAGATGCCGATGTCCGGATCGTATTTCTGCTTCGGGAAATCAGTATAGTCCGAGATTCCGAAGGAGAGATTGCCCTGTGAGTCAAAGTTGTAGGCTGGCAGGGCGTTCTGGCGAACCCAGAAGGCGTCCTTGAGGAACTTCTGAATCTCCTCCTCGCCGCGAATGGTGACCTTGCACCCAATTGGAGCGCCTCTGCGTGTACCGAGGTCGCGGTTGGTCTGGGTGGCTAGGGTGCGCACGGGCTTCATGCCAGTGAGTACCTCAAGGACTCTCTCGGCGAGTTGCAGTCTCTGACCGCCCTCGCCGACACCGATGTTGATGGTTACCTTGGTGATGGATGGTGTCAGCATGACATTGCCCTCCTCGCTCATGATTCAGCCCCCGGGATGTCCGATGCAGCACTGATGACGAAGACATAGTCGGCAATGGTCAGGAAATCGTCGAACTGGACTTCGTTCGCCTTGGAGGAGCGTTTGACATCGTGTCCGCGAACTGTAGCAATCTCACCGATATGACTGCCACCAGTCAGGTATGACTGAGCACCTTCTGTGAATGGAAGGTGAGAAGTAATCTGCTGCTCTGGAAGAGAGATGATGATGCTGTCGCCGCTCTTGTAGGCCGAGGCGTCGTCCATCAGCAGGTTTCTGCCATCGTGTAGGTGCAGTTGTGTATTCGCACCTCGAATCGTGGTCTTGCCAGTTACACGGCAGATTTTGCTGCCACTTGCATTCTTTGGAATAGGGCGGTAACGGAGTTTGCCATTGGTGTCGAGCACGCAGCGGAAGTTCTTCTCGCCGACAGTCAGGACATCCATCAGACCGACTCCTCGGCCGTCGTCAGTCTCGATGCGCCCATCCACCATGACTTGGCGAGAGTGCAGGATGCGCTTGGCCTCACGGCGGGTGTGTGCGACACCAAGAACGTCGCGCAGGACGAGAGCTAGGGGCATGCAGTTCTCAATGGAGTGCCCGCCGGGGTTGGGCTTCTGCACCCATATGGATGACTTGCGAGGCAGAGGCCAGCTACGTGGCATGACTAGGCGCTTGATGTGACTCCTACTCATCGGCGTCACCTCCTGACCTCTCCATTAGCCTCTTGATCCTCAGCGGATCGCCCTCGAACAGAGAGGTTACCACGAGGTTGGAGGGCCTGATTGGTACGCCCTCCTCCTTGCCGTCAGCGGTGGTAGAGGTGATTCCGTCGACGAATATCATTCCCCTCTCAGTATCCACACTGGCCACCTTGGCCTTGATTCCGGCTCGGCCTCTGGATTGCCCTAGGCGCTTGCCGCGTGAGTCTGTCTTGATGCTGTTCGGGTTGCCGAAGTCACCGCGCACCACTTCGACCTCGTCGCCCGCTCGCACAGTCACGGTTCGGATGGCCTGTAGTTCGGGGTCATCAGTCAACAGGCGTGCCCGTAGTCGCTTGCGCTGAACGTGCAAGGCAGCCTTGCTGCTTGTTCGGCGCTGCTTTCCGGGATTCTTGCTCACCATTATTCTCACCTCACACTATCTGCTTTGCAGTGGCTGCTATGCGGGGCCACCGCTCTGCTGCCTCTCTGCTGACAGGACCTTTGATGTCAGAGCCCTGTACCTCGCCGCGTCTGTTCGTGATTACGCATGCGTTGTCCTCGAACTGGACCCAGGTCCCGTCGACGCGCCTGAATGGACGCGCCTGTCGGACGATGACGGCATCGAATATCTGACGGCGCGTCTCGGGGGTTCCGCGCCTTACAGTGACGCGAATCATATCGCCCACTCCGGCAGCGGGGTATCGGCGTGCCACACCGCCCTTCTTCAGGACGGTGATCAACTGCACGACCTTCGCGCCGGTATTGTCCACGCAGTCGAGGCGAGCCTGCGTAGGCAGGCCGGAAGTTACACGTCCGGCTATTCCTCTCATTCGGACGCCTCCTTCTCAATGACGCAGAATTTGACGGTCTTCGACAGCGGCCTGCACTCCATGATGCGGACCTTATCTCCTCTTCTGACGCCGCCTATGCAAGTAGGCAGGTGGGCGGCGTAGCGTCGAGTGCGCTTCTCATAGCGCTCGAATTTTTTCATGTAGCGCGAGGTCTCCCTCTCAACTACGATTGAATCGGTCATACCCAATGAGGATACAGTGCACTCAATGATTTGTCCGCGAACCTTCAGGTTGCCGTAGAAGGGGCAGTTTTCACTGCCGTCCCACTCTCCTCCGGGAGTTCTAACATCCACACCTATGTCTTTCATCTCAGTGCCCCCTGTACCTGCGGTTAATGCGATCCTCGGGGCGTTGGGTAACGGCTGCGCCGTCGATTACCATCCCAGAGTCGATGGTGAATGTGATGACGTCCTTGGCGAGGCGGACGCGGCCGTTCTCGGTAAGGACGCGAATGGTCCTGCGGGTCTCGTCTAATATGGTACCTCTGAGGCCGATTAGCGAGGGATCTGGCGAATCGACCACCGTGATGGTGCGGGACAACCATGGCATGTGCATCAAATTCTCCATCTAGCGCACCTCCACCTGATAGCCGTTCTGTTCGAGCACCTTGGCGGCCCTCTTCTTGTGATCTCCCTGCAGTTCTATGGTTCGTCCCTTGACGGTGCCACCGCTCGCGCACGCGCCCTTGAGAATCTTAGCAAGCTGGCCCAGATCGATGGCGGTGTCCTCAATTCCCTCGACCATCGTAACCATTTTTCCATACCTCCTTCTTACTACTGAAATTGTCGCTTTCTGCTGTTCCTTCGCTATCTCTTGACATATGCACAGTTCATCTGGTAGTCCACATAGGTTGCATATCCCAGCCATCTACCCTACTCCTTCTCCTGTTTGATGCGAGTCAACATACGCGCTATGCTCCTGCGCGTCTGCTTGTATGCTCCTGAGTTTGATGCCGAGCCTCCCAGAGCCTGCTGAGCGCGTAGCTGCAGTAACTCCTCGCGGAGTTCCTCCAGCATTTCCTCTCGCTGCTCCGGACTCATCGTCTCGATGTCCCTCGACCTGATGTGCGACATTCACTCCTCCTCCTTCGTCTGCTCGATTCCTGCCATCATGTCTACGACCGAATCGACCACGCCCTCGGCGTCGGCCTCAGGTTGCGTGACATCAGTCGGCTCCTCTACGGCCTCCTCGTCGGAGACCTCGAAAACAGCGACCTCAGCCAATGGAGGCAGGCCAGAGTCGGCGCGCTCGGTGATGATTATCTCGTGCGGGAGTTTGGCGTCGGGTCGCATGATCTTGACTGTGCAGCCAATCGTACCCAGCTTCTTGACAGCGGTCGAAAAGCCTGTGTCCATGAACTCAAGGGCGGTCTCTCCGCAGAACTTGATGTGACCCTGCTGGAACTTCTCGACTCGGTGGCGAGCACCGGTGATTTTGCCGCTGAGGACTACTAGGCAGCCACGCGCACCTGCATCCATTATCTGCTGAGCCGTACCGTGTCCGGCACGGCGGAAGAACCAACCGCGCTCGAGGGAGCTAGACAGTCGGCTAGCCATTATCTGAGCGTTAAGACGAGGCTCGGTGACCTCGTCGACATCGAGGTGGGGGCGATCTAGGAAGAAGTCGTTCTTCAGGCGGTTGCCAAGTTCGTGGATGACCTTGCCTCGGCGACCGATTACGCGACCGACCTGTTCTGCCCTCAGGCTAATCTTGGTGCCCTCGGGAGTGCGGTTGAAAGTCAGACCGCCAAAACCAGCGCGCTCGGTTTCCCTTAGCAGGTACTCGCGGACGAGCTGTCGCTCGACATTGCGGCCGATGAGAGTTCTTATGGTGCTCTGCTGCTTCACATAATCACCTCAGAATACGTCCTCTCCCTCTCCGGCACCAAAGTGCTCGAGGAAGATTTCGAGATTGACTTGGTAGTGGTTGCTGGGCGTGGCACGACCCATGGCTCGAGGGCGCCAGTTGGTAGCAACCTGGCCGCGGTGTGCGGCTACATGCGTAATCGTCATGTCCTCAGCATCGAGAGTGTCGAAGCGCTGGCGCGCATTGTCCATGGCGCTGTTGATGAGCTTGATGAATACCTTTGAGGCCTTGTTCGGGTATTTGCCAGGACCCATCTTGCCCTTACGGTGTCCTGCCATCGTGTTGCCGCCGCGACCCCTGCGGGAGCGACGGGTATAGGGAATCGCGCGCTTCTTGGCAATAACATCCTCAAGGTACTCTACTGCGGCTGCGGCATTCATGCCTCGGATTGCCTTGGCGATGTGATAGCAGTGCTTGTGGTGGCAGTCCACATCGACTGCACGAGCGGTAACGAGGTTTGAGCCCTCCAGCAGTTGGGTATATCCGGACTGTGGTTGACCTGTTCTCCTACTCATCATCTCACCTCACTTCAGTGCCACGTGCTGTGACGAACGGGTTGCTCCGACACCGGGGCCGGTATGCGTAACTGACTTGCGCGTGTGGGCGAACTCACCCAGCGCGTGGCCAATCATCTCGGGAACTATCTCGGCTCTGACGAAGTCCTTGCCGTTGTAGATTCCAACGGTCGTCCCAACCATCTCGGGAAGGATGTACATGCCGCGGCAGTGGGTCTTGACGACCTTGCCATCATTGGAGCGGATGCGCTCAAGGAGTTTCTCGCATTCCGGACTTAGTCCGCGAGAGAGTGAACGCTTTGCGCGCGAGGGCATCAGAGTGGCGATGCAAGCGGCCTCTATGTCGTCCTCAGGAGGGTACAGAGGTAATTCGAGGAGTTGTTCCATATTGTACCCGCGCCACAGGAACTCCTTCTTGCGGCGCTCGGAGATCATCGAGCGTCGCTTGCGAGCCTGACGTCTCGCTAACTTGGGCGAGCGGAACACCTTCTTCGACCTGCGGCGTGCCATTCTAATCAGTCTCCTGGTCCCGCACTCTTCCGCGTCCAGTTCGGCGCGGTGCGATGTTTCCGACCTTCTTGCCCGGTGGGGCGTTCCGGCTCACTGAGCTCGGGCCGTGCACGGCCTGATGATTGCCACCGCCGTGAGGGTGGTCAACTGGATTCATCGCCACTCCGCTGACAGTCGGGTAGAGTTTTCCACGCGCCTTTGCGCGGTAGTGAGCAGCGCCAGCCTTCATCAACGGCTTTTCGGTCCGTCCGTGGCCGGACAACACGCCAATGGTAGCACGGCAGCTCCCTGGTAGGTCCTTGATGCGGCCGCTAGGCAAGCGGACGCGGGCCCTACCCTCCACCCTCGCTTCGAGGGTAGCTGAATTGCCTCCTGAACGGGCAAACTTTCCACCGTCGCCAGGACGGGCTTCGATGTTGCATATCGGAGTTCCTTCGGGAATTTGAGAGAGCTTGGTGACGTTACCCGGCCTCAAGGAAACGTTGTCGCCAAACGACAGATTCTGCCCTACCGAGATGCCCTCGGGCGCGGCGATGTGACCAATGCTGCCATCGTCGAACTTGATCTTAGCCAGAGGGGCGGTATGAGCAGGGCTGTGAACCAAATCTACCACCTCACCAATCTCGTCATTGACACGGGGGATCCTGTTAGACGCAGGGAAACGATGACTCGAGACCTTGTTCTTAGGACTCGAACCGCGGCGTTGTGAACGTGTGCGCTTACCCATATCCTCACCTCATTCAGAACGCGCCCAGTTTGAGCGCGGCCTCCTCTGCATCGTAACCCTCGGCTAGGCGCACGCTGGCGTGCTTGCCGGTGAGTGTGAACCTAGTGTTCACCTTGGCTACCTTGACGTCAAACATCTGCTCGACGGCTTCCCGAATCTGCGGCTTCGTTGCGTCCTTGTGCACAATGAATTCGATTCTATTGTTGTTCTCCCGATAGCCGCTGTCCTCGTCTGCGACACGGCGTGCCTCGAGCGTCTTCTCGGTGATCCAAGGCATGAGAATGATGTCATACGGGTCAGTCATCAAAATCACTCCAGTGCCTCTATTGCAGCCTTCGTCCAAACAGTCAGACGTCCGGCGTCGCCGCCGGGAGCTAGATCCTCAGCGGATAGATCCTTGGCGGCGACCGCGTCGACGCCAGGGACGTTTCGAGCGGCCTTATGGAGGCCATCCCTGTTGGAAACTACGAGTAGTATGCTCTTCGGGGTCCTATACCGGCGACCCCTCATCTTACCCTTTCCGGCACGGATGTTTCTGCCACTCTTTGCCCTCTCGAGATCGGCACCGAGGCCGAGCCCCTCCATCATAGCCACAAACTTACGGGTTGAGTACTGTAGGGGGAGGGATTCAATCTCGTACTTCTCCTCCGAGTTATCACGCGACTCGACGTAGCCGTCGATGATTACCGGGAAGCGAACGTTGGCATCGAAGCGATGGCCGCGTGCAGCCACAGATTCGACATCAACGGTAGCGGCGATAGCGGAGTCCCGGGCCATGCGGCGCTGCTTTGAGTTAATCTTCTGCGACCAGTCCTTGGCCACCAGAGGACCGTGTGCCCTGCGTCCCCCCCGGGTGTGAGGGTTCTGGGCCCCTGTTCGCTGACCTGTCTTACGCATAATTCTCGACACGCCGCGCCCCTTGCCCCACCACTCTACTGAATGTTTCATTCCGGGCTGCGGGGCCCTCTTGCCATCATGCTCACGATGACCGTACGGTTGCCGGCGATTGGCCCGTGAAGCCAGCACGGTAGAGCGGATTAGATCCTCGCGGACATCGGAGGAGAAGGCTGAGGGCAGAGTTATGCTCTTACCATCATTGGCTTCCACTGAGTAATACTCAGCAAGGAGTCCGGCATCGAGTTCCTCCTGCTCTACTGAATTAACAAGGTTGTAGGACTTCGTATTCACAATATCACGCCCCCTGCTTGCTCGAGGTGCTCACGTAAGTGATGTCGACCTCAGGCTTGGTCGGCCTTGGGCGAATGGCGTCTCTGAACCTCAGCATTCGCTTGGAGGGCCCGGGCAAACTGCCTTGGATTAACATGTAAGGATTGGTGACTTCGCCGTAGTTGAGGAAACCGCCAGCGGGGGTGATGTCAGACTCTTCGGGATCGGAGACTCTCAAGATTCGCTTGTTCAATTCTGTGCGGTTGTGGTAGCCGACTTGGCCTGCCTGGCGGATTGTCTTGCGGACGTACCGGGTACCGAAGTCCCCCATGTTACCGCCCTGCCGCCTGCGCTTGCTGTTCTTGTGCGAGAGGAGTTTGATCCCCCACCTCTTGATTGAACCTTGCCAGCCCTTGCCCTTGGTGACGCCGACCACGTCGATCTCCTGGCCTGTCTCGTATACGTCATCCAGCGAGATTAATCCACCGAGTCTCTCCTCGGCCCAGTCCAGCTTGGCTGCGTTATCCCCGCCGACCAGAGCGACCTCCATAATCTCGGGAGTCTTGCTAGGCACGCTCTTGACTAGAGACGGCTGAGTGGAAACGATGAGGCGGACATCACAGAGGTCGGCTGTGCGCAGGGCCTTGAGGGCCGCATCCAGTGAGCCTTCGCCCCTAGTGGGAATACGGCCAGCACGCTTGGAGGGTTTGCGACCTTCCTCGGCGTCACGTTCACCGCGGCTCTGATTGGCCAAACGGGGCATCAGGCCATCCGGGCCACTGTCTGAGTCGGACCAGGCCTCTCCTACAGTCTGCATCCCATAGGGAGTCATCCTGTAGCCACGGACGGCCAGTACTCCCATCGGAGGTGCCTCAACGACTGTCACGGCCTTGCGGACCTCCTGTCGAGCCGAAGGGGAGTTGGGGTTGTTGTCGCGAACTAGGACGTGAGTCATTCCTGCCTTCCAGCCAGCGAAGCCCTGTACTCTGATTTCAGTGGAGTCTGAATTGGGCCAAGAACTGATTCTGCCGAACTGGCGGTTTGCCCTCTTACGAGGGCTATAGCCCATGCTACCACGGCGGGGTTTGCTGCGGTCGGCCATATTGGTTCCTCCAAGCGTTTACCGCCATCAGACCGCGTAGCGGCCGTCTGCCGGGCCCATTCCGTCAAGGAGGAACCGTGACACCGAACCTGAACCGCGAGTGCGGATCAGGAGTACAGGATGCTTCAGCAGTGCCTTTTGGTGTCTGGTTCCTCACGTAGTGAGCGGCCTTGCGACTAACATACCCTATTTGAACGAATCGGGGAAGGAACCGCACCACCCCTACGGGGTGTAAGTGTAATCCCGAGATTGTGCAACGATTTTGAACCCTGACTCCCAAGATGCGGGTCCATGCAACACGGAATTCGTCATCCAAGGCTCACGCCGGGGAGAATTGAGGCACGTGCATATCAGCTCGAAGCGGCAGATGAGGTGCTTTCTGGTTCGATGATGCTCGTTCTTCCGACCGCTGCGGGTAAGACGGTGGTTGCTTGGATGGTGATTGCCGATCGATTAGAGAGCAGCAACGGCTGGATCCTGATGATTGCCCCCACTGTCGCCCTAGTGGAACAACACCTGCGTGGCATCGGGCCCGTGTTGTCGGGCAGTTCTTCGGTCAATCCCATCTCTGTGACTGGTCAGAATCCGGTCGCCAAGCGTGCTGCTCTCTGGGGCTCGTCTAGACTAATCGTAGCGACTCCGCAGGTGGTCAGGAACGATGTCATCAGAGGAGTCTTGGATCTCTCGGGGTGCTCCCTCCTTGTTGTCGATGAGGCTCATCACTCGACAGGCGATCACGCAATGGCACAGGTCGGAGACCTGTATCTTGCGCAGGCATCCGAACCACTCGTTCTCGCTACCACGGCGAGTCCGGGATCCAAGATTAATCAGGTCGAGGAGGTCTGCAACAGGCTTGGCATAGGCAGGATTCACCTGAGGACGAGTGACGACGCTATGGTGGCGAAGCATCTAGTGGGGTTGGATATTCAGGAGGTCAAGGTCAGGGTTCCGGATCAGATTAGGGAACTCGCAGAGCCTCTAGTCATGTGGCAGAGCGGCATCGTCGACCGTGAGAGGAGGTTGGGCAGGTACGTCATGCCGGGGGTAATCAGTCATGCTGGCCTGTCCAATGCGATGGAGCGGGCCCAGCAGGCGATTTCCAGAGGTGAGTCCAGCGCCTACCAGTCAGTTTCCAGAATCGCCACGGCGATGCGTCTGCATCACCTGATTAATCACCTGCTATGCCAGGGCGTCGCCGCATCGAGCGAGTTCCTCGAGCGTCTCTCGAGGAGTGAGCAGGCTCAGAACAAATCTACGAGGAACTTCCTCAGAGATGGACGGGTGTCGAGCCTGCGCAAGAGCCTGTCCGAAATGAGTGAAGTCCACACTAAAATTGGCGCAGTCCGTAGACTCGTCTCTGAAAGACTCCGCAGGGATTTCGATTCACGCATCATCGTGTTCGCCACCTTCAGGGATACTGTTGCTGCCGTAGAGAAATCTCTGGAAGAGTTGGATGGTGCTCGTCCAATACAGTTCGTCGGGCAATCCAGTCGCGGAGGAAGGGGTGGACTGACCCCTAAGCAACAGATTGAGAGGTTGGACGAGTTTAGGTCGGGTTCGGCCAACGTTTTGGTCGCGACTTCGGTAGGTGAAGAGGGGCTGGACATCCCCAGCGCCGACCTAGTGGTATTCTACGAACCAGTACCAAGTGAGATACGCACCATACAGAGGCGCGGTAGGACTGGTAGGCACAGAGAAGGAGAGGTTGTCGTACTGATAGCCGAGGACACGCGCGATGAGGGGGCTAGAGCGTCTGCCGAGAGGCGGGAGGAATTCATGCAGCGAGCCGTACACAGGGTCCGCAGGAAACTCCTCCGCAGCCCACACACGGATCTCTCCAACCTTGTTAGATTCGAGGTAAGCTCAGAGAATGGGACCGTCCCCGCCTCGGAGTTCGTTGCAACTCAGCGTGAGATGCATAGAGTTGAAATCTCGGAGTTAGATGAGAGCATGCCCTCAGAGGCCGAAACATCAACTACGCTCTCCCCAGAGACCTTCAGAGCGAGAGGGCAGACCGGGCTGGAGCAGTTCGGTGACAAGCCCGAAGAGGTTGTAGAAGAGGAGGACGAGACGCAGTCACCAATACTGAGGTGACTGAACTGAGTGAAATCGAAGGAATCACCGAAACGCAAGTCCATGAAATCTCCCGGACCTTCCGCAGCGGCGAACAAGTCACTTAGTCAGTCGCCGATGACAGCTACCCTAGTACGCAACTGAGCCAGCCTAGTGTTGTGGTGACCCATCGAGAATGAAAGCATCTCTGTCAGGTGGATGACTGGGATATTGATAGCGAGTCCGGTAGACCTCGATGCCTTGCCCTGATATATATCGAGGACGCTGTGTGAGAGGTTGCAAGCGCTAACGATGAGGTCTGCTCCTTCTGACTTGGCCTCATGAAGCACCGCAGCAGCCTGCCGCAGCACCGTCGGCTCCTCAGAGAACAGCCCTGGGACTCCCACACTCTGTGTGCGCCCCTCCCACTGCACTGGCTTCCCTCCGAGTGCATCAATGACCTGCTCAAGGTAGTCTGGGTCGTGAACGTCATCGTCGCCACAGGCTCCGGCCTGCTGTATGTTTGGCCCATAGAATCCAGCTACATCAAAGTCAATCGGGTTCCTGACCACGGCCTCGAGTTTCTCGAGGCCAATCTCATCAACTATTACGTGCAGGAGATGGTGGACATCAATCCCTCCTGAGAAACTCCTGCCGCAGGTCCTCTCAAGGACCTCATTGACCTCTCCTAGCAGGTTGGGGTCCTGCTTCAGAAGGGTGAGGTCTTCGTGCAAGTTTCCAGCTGTAGCTGCACAGGGCGTGATAATGTCAAGGCCGAGTTCCTCGGCCATCGCAAAGGTGCGAGCATTGAGGGTCAACTGTAGACGCCGGCTGGCCTGCCTGATTATGCCGGCTCCACAGCTGGTCGCGCCCATGAGCGGGACCAGTTTGATGCCCAATGACCGTGCAACCGGCTCCATCGTCTCGGCCACCTCGGTGGCGCTGCTATGGGCAACGTTACCAGGATGGTAGGCGTACTTCAGTGGCATCAGAACCTACCATCCACTTCGTTGAATATCGCGACGACCTCGTGGTGGTTGTCGACAGAGGAGTTGAACTGCTTCGGCATCTTTCCGATTCCGGCGGGCGGGACCACCATCCCCAGCATACCGTTGAACATGTTACCGCCGGTCCTAGTGAATCCTAACACCATACGGGCAGTTACCCCCGAGAACAGATTCCCGAGCAGTCCCATCGGACCGAGAACCTGCCTGTAAATCACAGTGTCATTGACCCTGCCGCTGCTCTTCACGGACCAGCTGTACCACCAGACATGTTTGCCGTGGCGGCCGTTGAAGGCATCCCTGCCTAGAGTCGAGGTCCGCGCGTCGAGGAGAGCTTCAGCGATAATTCTCGACGAGCCATTCTGTCGGCGGATGGAAGCGAGATCGGTTTCAGCCTTTATCCCTCCAATTGAGTCCAAGACACCTTGCATCCCTTCTATGCTGGATTCAGAGGAGCGTGGATCATTGATGCGCGCCCAAATCCTTGCTAGGACTGCGGGGCCGAGGTATATCTCGGAATGGGGGGTGGCGTCTGAGCATGAGTGCAGTAGCGGTGCGCTACAGAAATCGGTAATCGAATGCAGAATGTCCGCAGTCGAGGAATCCATGATCCCCATTACACCCTGAGAGGTGTCGGCCCCCTCTCTGGCGGCTGCGACCATCCACGGCTTGGAAGACTCTCTACCTCTCTCGAGAGGCCAGTGGTCCACGACTAGGTCTCGAACGACATCGAACGCTGGCAGGGGCTCTATGCGTAGCCTCAACCCACCGTCTCTAATTGGGGCCACCGAATCGAGCCTGACGCTACCGGGTAGAATCAGCCTGCCATTGACCGATATAGCAGTGGTCGGGTCGTCACTGGGGCCGTCTCTGAAAGTCAGAGTGCCATCATGGGTTTCCTTGAGTACCCTCAGTGATTCAAGTACAGATATATGGCCGGGCAAGGCGCAGACCCATGTGTCCTTACCAGAGGTGGCACTTACGGGATCGTACCGGAATATGCTAATCTCAACTTGGATGATTTCTGCGGCGATCTCGGGAACGGTGAAGCCGTCCTCACCGACTGCTCCCGCTGCAGCTGAGCCGCTGACTCGATCCTTAATTGCCTCCACCTGACCCTCATGAAACTCGCCACTGCCGTCGACCGCGGCCATTGCGGCTAGTGCGTCGATGGACCAAGTGGCTGCAGGTGAGTCGTAGTCCACGTCGCAGTCGACGCGATTGACCAGTCTAGTCGCTCCCAGTTGTTGCAGTCGGTCATCCCAGTCCTTGCCGGACTCACAGTAGAACTCGTAGCTAGTATCTCCGAGTGCGAGAACCGAGAAGCTGACTCCGGGCAGCTTGGGGGCCGAATCTGCGCTGGCCTGCTGCCAGAGCTCCTCAGCGTTGTCAGGCATTTCTCCCTCGCCCCATGTCGAGCAAATGATTAGGACCCTCTTCATCTCAGGCAGAGTGGACAAATCGAATCCGTCCATGTCATGCACCGTAGTATCGAGGCCGTAGTCGGTGGCTCGCTTTGCGAATTTTGCCGCCAACTCCTCAGAGTTGCCGGACTGCGAACCGAATAGGATACTCATCTTCCGATCTCCTACGGTAAGCAGCGATTCGAGGTCGTCGCCCAAGATTTCCACGGGCTGCTCGGGCGTAACCACTGCCTCAGGCTCAGGGACAGTCTCGGCCTCTGGCCCAGGCGCTTCCTCTCCGGAGCCCTCGACTACGATGATGACTTCGACTGGGCATGCGTCTGCGGCATCGAAGATATCATCCGAGAGAGAAGATATCACCTCCGGCTTGAGTCCGGATTTGTCGACGTTGCGGTCATAGCCGCCATCGAGCCTGACATCCGGTTTGATGAAGCAAGTGTCTTCAGTGACCTCGAAGATGTCCGGAGCCGCTTCCTCGCAGGCATCGCAGACGATACAGCCGTCGTCGATGAAGACGCTAAATATCGTCATGAAGCCCACTCGTGCCTATCGGCAGTCTGGGCACCCTGACGCGATTATTGAATCTAGTGCAACCGAGGTCTACGGCCGTAGGCCGTATTCCACCCTGTGCCTCACATCATGCCCATGCCATCGAACTCGCCACCATCTGGCATAGGGGGGCTCGCGCGACTAGATATCACATCGTCAATCCTCAGAATCATCACTGCGGTCTCAGAGGCACTTTGGATGGCCTGCTCCACGACCCTGCTGGGCTCGAAAACCTGCCCCTCACTCATATCGGCAACCCCGCCCTCGTAGACATTGACTCCAAAGTGAGACTTACCCTCCGAGTGTGCCTTCCTGAGGTCGATGATAGTGTTGACAGGATCCAATCCAGCGTTCTCAGCGAGAGTCCGAGGGATTACTTCGAGGGCTCCAGAGAATGCCTCGATAGCCATCTGTTCCCTTCCGCCGATTCCCTCAGCATAGGAACGCAGGTCGCGGCTGATCGCAGCGGCGACCGAGCCGCCTCCAGTCAGAACCACTCCATCTTCGTGAGCCACAGCGACGACTCCGACTGCATCGTCGAAGGCTCGGCGGATCTCATCCACCACATGCTCGGTTCCGCCCCTTAGCAACACCGAGACGCTCTTGGCATCGGCGCAGCCGGTTACGAAGACCATATCCGACTCTCCTATCTTGCGCTCCTCGACCTTCGATGCGCTGCCTAAATCATCAGAAGATAGGTCGTCAATGTTGGTCACGATTCTGCCGCCGGTTGCCTTTGACAAGGCCTCCATGTCGCTCTTCTTGGCCCTGCGAATAGCGAATAAACCGGACTTCGCCATGTAGTGTTGGGCCATGTCGTCAATGCCCTTCTGGCAGATAACTACGCTGGCTCCAGAGGTCTGAATCTTCTCGACGAGGGATTTGAGGTACTGTTCCTCCTCGTCAAGGAACTGCGAGAGCATGCTAGGGTCGGTAATCTGAATCTTAGCGTCGACCTCGGTCTTCTTGACCTCGATTGCTGAGTTGATCAGGGCAACCTTGGCATCGGTCACGCTACGTGGCATGCCGCTGTGGACGCGTTCCTTGTCGAGAATGATACCGTCCACTAGGGAACTATCCTTGATTGAGCCTCCTTGCCTCTTCTGCACCTTGATGTCGTCGAGGTCGACCACTGTCTCGCCATCTGCACCCTGGGCTACCGAGAGTACTGCTCTGACTGAGATATCAGCAAGGAACTCCTTCACTGCACCTGCGCTCTTACCAGTAAGCGCGGTCTTCGCCACCTCCTCCAGCATATCCTGGTCGACAGCGATGGAATGGGCGTCGATAAGTTCCGAGGCCCTGTCAGAGGCGAGTCTGAAGCCCTCACAGATGACTGTCGGGTGGACGTTTTGCTCGACTAAGTCCTCGCTGCGCTTCAACAGCTCCCCTGCGATTACGACCGCGCTCGTGGTGCCGTCGTAGCAGTGCTGCTCCTGAGTCTTGGCAATCTCGATTATCATCTTGGCCGCAGGGTGCTCTATGTCCATCTCCTTGAGTATAGTAGCGCCGTCATTGGTGATGACCACGTCACCCATGCTGTCAACCAGCATCTTGTCCATGCCCTTAGGCCCCAGAGTGGAGCGTACTGAATCCGCCACTGCCTTAGCAGCAGCGATGTTGTTGCTCTGTGCTGAGCGACCACTGGTGCGCTCAGTGCCTTCCTTGAGAATAAAAATTGGCTGTTGACCGCTGTACATAGGAAATCACGCTCCGGAATTCGGCGACCAATGGGGGGGTCATAAGGCCTCGCACGGGCGCGAGCGGGCGCGCATCGGGTTGCTCATTCACTGTTCTGCTGGTCAAGCCAGCGCTGGCCATAGTGGACCCACTGCTCAAGCGACCATCCATCAGGGAGACCTTTCTCTGGTATCGGTGGCACTCCCGGGGGCAGTTCGAACGAAGGCTCTGGTTCCGGTTCCGGCTCTGGTTCCGGCTCTGGTTCCGGCTCTGGTTCGGGCTCTGGTTCCGGCTCTGGTTCGGGCTCTGGTTCCGGTTCGGGCTCTGGTTCCGGCTCTGGTTCGGGCTCTGGTTCGGGCTCTGGTTCCGGTTCTGGTTCGGGCTCTGACTCAGCGGAAGGAGAGGGGGGCATCTCAGGGGGTTGTTCGAAGATTTCCTTGGCACCTCCATACATCGAATTGGCCACCTCGTCGTCTGCTGGAAGTTCCGGAGCGTCG
>Ga0315328_10000280_pt1 | contig 21780 bp, 20 predicted proteins | sample M120032315metaG_FD_203462 | JGI IMG/M metagenome (GOLD analysis project Ga0315328, IMG submission 203462) | Ammonia-oxidizing marine archaeal communities from Monterey Bay, California, United States - M1 200m 32315 | ecosystem: Environmental > Aquatic > Marine > Intertidal zone | place: USA... | reverse complement strand
TATATCCTATTTATTTCCGAGTGGTGCATACGTTTGGTTTTCTACCCTCTGATTGGCTTGGGCTTGGCAAACAATGAGATATACAACAATGGTTCGACACCTGGTTCAGACTTAGCCCTATGGGTTGTGATTGTTCTTATTGCGCTTTTCCTTTTCTCGGTAAAAGAGTCAAAATCAGTCAATTCCAAGAGAGCCGATTAGCGAAACAACCTATTTTCAGGGAAGTATTTGTTCAATAATGCATCCAAGCCAAACCATTGTCCTGTTGGGTATTTGAAAAATAGCAAAACCAAGATGAAGAAGGGCAATAGTGAAGCATCGTAGTAACCACCAATAGCAAAATTAAAGAGTATAAAGAAACTAATTAAAGCCGATGACCTGGTGGTTAAGCCAATTAAGAGTCCAACCGCACTGTATATTTCTCCTATCGTGATAAACCAGCCAATGGGCTGATAGAAGGGGATTGCAAATTTTGTAAGATAAAACACAGCAAAACTATCTGGAGGCAATTCAGTCAGCCTTTGCAAAAAGATATTTTCCAGAATTGGGCTTGTCATCCATTCATCATTGATTTTATTGATGCCAGCTAAGAGCCAGAATAAACCAAATAGAACCCGAAAAATAACAAGCATTGATCCCAATATGATTTGTGACACTCTATTCATTCTTCTTACTCTTTGGGATTCTTTGATCGATGTATTCAAGAGTTTTCCAAAGAGGCAGCCTCTTACAGGAGCCGAGACTTTGATTTTCCTGAGTGCTCCATTCTCGAGATACTCGATCAATGACAAATTGCTTCATTTTAATCAGATTTGGATCGACTGAAATTCGAGCATTCGTGATCTCAATATCTGACCATTTACCATCTTGACTATAATAGAGGATGGCTGGTCTCGAATGTCCCTTGACTTCATAACCATCGAAATTTCTTATAAAGAACTCCCAAATGGTTGATATTTGGGACCAAAATGTTCGAGTCTCTAGATGAATCAAGACATACGATTCATTATCGAGAAATGAATCATCGGCCCCAACTAACTCATCTGTGCAAACAAGCGTTGCTTCACACATGGTGCAAAACTCTCCAAATTGCGAGTAAAGTAGGAGTTCATCTTTTTTGATCTTCACTTCTTGAGCTTGAATGTTAAAAGCAAAGGCAAAAAAGATAAGAACAAAGTATTTCTTAATCATTGATTAATTATATGATAAAAAAAATGCTAAATGATGAGTCAATCTAATAAGGTATTTGCCTATGTACGATAAATATATTCTTCCCTATCTTCTTAATTTCACTTGCGGGCAAAAGCCATTTATCAAACAAAGAGAAAAAATAGTTCCAATGGCTAAAGGTAGAGTACTCGAGATTGGAATCGGATCAGGCCTAAATCTACCATACTTGGATGCTAGCAGAATTGACTCATTGGTTGGTATTGATCCATCAGAGGAGCTCATTGGGATTGCAGAGCAAAGGATTAATGATTCGATGCCTAAAATCGAATTCATCGTTTCAAAGGCCGAACAAATGAGCTTCAATGACAACACATTTGATACAGTTTTAATGACATACACCATGTGTACCGTTGATGATGCTTCTAGGGTGCTTGATGAAATAAAACGTGTTTTGAAATCGGATGGTCAGCTGCTTTTCTGTGAGCATGGTGTCGCTCCAGAGGAAAAGGTTGTGGCTTGGCAGAATCGCATCAATCGCTTTTGGCCGCATATTTCTGGTGGATGCAATATCAATAAAGATATACCCAATTTAATAAAAAAAGCAGGACTAAATATCCTCTCGATGGATGAGATGTACTTGCCTAGGACACCAAAGATTTTAGGTTACAATTACTGGGGAACAGCCATAAATTCAAATTAGATATTACTTCAATAGGAAATCATCATGTCAAGAATTAGACCCGCAAAGAAATCTGAACTAACAGACGACTTAAAGATCATTATGGATCAGTCAATGGACTTGATGGGTTTCATTCCAAATGATGCACTCATTATGGCCAAGCATCCTGAATTACTTCATTCTGTGAACCACCTCATTAAGACCATTTATTCCTTTGATAGCATTTCTGAGGAGACAAGATCAATGGTCGGTTTGATGGCCAGTCAAGCATCGGGTTGTAATTACTGCATAGCTCACACAAGCAATAGTGCTCTTGAGAAAAACATACCAGCAGAAAAGTTGAAGAATATATGGGGTTTTGAAGATTCAGATTATTTTTCCAGCAGCGAGAAAGCAGCACTGAGAATTGCACTGAATGCCGCACAAACACCCAATCTGATTTCAGATGAGGATTACAATGACTTCAAGAATTATTACGATGAAAATCAGCAAATTGAGATTTTGGCAATCATTTCATTATTTGGTTTTTTGAATCGTTGGAACAGCAGTCTTATGACAGAAATCGAAACAATGCCTTCGTCTCGAATGAAAGAACTGGAATAGAAATTTTTGACTTAGTAAAAACGAGGAATCAAATCAGACGATTTGTAGAAAAATTAATAAAACACATGGATAATGACGATTCATAAATTTGAGGTGACTATGACACAAGTATTAATAAAAACAGCAAAGGGCGAGATCCACATCGATCTTTTTGATGAGGACGCGCCGAATACAGTAAAGAATTTTACAGATTTAATTGAAAAAGGATTCTATGACGGACTTAGTTTCCACAGGGTGATTCCAAACTTTATGATTCAGGGCGGTTGTCCTAATGGAACTGGAACGGGCGGTCCAGGTTATCATATTGATTGTGAAATCAATGAAAACCGTCACCAGGCTGGAACACTATCCATGGCTCATGCAGGAAAAGATACGGGTGGAAGTCAATTCTTCATCTGCCACAGCCCACAGCCTCATTTAGATGGTGTGCATACAGTTTTTGGACATACCGCAAACATAGATGTGATAAATTCAATTGAACAGGGTGATGAAATAATCTCAGCTGAGACTGTTTCTAACGACTCAGAAAATTTGACTAAGTAGTTTTCTCGGGCAAAATACCCTTTCGAATCAATGGTGGACGTAGCTCAGTTGGTAGAGCCCCTGGTTGTGGTCCAGGTGGTCGTGGGTTCGAGCCCCATCGTCCACCCCATTATTTTGAGTAATAGATGAAAACAGATATAGAAATTGCAAGAGAAGCAGAACCGAAAACCATTGACCAAATCGCAGATAAGTTAGGCATTGAAGAGCAATATCTTGAGCGCTATGGTAAGTTCAAGTCCAAGGTTGACCTGTCAATCAGTGACGAAAAACTTAAGGATTCTAAGAACGGTAAATTAATTCTAGTTACCGCAATATCTCCCACACCTGCTGGTGAAGGCAAGACCACCACAAGTGTCGGTCTAGTCGACGGGCTTTGTCATATTGGTAAAAATGCAATGATTTGTCTCAGGGAGCCGAGCTTAGGGCCGTGTTTCGGAATGAAAGGTGGTGCAGCAGGCGGTGGATATGCACAAGTCATACCTATGACAGACATTAACTTACATTTTACAGGTGATTTTCATGCCATTGGAGCAGCTCATAACCTTCTTTCTGCACTTATCGATAATCATATTCATTGGGATAATCAATTAGATATTGATCCAAGAAGAATTACTTGGAAGAGAGTGGTCGATATGAATGATAGATCCTTAAGGGATATTACTTGCGGACTTGGCGGGGTTGGCAATGGAATACCCAGGCAGAGTGGTTTCGATATCACTGTGGCTTCAGAAATCATGGCTGTGTTTTGCCTAGCATCAGACATTGATGATCTAAAAAAGAGGATTGGAAATATGGTTATAGGCTATACAAGATCCAATGAGCCCATAAGAGCAAAACAGCTCAATGCCGATGGAGCAATCACTGCCTTACTAAAAGATGCATTCCAGCCAAACTTGGTACAAACCCTTGAAAATAATCCAGCTTTTATACACGGCGGGCCTTTCGCTAATATTGCGCATGGTTGCAATTCGGTTGTATCAACTAAGCTTGCATTAAAACTTGCTGATTATGTTGTTACTGAGGCTGGGTTCGGAGCTGATCTAGGCGCTGAGAAATTTTTTGATATTAAGTGCAGAAAATCAGGTTTAACACCAGATGCAGTTGTTTTAGTAGCGACTACAAAAGCTTTAAAAATGCATGGCGGTGTCACAAAGGATAATCTTGGTGCAGAAAACGTAGACGCGGTGACCGAAGGCTGCAAGAATCTCAAAAGACATATCGAAAACATCACAAAATTTGGAGTTCCTGTCATTGTTGGGATTAATGACTATGTAACTGACACTGAGCAAGAGCATGCTGCAATAATTAATTTCTGTAAGGAAATTGGTGTCCAGTGCAGAATTTCTTCTCACTGGGAAAAAGGAGGCAAAGGTGCTTCAGATCTAGCGGAAGAGGTTGTAAAAATCGCTGATTCTAGTTCTTCTAAATTTAAACCTTTGTATGACAATAAAATGTCTCTCTGGGACAAAACCGAATACATCGCTCAAAATATCTATGGTGCTTCAGAAATAATTGCAGATAAAAAGGTAAGAAATCAGTTTAAAAAATTAGAAGATGATGGATTTGGTGAGTATCCAGTATGCATGGCAAAGACTCAATATAGCTTCTCAACAGACCCATTATTGATGGGTGCTCCATCGGGGCACGATGTTCCTATTAGGGAAGTCAGATTGTCTGCTGGTGCGGAATTTATTGTAGTTGTTTGTGGTGAGATTATGACCATGCCAGGTTTGCCAAGAGTACCAGCATCAGAAGGCATTGATGTAGATGATGAAGGTTTGATTCAGGGACTTTTTTAATCGTCCAATGGTTCTACGAAAAGAACCAGAGAATGATCGACAATGCGGTAACCACTTTTCTTTGCTAGTTCTTCTTGTCTCTTCTCAATCAGCTCATCTTCAAATTCAATGACCTTTCCGGTTTTTACGCAAACCATATGGTCATGATGATGAGCAGGCGTGAGTTCAAAAACAGCTTGGCCGGAATCAAAATTATGCTTAATACATATGCCTGCATCAACAAATTGATTGAGCACACGATATACCGTTGCAACCCCCACTTCATCATCATTCTTGATAAGAATCCTATTGATGTCATCGGCGCTCAAATGAGATTCCCGACTCGTCTCCAAGACCTCTAAAATCCTTTTTCTTGCATGGGTGACTTTGAGTCCTGCCGATCTAATTTCATTATTATTGCTCATTGTGTGTATCTTATATGTGGTGCTTTAAATATCAAGTTGATAAGATCTGGTGACATGTATCCATGGCGAAAACCAGAATTATTCAAACCACTAATCAAGTCACTTAATCGATTCCATATTTGGATTTATGAGAAGTATGATGGTAAGTACATTGGAGAATTCAATGGATTGCCTTTTTGTTTAATGAAAGTAAAAGGCAGAAGAACTGGAAAAATAATCACAATTGCATTACTCACGATCCCTCATGGAGATGATTATATACTTGTTGCTTCGCAGGGCGGTGCCAAGATAAACCCAATGTGGTATTACAACCTCAAAGACCACCCTGAAATTGAAATGCAGGTTTTTTCACAAAAATTCAAAATGAAAGCCACTCAACTATCTAAGGAAGAAAAAAACGAACTATGGCCTAAGATTATCAAAGCATATCCGGGCTATGAGAATTATCAAAAGGTCACAAATAGAGACATTCCTGTTTTTATTTGCAAAAAGAGATAAATTTCGCGCGAAAAAAAACCACTAACCATTATTTTGTTGTTTTTTTATAACATGCTCTCTCCTCTTTTATCTCGGTTGATAATAAGCGGAGTGGAAATAGTTATTCTTAGAGATAGAGATACCTTATTTTTATCAATATTTTATAGCCATATTCTATGGTAACTATTTAAAGAAAATAGGTATCATCTACAATTATTTGTTATATACATATTTCTGTAATTATCTTGTAATAATTGGGGAATAGTTTTAGCATTTATTGATTGGGCAAATTGCCGAATAAAAACATGTTTTTAACTAAAATCTACCAGTAAACGAGGAAAAAAATGCCTAGAAAACTATATGCATTTGTACTCTCTGCTCTATTTATATTCTCAACATCAACTTTTGCCGAAGTGGAAACCACATCGTCAATTAGAGGTGAAGTTAATGTTTCTGGGGCTGAAGTAACAGTAACACACATACCAACAGGGACCACTAAAACAAGAACGGCTAACGAAGATGGTTTGTTCTTTGTTTCTGACTTGCTGATTGGTGGACCATATGAAATCAATGCCAGTGCTTCAGGCTATCAATCACAGTCGCAATCAGGCTTGTATTTAGTCCTTAACAAGACAGCTGCTATAGAAATTACCTTGGTTTCCAACAATATGGAAGAAATTGGCGTAACAGCTTCAGCAACAAGTGGCACGATTAGAATGGGTGGCGGAATCTCACTTGGAGAAGATGCAATTGCGGGAGTGCCTACAATTAACCGTTCGATTGCAGACTTTGCAAAATTTGACCCTAGAGTCAGCATTAATTCTGAAAGCAGCAAGAACAGCTCAATCAGTGTAATGGGTGCTCATGAGCGGTTTAATGATTTCTCAGTTGATGGCGTCAGCTTTAATGATCCTTTTGGTCTTAATGACAATGGTTTCGGAAGTATGCGTAATCCTATTAGCATGGAGTTTGTTGATCAAATTTCAGTTGATATCACGCCTTATGATGTTTCAAGAGGGAACACCACAGGTGGTTCAATTGCTACCGTTACAAAATCAGGTTCAAATGACTTTCATGGCAGTGTTTTCTTCATTGAGAGAGATGAGGGCGATGTCGGTGAACTTTTCGGACAGGATTTTGCTGAATTCTCAGAAGAAACAAAAGGTTTCACATTCAGTGGCCCAATCATAGAAGACAAACTTTTCTTCTTTGTGGGTTATGAAGAGTTTGAATCAGGCCTTCCTGCTCTTTATGGTGCTGCAGACAGCGGTATGCCTAATAGTGCTGAAGATGCAACTGAAGCAGACATCGCTGAAATTGCGAGAATTAGTAAGGATCGTTATGGGTTTGATCCAGGACAATTCACTTCATTTACAGCTCCTGAAACTGGTGAGAAAACAATTATTAAATTAAATGCAAATATCAATGATATTCACAGGGCTGTTTTTCTCTATCAAAGCGATGAAGATAGCCTGCCATCAGGTGGTTACAACAGATTCAGCAGCAATTGGGTTTACTATGCACCTGAAATTGAGAGAAATTCAATCACACTTTACAGTGATTGGAATGATCGTTTATCCACAAAAGTAAGGTACTCCACTTATGAGTATCTAAGTGACCCATACTCACCAGGACTTACGATTCCTGAAATGACTGTTGAAGTCGGAGGAGACAAAATACGTCTTGGTGGTGAGCGTTATAGAGCTGCGAATAAAATTGAGACGAGTTCAGACTATATCAGTTTCAAAGCGACATACGATTTAGGTAATCATGTTGTCACTGCTGGCATTGATTACGAAGACACTAGTCTTTATAACCTATTCATTTCTAGGTACAACGGTGAAGTTGTTTTCGACTCAATCGCTGATTATGAAGCTGGAGAATATAGTTATCTGAGGTATCATGTGCCTCAAGGCGGAATACTTGATGTTGACCCTGTAGCAGCAAACTTTTCTCTTGAGAAAACAACTGTATACATTGGGGATAAAATTTATTTAGGTGATCTAACGCTAAATGTTGGTGTGAGATATGATCAAGTTGAAACACCGGATGCACCAAGAGAAAATCCAAAATTTGTTGCTAGGAATGGATTCAGTAATGCTCAGAGATTTGATATGAGCGTTGTTCAGCCAAGAATCGGTTTTAACTATGATGCTTCTGAGTCACTCTTTGGCAATATTGACAGAGTAGTCAGTGCTGAAATCAGGGGTGGATATGGTCTATTCATGGGTCGAATACCTAATGTATGGTATGGAAATGCCTACAGTCGTTCAGGCGGGGCATCTGACTATCTAAAAGTTTATGGATGGGATGATGAGCTTCCTTCATTCAGATGTGGAGGCACAGTTGGAAGGATGCCAGCTGGAGATCCAACTTTCTTCTGGATGGGCGATACCAGTAACTACTGTATACCGTCATCCGCTTACTATAATGATGCTCAAACAACAGATCCTGACTTTGAAGCACCAAGCAGTTGGAGAGGTAATATTGCTCTTGATATCACAACAGAGAACGGATATGAGCTCACGCTTGAGTACAACAAAGACAGCACGAATGAAGGTGTATTCTACAAAGAGCTAGGAATGGAGCTTGAAGGATACCTTGCTGATGGTCGAGGTCGTTACTCACATGGTCCTGGTGACTATCTGTTGACTAATACCGATGAAGGTGGCGCAAAAGCATGGTCTGCTTCCGTTAGGAAATCATTTGATAATGGTTTCAGCTACTTCGCATCATGGGCTTCTGTTGATGCAAAAGATGTTTATGCTTTAACCTCGTCTCAGGCAGAGTCATCTTATGGGTACACCCAAAGATGGGATGGTGAGAATGTACCTGCAGCTCGATCATCCTTTATGGCATCCAGAAAGATCATTGCTGGCTTGGAATATAGGAAAATGTTCTTTGGTGACAATGAGACCAGAATTTCAGCTATTTACGTTAGAAAATCTGGAGAGCCTTACAGTATCACATTTGATGAGCCTTCATACCGCCCAGTCGGTGGTTGCGAAGGCAGCAGCGGGCGTTGTTACAGTAAGTTCTATGCTGATTATAGTCTTCCATATGTTCCAACTGGACTTGATGATCCTAATGTAGTGTTCACAAGCGCGAGTGTTGGGGCTGCCGTAATGGATCACATTAACAGTGGACCTTTGGCTCAATATAAAGGTACTTATGCACCTAGAAATGCTTTTACAACCCCAGGCTACAGCAGACTTGATGTAAGATTAACCCAAGAATTACCAAGCCCAATGGAGGATCATAAGTTTATATTCTACTTAGACCTTCTTAATGTGATGAACATGATTAATGACGATGATGGTCATGTCTATGAGTATAACTACAATAACAGTAGGCAAATACTTGTAAACGGAACTGATGATCAAGGTCGATTCATCATTAAAGGGGTCGATACAGATGATAGTTATTTCATCAAGGACAACTCTGGTCAATCCAGATGGCAAATTCAAATGGGGCTTAAGTATCAGTTCTAAGCACATTTGCTAAGCAAAAAAAGAAAGCCGCCTTTTATAGGCGGCTTTTTCTTTATCTATTACATAGTTATTCGATTGAATCAGAACTGGTTATAATTCCTAAATTTATTGTATAATCTTTCGCCTTAATCAATTCATGGGAAAGTGGCGGAATTGGTAGACGCGCTGGATTTAGGATCCAGTGGGGCAACCCGTGAGAGTTCGAGTCTCTCCTTTCCCACCATAAATAGGATGAAACTAAATGTCAGGAATTACTGTAAAAGTAAAAAAGCAGAAAGAGTTGAAACGTGAGGTGAAAGTTACGGTTCCTTCTTCTTTTGTTGAAGCAAAGAAAATGCAGCGTTTTGAGCAAATTGCAAAGACTGCTAAACTGCCCGGTTTTAGACCCGGAAAAGCGCCCATTAATATCATTCAGAGCCAATATGGTAATCAAGTTAACCAGGAAATCTTAAGCGATGTTTTGGAATCAACATATGTCGAAGCCATTACAGAAAAAGAGCTTAAACCAGCAGGGCCACCTGAAGTGAGTATTGATCAATTTGTAGATGGGAGTGAATTTAAATACACAGCAACGATTGAAGTATTTCCTGAATTTAAGTTAAAAGGCATAGATAAAATTAAGCTCGATAGGCCATCGACAACTGTAAAGCAAAGCGATATCAATGAGATGGTTGAAAACCTTCAGAAACAAAAAGGCGAGTGGAAGTCAGTGGACAGAAATTCAAATGAAAATGATCAGCTCTTGATCGACTTCAAGGGAACCTTGGATGGAGATGTTTTTGAGGGCGGAAGTGCTGAAGATTTTGTGATGCAGCTTGGCGGCGGACAAATGTTGCCAGAATTTGAAGAGTCATTAAAAGAGTCTAAGCCAAATGATGAAAAAGATTTTGAGGTGACTTTCCCTGAAGAATATCATCAACCCGATCTTGCTGGAAAAACTGCTAACTTTAATGTCAAAGTTAAAGAGGTGAGGGAGTTAGCACTGGCTGAAGTCACAGAAGAATTTGTCAAAGGTTTTGGGATTGAAAGCGGAAAATATGATGATTTGGTCAAAGAGATATCTGAGAGCATGGAAAAGGAAAAAGATGCAAAAATCAATGAACAAGTCAGAGTCGGCTTAATGAATCATCTCAGAGAGAAGAATCAGATCGAGATTCCAGAGGTTATGATTAGAAGTGAAGCTACTGCAATGCAAAAAGACTGGATGAAGCGATCCGGTGTTGAAGATGAGTCTGCTGCACCTGAACTAGATAATTTCAATCAAATCGCAACAGAAAGAGTGCATCTAGGTCTATTGGTCAATGAATTGGTTATCTCAAGGGAGATGCAGTTGGATGATGAAAGGGTTAAAACTAAATTGGGCGAGATTACGAATGCTTACCCTAACGGGGATGAAATTAAGAAAATGTATGAGCAAACCCCAGAACTCATGGATCAACTAAAATCTATGGTTATGGAAGATCAAGTGGTAGATTGGCTCATAGATAAAACATCATTCACTGATAAAGAAACAGAATTTAAAGAATTAATAAACAATCAAGCATGACGACAAAAGAAGAAATAAATAGCCTAATACCAATGGTGGTTGAGCAAACTCCAAGAGGGGAGAGGGCTTTCGATATTTTTTCTCGCCTACTCAAAGACAATGTTATTTTTGCAGTCGGACCTATCGAAGACAATATGGCAAATCTGATTGTTGCACAAATGCTATTTCTAGAAAGTGAGAGCCCAAATAAAGACATATATCTATACATCAACTCGCCAGGTGGATCGATTACATCAGGCCTTTCAATATATGACACAATGCAATTTATTAAACCTGATGTAAGTACAATTTGTATTGGCCAAGCAGCGAGTATGGGGGCAATTCTTCTTGCTGGTGGAGCCAAGTCTAAACGTTTCTCCTTACCCAATTCAAGAATGATGATCCATCAACCCATATCTGGATTTCAAGGTCAGGCCAGCGATATCGATATACATGCCAAAGAGGTTTTGAAGATGAAAGCATTGGTTAATTCAATATTGTCAAAGCATACAGGCAAATCTGAGAAGCAAATTGGTAAAGATACAGACAGAGACAACTTTATGGATGCAAAAGCTGCACTGGAATATGGTTTAATCGACCAAATCCTTGAAGAAAGGACTGAGGCTTTAAAATAAAATGTCTGATAAAGAAGAAAAAGGTAAAGGAAGTAAAGAGAGCAAGATTCTCTATTGTTCATTCTGCGGAAAAGGGCAAAATGAAGTCAGAAAACTGATTGCAGGGCCATCGGTATACATATGCGATGAGTGTGTCGATCTATGCAATAACATCATTGAAGAAGAGCTGAGTGATGACGAAGAGAACCAAGATCTTGTCCTCTATAAACCGAAAGAGATTAAGTCCATGCTTGATGATTATGTCATTGATCAAGACATTGCAAAGAAAGTATTATCCGTTGCCGTATATAACCATTATAAGCGGTTAATCGATAAGCCGAAGCCACGAGATGAAGACTATGTTGAGGTTGGCAAGAGCAATATTTTGCTTATTGGCCCAACCGGATCAGGCAAGACGTTATTGGCTCAAACGCTTGCGCGTGTTTTGAATGTCCCTTTTGCAATCGCAGATGCGACAACGCTCACCGAAGCAGGTTATGTTGGTGAAGACGTTGAAAATATTGTTCAGAAGCTCCTGCAGAATTGTGATTACGATGTTGATCGTGCTCAAAAAGGAATTATATATATCGATGAGATCGATAAGATTTCCAGGAAAACAGATAACCCATCAATCACTCGTGATGTTTCAGGAGAGGGCGTTCAGCAGGCACTGTTGAAATTGATTGAGGGAACGACTGCATCTGTGCCACCCCAGGGTGGAAGAAAGCATCCTCAACAAGAATTTATTCAAGTTGATACCTCTAATATTTTATTCATTTGCGGCGGTGCTTTCTCAGGTTTAGAGAAAGTAATAGAGCACAGAACCAATAGACCAGGCATCGGCTTCTTGGCAGAAGTTAAAGATTCTGAAGAGCAAACTGATCTAGGAGCTGCTTTTGAGAAAGTGGAACCAGAAGATTTGATAAAATATGGTCTGATCCCTGAATTCGTAGGCAGACTTCCCATTGTTTCAACTTTGCATGAGCTAAACAAGGAAGCATTGGTTAGAATCCTCACAGAACCTAAGAATGCACTGATCAAGCAATACCAGAAATTATTTTCTATGGAAGATACGAAACTTCAGTTCCTACCAGAGGCTCTCATTAAGATCGCGGAGCTTGCCATGTTAAGAAAAGCAGGCGCAAGAGGCTTAAGGACTATTCTTGAAGAGACACTACTGGATACCATGTATGAAATTCCATCGCATGAGAAGAAATTGGATAAAGTGGTGGTGAATGAGCAATTTGTTGTTAATAAATCAAAACCATTTGTGGTTATTTCGAATGATTCTGAGCCATCCAATAAGACTGACGAGATCAAATCTCAGCCTGCAAAAAGGACTGGCACAAAGTAATTAATTAACCTCACAAGTAACAAGTGCAGGCTCAAGCTTGAAAAAGCTATTTTTACCCATATAAATAAATTAATATGAAAATGAAGAAAAAAGATGCCTGAAAACAAAGAAAATATTTCACTTGATATCGTCATGGATAAACCCTTGCTCCCTCTAAGGGATGTGGTGGTTTACCCTCATATGGTAATTCCTCTTTTTGTTGGTAGAGAAAAATCAAAACTCGCATTGGAAGACGCGATGAGCGAGGATAAAAAAATACTACTATCGTCACAAAAAAGATCAGACATTGATGATCCATCGATAAAGGATATCAACACCGTGGGTACACTCGCAAATATTTTGCAACTGGTCACTCTGCCTGATGGAACAGTGAAGTTGCTTGTTGAGGGAGTATCAAGGGTTGATCTCTTGGATATTCAATCGGATGAGTATTTCAAAGCAGATTACTGTCCTCTCAATGAGCATGGTGATGAAAACAATAAGGATATTCAGGCCTTAAGAAGAACCATGATTTCTCAGGTGGAAAGCTATGTCAGAATGACCAAGAAAGTTCCAGCAGAAGTTGTTAGCACTTTAGCAAGCATCAAGGAGAGCGGAAGACTCGTGGATACCATTGTCGCTCATATGTCTCTCAAGCTTGATGAGAAACAAAAGATCTTAGAGCAAATTAATATTAAAGAGAGACTTGAATACGTCATCGGTTTAATTGAGGTTGAGATCGACATGATTGAAGTCGAACAAAAAGTCAGAGGTCGCGTTAAAGATCAGATGGAAAAAAGTCAGAAAGAGTATTACCTCAATGAGCAGATGAAGGCCATTCAGAAAGAGCTGGGTGATTTGGATAATGCAACCAATGAATTTGATGAGCTTGAAGATAAAATTAAAAAGTCTGGTATGACAAAAGAGGCTGATGAAAAGGCTTCATCTGAGCTTAAGAAGCTTCAAATGATGTCTCCTATGTCTGCTGAAGCCACAGTGGTTAGAAATTTTCTAGATGTTTTACTTTCTGCGCCATGGAAAAAGAAAACAAAAGCCAAAGTATCTTTGGATCAAGCTCATGAAATTCTAGACGAGGATCATTATGGTCTAAAGACTGTAAAAGAGAGAATTATCGAGTTCCTAGCAGTACAAAAAAGGGTGAAAAAACTCAAAGGGCCAATTCTTTGTTTGGTTGGACCTCCTGGAGTTGGGAAAACATCATTGGGAGCAAGTATTGCGAGAGCAACGGGAAGAAAATTTGTGAGAATGTCTCTTGGTGGTGTCAGGGATGAAGCAGAGATCAGAGGGCATAGGAGAACCTACATTGGGGCTATGCCAGGTAAGATTATGCAGAACCTAAATAAGGTAGGTGTGAGAAATCCTCTTTTCTTACTTGATGAGATCGATAAAATGTCGATGGATTTTAGGGGCGACCCATCATCTGCTCTTCTCGAAGTATTAGATCCTGAACAAAATACATTATTCAATGATCATTACATGGAAGTGGATTTTGATCTTTCTGACGTTATGTTCATTTGCACGGCAAATACACTTAATATTCCTCCACCTCTATTGGATAGAATGGAGGTGATTCGTATAGAAGGGTATACAGAAGATGAAAAAATGAACATTGCTGAGAGATATTTGGTTAAGAAGCAAACAGAAGCAAACGGCCTCAAGGATTCAGAAATCAAAATCACAAATAGCGCAATTCTTTCAATTATCCGTCACTATACACGGGAAGCCGGCGTCAGAAACTTAGATCGTGAAATCGCTAAAATCGCTAGGAAAGTAGTGAAATCATTGGTTATGAAGGCGAAAGACGTGACCGTTCATATTAGACCTGGCAGCCTTGATAAATACCTTGGGGTACAAAAATTTAAATACGGCATCGCAGAGAAAGATAATCAGGTCGGACAAGTCACTGGATTGGCTTGGACACAAGTTGGGGGAGAGCTTCTTACAATTGAATCCACAGCGATCCCGGGTAAAGGCAAATTAATCAATACAGGTCGGCTTGGAGACGTAATGAAAGAGTCAATTCAAGCAGCCACAACAGTGGTCAGAAGTCGCACCAAAGCTTTAGGAATTAAAGAGGATTTTCATCAGGCAATGGATATGCATATTCACGTCCCAGAGGGCGCCACGCCTAAGGATGGGCCAAGTGCGGGCATTGGTATGTGCACAGCATTGATCTCATCTTTGACGGATATTCCCGTCAAAGCAAATGTTGCCATGACGGGAGAAATTACCCTAAGAGGAGAAGTATTGCCTATCGGTGGATTAAAAGAAAAATTACTCGCGGCTCACAGAGGTGGGATTGAAACTGTAATCATCCCTCAAGAGAATAAGAAGGATCTCTCTGAGATACCTAAAAACATAAAGGATAAGCTTGAAATCGTTCCTGTTCAGTGGATTGATCAGGTACTAGAAATTGCCCTTGAAAGAATGCCAGAAATCAAGATTGAAAGCTCAAAATCAAGGCAATCAACCAAGCCAAAAGCATCATCTGAAAAGAACCTTCCTCATTAATTTGTAAAAAAATATTGAAACCCTTTATTGACAAGGGTTTCAAAGGACTGGTATAAATTGTATGTTCCAGGTCGTTAAAAACTTTGAACAGGGGATCTTCGGTAAACACTAGTTTTCAGAGGATTTAACAAAAAAAACATATATAGGATGTAACAACATGAATAAAGGTGAACTTATTGATGCAGTAGCAGCAAGCACAGGACTATCTAAAGCTGACGCTGGACGAGCCATTGACGCAATGACATCAGCAGTAGCTGGCGAACTTGCAAGCGGTGGTTCTTGTGCACTAGTTGGATTTGGTACTTTTTCTGTAAGCCATAGAGCTGCCAGAATGGGACGCAATCCTGCAACTGGTGAAGCAATCCAAATTAAAGCAAGCAATGTGCCTAAATTTAAGGCTGGTAAAGCACTTAAAGACGCTTGTAACTAAAAAATAAACATCATGTTTTAAAAGGGGCTGCAAAGCCCCTTTTTTTTTATCCTTATGCAACAAAATTTGGTACTTTAATTACTATGCTCAAAGGTATAAAAATTGTCGAAATTGAGGGCCTTGGTCCGACACCATTTGCTGGGATGATGTTTGCAGATCTTGGTGCTGACGTTACAGTGATTCATCGGAAAAATAAATCAGTGTTTTCAAATCCTAAGAATATTCTTGACCGTGGTAAACGTTCAATAGAATTAGATCTTAAAAACCCAGAGGAATTAGAGATAGCTAAAAAAATAATTTGTACATCTGATGTATTGATAGAGGGTTTTCGACCCGGTGTGATGGAAAAGCTAGGATTGGGTCCCAATGATCTGAATCAAAACCCTTCGTTGGTATATGGAAGAATGACGGGCTGGGGTCAGGATGGACCTAAATCAAAACAATCTGGACATGATTTGAACTACATTGGACTTTCTGGAGCGCTTTGGTATGCCTCTCACCCGGATTCGCCTCCATTTACTCCTCCTGCTTTGGTCGGTGATGTCGGCGGAGGAGCGCTTTACCTAGTCATTGGTGTACTTTCAGCATTATTGAATGCGAAAGCATCAGGGCGTGGTTCAGTCGTTGATGCGGCCATCGTTGATGGATCTGCACACATGATGAATCTATTTATGTCATTGCAAAACACTGGAATGTATAGCGAGGACAGAGGCAAGAGTTTTTTGGATGGGCCTCCTTGGAGTAGATGCTATAGAACCTCAGATAATCTCTGGATCTCAGTCCAGTCTTTAGAATCCAAGTTCTACAGTGAATTCATAGATAAGCTTGGACTGTCTAACCATCCAAAGTTCCAAGAACAGCTCAATCAAGAATACTGGGATGAAATGAAAGAGATACTTGAAGATTATTTTTCAAAGAAAACATTGAAAGAGTGGACCGACATATTTGACCAGTCAGATGCATGTGTTGCTCCTGTTTTAAGCCCAATGCAATCAAAAAATAATCCACATATTAAGCATAGAAATATATGGGTAGATAGCGATGGCCTCATACAAGCTGCACCAGCACCTCGATTTGATGATAGTGCTAATGAAAATATTGGGAGAATCCCGAAAAGAGACGAGCATAAAAAGGAGATCTTATCTGAATTAAGCGAGGATAAATTTTGATGTTATCTTTTTTAAACTGGGATAATATACTACGTCATCATGCATGGGTGCTTAGCTCAGCTGGTAGAGCGTCGCCCTTACAAGGCGAATGTCGGCGGTTCGATCCCGTCAGCACCCACCAGATGTTTCTTTGAGGACATTATGAAAAGAATTCTTTTAGCTTTAGTTTGCTTTACTACTTCTATAAATATTTTTGCTCATGGCATGTCCGAGGCAGACAAGGTCAAGGCATTAGAGGCCAGTTACTGGGAATATATTGAATTAGGTGCCACTCACATGATTACAGGTTATGATCATTTGCTTTTTTTATTTGGCGTGATCTTTTTCTTAACTAGTTTTAGAGAAATAGTAAAATTTATCACCGCTTTCACGATTGGTCACTCAATAACACTTATTTTTGCAACGCTCTATCAGATTCAGGCAAATTACTATCTGGTTGATGCTGTCATTGCACTGACAGTCATTTATAAGGCTTTTGACAATCTTGACGGTTTTAAGAAGTATTTGAATACCAACTCTCCGAATTTACTTTGGATGGTTTTTGGTTTTGGTTTGATTCATGGGTTTGGCTTATCCACCCGATTACAAATGTTGCCATTGGCTGAAGAGGGCCTATTGCTCCGAATTCTCTCATTCAATGTTGGCGTTGAGTTTGGTCAAATTGCTGCTCTGAGCATCATGCTCATTTGCCTTTCATTTTGGAGGAAAACAGATTCATTTATAAGATTCAGTAATGCCTCAAATGTTTTTTTGATCCTTGCAGGTTTTTTTCTTCTAAACATGCAACTGCACGGTTATCAACACAGTGCTTTTAAGGATGAATTCCCTTTTAATGAGGATGAGCACAGTCATATTCATGAGGATTGGGAATATGATCAATCCAATATCAGCGGCGACTCTCAGAAATCTATTTCTGAACTACAAAAGATACTATCAGAATCGCCCAAGATGCATAGCCATGGTGATGGCGAGCCACATCGACATTAGTTGATAATAAAACCATAAGGAGTAAATGAAATGCCAGAAATTAAATCACAACACCAGTGTCTGAATCTAGATGACCTCAAGAAGGCAGAATCATTCGGTGAACCGATTGGCGAACTGCCAATGCAGACAGATTCCGGGTTTCTTGATAGAGAGGATATTTTTGCGGGTACATGGGAATGTGAACCTGGAGTATTGGAACTGGATCTTGATGTCACTGAGTTCTGTCATATCCTTAAAGGCCATTGGGTGCTGACATCTGAATCTGGTCAAGTAACAGAGGTAAGAGCAGGGGACAGCTTTGTTTTTCCAAAGGGTTGGAAGGGGACGGCCGAAGTTAAAGAGACGATCAGAAAAGTTTATATGATGCTTACTTAGAGATCTATCGCTTGAACCCGTCTGTCTTTGGGCGATGATCCTGTGTAAAGTCTTTCATTTTTTCCTTAAGCACATCGGATGTACTACCCAATACCTCAAACGTAACAACATTAAAAGTATCCACAAATATAGGCATTAGTGAGCCTTGCATGAATTGATCAACATGAAATTCTGCAGCGTCATGATTTTTGTATACCTCATAAAGGAAGATTCTATCTGCAGATGAGGCATAGTATTCGTAAGCAATGGTATCTGACTCTGTCTTTTTGACATTTTCTACCAGTCTATCAATCAAATCATCCACTTGATTTTGCTTTCCTTCTATAACCTCTAGATCCAATAAGAAAACAATTTGTTCGTCTTTATTTGTGGAATGGTGTCCAGCATAGATATTTGATGTAAACATAAAAACTATTAGAAATAATAATCTCACGTGGTTTCTCCTGATAAATCTAATGACAAGCTTTGCCGTATTTTTTTAGTCTAAAATAGTTATATGGCAGCGGCGTAATAAAACCTGCCAAGAGCATAAACGGAATCACCCACCATGTAAGCATGGCTCCACCCGTTAATAGCACATCGACAACATTCATGGCTATCTCCATTGAAATCATTGAAATAAGAGACATACCAATTGCAACCTTGAAAGCTTCTTTAAGGATCATTTGTCTTGAGAGAATAAATGTCTCAAGCATGATGGATGTGATCAATCCATTCATGATTGCTAGGCTCATGATTAAAACAACGGAAAATTCCCAAGGGTTCCCCGTTACTTGAAAAAAATAGATTGTTCCAAAGTCACCTATGGAGCAGCCCAGAAGACACCATAGTGTATTAATGGATGCTCTTTTCCATGTATGCTTGCATTTCCAGCTGATGCTGTTTTCTTCTACTGTAGTTGTTTCCATGATTATGATAAGAATATAATTAATTAATGGTTTTCATTATAGGGGAGTAAATTAATGAAAGGGAAGACAATTAAGTTTATTCATCGTTGGCTGGCATTTGTGCTTGGTTTATTCATTGTCTTTCAAGTGACATCTGGAAGCATCGCACAAGAAAGTCGCTTACTGATGCAGTGGTCAAACGCTGATTACTACAAAGTTGATGCAAATAGCGAGCCTGCAGGCCCAAGTCAGATTAAAAGCCGAATGAATGAGCTTGAACCTGAGTTTAATATTGCACATGTGATGGTCCCTCCACCGAATCGTGAGAGTACAGCATATATTTTGATGGGCGGCAGAAATCCAGAGAATCTCCATGAGTCAAGTTTGTTTGTGAACTATGATCAATACAAACAAGAAATACTTGATGAACACACACCAAAGGGATCAGGTTGGGTCGGAACAATGACCGTGCTTCATCGTTGGATAATGTTTGGAGATGCCGGATTTTACATAGTTTTTATTTTGGGTTTGGCTACGGTCTTGATGTGTATTTCTGGAATGTATCTCTTTTTTAAAACAAGAAAAACAGCAAAGCACCTCCCTTTGATCAATCGCCTGCATCGCAGCCTTGGATTTTTGGCTTCTCTCTTTCTTATCGTTACATCTTTAAGCGGGATCGCTATGAGTTATGTTCATTGGCAAGACCGAGAGGATAACTTGTCTGTATTTGCGAACATGATGAAGACAGATCATACGGATAGTGCACATATGAACATGGAAAAAACTGTAGTTGACCCTGATTCTGCTCTTGAGACTGCAAGGTCTGTTATATCAAATAAATACCACTTGGCTGCTTACTCATATGCAGGTGCACATAGCCCAAACTACTGGTTTGCTTTCTTTGATAAACAGATGTTTAGACAAGACGTTGTGATTGAAGGCATGACCGGGGAAGTTCTTGGTATTTATGCGGCTGGAAAGACTCAGAAGGGAGAGGGGGTTAGAAACTATTTGCTACCGATCCATAGCGGCAAGTACTTCGGGAGAATTGGTGGTGTACTGATGTCGTTTTTTGGTTTTATAGTTATACTCTGGTTGTTGTCAGGACTTGTGATTTATTTTGACAATAAGAAGCGACAATTAGCTTAGTTTTACCACTTTCTTCTCAACCAAAGAATGGGTCCAGTAATCACCATAATGATGCCCATGATTGTAAAAAGATCACTGATCCATTTGAATTGAGGGTGAATGACATTCCCAGTATGAATCTCGATCATAAAAAGATATAGAGTGGCAGCTTTCAAGTTGGGATGTTTCATTTCATCCATTTCAAAATGATACCCCTCTTTTTCTTTGAAGAAGCCACGACTATTTTTGATCATAAGTTCATCATTATAAAATTCTGCGTCATACATGATTGTGGGTATACCGGTCATTTTTATCCATTTATTCTCACCATCCCTTTTTGTGAAGAATTGCCTGAGGTTATTGCTATAAAAAACATGATCATCGGCTCTAAAGAGTTGCCCCCTCTCTGGACCAGTAATTGGGTCTCTGACCCAAGTTAGACCACCGTCTTTTGTGTTTAGGATTCCGTAACGTGTTGAGATACTCATTCTTTCAGGTGAATCAGGGTAAGTAACCAATTGATCAATTTCACCTTTTATAGATTCATATCTCCAGACATAAGGTAATTTTGATCGCTCCATATCGATCTTCTCTCCCCAATCGATGAATGTGAGTATGTGGTTGAAAAGTATCCCCGTCACTGACAGGTAAATTATTGGAATGATGCCTAGTAATCCTATAATTGGTGCATGCATTCTATAGATTGATTTAGAAAGTAATATCCTTTTATCTCTTGATGGCGCTTGATGTTTGTTTCGCCTCCATCTTCTTTGTAGATACCAACTGAGAAACCCAGTCATGGAAAGAATCATGAGCGCAATGCCACCAAAATCATTGATCCATGTAGAGAATTTTCTTGAGAACAACCCATAACCAAAATGAAGATCGAAGAGAAATTTATACATGTTGACATGTTCCGGCAGACCGATGATTCTTGTTTTATCGAGGTCAATAAATTCTATTTTGGATGGTTGATTGATGTTGAGCCTAAATATCTTTTCAAAATTATCAACACCAATGACCTCATCATCATTGGAACCAGGTGAGACCATGTTTATGAATCTTCCTTGTAATGCAAGTCTTTCTATATTGGAATTCAGACCTTTCATCATCCACAAACCGTCATCGGTTGCCAAGACGATGGTTTGATCATCATCCGAATTCATTTTTGCCAGTCGATTCACTTGCGGATGTTGGCTGTTCGGAAAGTGCAACTTATTCCAATTCAGTCCACGATCAGTTGTTTTCCATAAACCTCTTTCTGATCCACCTATCCAATGATTTGAATCTTTCTTATCAACGACCACATAACGCATAACAGTCGCTGGAAGATATCTCATCATAGATGAAGATAGCCAGCTTTCCGGCACTTCAGTCTGCCTTAGCCATCTCCATTCGTCGTGATCAAGAAGAATTCCTGTGATACCAAGAAGAAAGAGCCATAAAGCAGCAATAAGACCAATCCAACGATGAATTTTGAACAGTGATTGGCGTTTTTTCATAAATTCGAGGCTTGATAATAAAGTTTATTCTAGATACATGTGAGATAATTAAATCCTGTTTTACTGTAATAAATTATTGACAGATAAACTATGATTTTTAAACTGTGTCATCTTGACACGATTAGATCAATT
>Ga0315328_10000276_pt1 | contig 21908 bp, 15 predicted proteins | sample M120032315metaG_FD_203462 | JGI IMG/M metagenome (GOLD analysis project Ga0315328, IMG submission 203462) | Ammonia-oxidizing marine archaeal communities from Monterey Bay, California, United States - M1 200m 32315 | ecosystem: Environmental > Aquatic > Marine > Intertidal zone | place: USA... | reverse complement strand
TCTGGAATGACTCTGTCATTTTCGAAACGCCTGATAATTATCTAGTTTCGTTGAATGCCTACACTGGGGCAGAAAACTGGCACACCGAACTTGCCAGTTTCGAATTACAATACTTTTCGACCATGGCGCCTATAACAATTCGTGACCGGGTTATTGTAGGAACCGGCAACGATTTAGATCAACCCGGATTCGTTCAAGCCTTCGACGCTGAGACTGGTGAATTAATCTGGAAGTTCTATACCGTACCAATGAAAGAAGACGATCCAGGTATTGAAACCTGGCCAAACTTGGATGCAGCTAGTCACGGGGGTGGTAATGCTTGGGTTCCTGGAGTTTATGACCCTGAAACAGATTTATATATTTTCGGGACTGGTAACCCAACGCCAGGTTATACCGGTGTCGCGAGACCTGGAGACAACCTTTTTACCTGTTCGCTAGTTGCGGTAAACGTAACAACCGGTGAAATGGAATGGTATTTTCAAACCTCGCCCCATGACACTCATGACTGGGATTCAGCTCAAACACCTATTCTTATCGACGGTGTTATCGATGGGCAGCCACGTAAATTAGTTTCCACGGCAGCGCGCAATGGGTTCTTTTTTACTGTTGATAGAGTGACTGGCGAGCACATCGTTACTAATAAGTATTCCCGAACAGCGAATTGGGAATCCCATGTACGAGAAACTGGCGAACCAGAACCTAATCCGGTTAAAGAAGCAACAATTCCAGGTACTCTCGTTTCCCCAGTAGAAGGAGGGGTAGCGAATTGGCAACCCCCTGCCTTTAACCCCGATACAGGTCTTTTTTATACTCAGGAAAACAATGGTTACAATATGCTTTATCTCACCGACCCTGATCCCCGTGGTTCCATGGGGTTAGGCGGGAAATCAAGGGCAGAAGTAGGCTCAATCCAAAGCGCTTTTCAGGCTATCGATTATCGTACTGGTGAAGCAGTATGGCGGCATGAGTGGCCGGGAGGAGGAGGAGTAAATTCTGGGGTACTTACCACGGCCTCCGGATTAGTTTTTACCGGTGACGGTAGAAACAATTTAGTTGCGTTCGATGGTTCCAATGGCGAATTGCTATGGAACACGCGAATTGGAAACATGAGCAATCCACCCCAGACCTTTATGGTTGATGGTAGGCAGTACTTGTTAGTAGCTGTTAGAGAACGATTATTTGCGTTTGTAATGTATTAAATTACAGCAACAAAAAGAATCCCATCGAGAATCTAAACTATTAGGCATGAAGACCTTTTTCAAAACTGATCTTAGAATTACGAATAGTGTTTGTAATCACTTAGGTGTTGTTACTGCTCTCTTTCTTACAGCTTGTGTTGGGGCTCCGGTAAAAAACGAACTGGAACCTTTCAATCGTCAAAGCGATTACGACTACTTTCTTCCGCTACTCCAAGATGCCGAGCTTTACCCAGTATTGCTAAATAATACCGGATTTGTTTGGCCGGTCTTGTCACAAGCAGCTGATACGGTGATGTTGGAATTTGTTGTCAGTGCTACTCAGGGCGTCAATCCAGCTATTGAAATCTCCTATGGGTCAGCGTCGTTTTTACAATATTTCGAAGAGGGTGGAGCTGGAAAGCGCTATTTGGATCTCACACCATTATTGCAAACAGAAATCTCGACCGGTGACTCTGTAAAGATGACAGCAATTGGCGCTAGTTGGTCATCTTTAGAAGGAACACTCGCCACCTTTAATAACAATATTGATCTTTCGAGCAAAACTTTAGTGATAGCTCCTCATCCGGATGATGCTGAAATTGCTGCATTCGGATTCTACCAAGCAACGCAAGCTGATGTAGTCACAATCACCGCAGGTGATGCCGGTGGCTCTAATTTCGAGTATTTGTGGCCCGATCCTGGAGAGCAATATCGGGCAAAAGGATGGATAAGAACCCTTGATAGTTTGACCGTTCCTTTTCTTGGTGGACTAGGACCGGAACAAGTTAGAAATCTTGGCTATTACGATGCGACTTTACGGCACTTATGGCAGCAGCGACCAAGTAGCGTTCCCGCTCCTCTTGCGGAACTAGAAGATCCTGGCTTTTTTCGCAAGCTTAATTTCGATAGTGAACTACGGCACAGACCATTCACATCTAATTGGCCATCTTTGGTAAATGATCTATTTAGTGAACTTGAGCGAGTTGAACCTGAAATTGTGATCGCACCCCATCCTTACCTCGACAGGCATGGAGACCATCAATTCGCTTCAATAGCGCTATTTGAAGCATTGAGTCGATGGGATCGAGAAACTACGGTTCTACTCTATACGAATCATGCGGTTGGTAATGAAGCTTATCCATTGGGACCTCGTGATGGCATGACTGGTCTACCAGCATGGGATGAAGGCAATCTTTTTATCACTGGTGTCTATTCACATCTGCTTGATACTGAGATTCAACGGAGAAAGCTACTTGCTGCAGAGGCAATGCATGATCTACGTCCTTTCGATCCCAGAGATGGTTCAGAGATTCAAACGATAGACCCTGACTACGACTATTTCAGGCGAGGACCACGACCTAACGAATTATTTTTAGTCACTAACTTGTTAGGTACACGAGTAATTAGAACAGAGTTTCTGCGCAGTATTAGACAAGATCAATTGTGAATTGGCATGTGAAGAATGACGTTAAATCCTGCTACACTTGGACACTGCAAAAACGAAACTAAATAAAGAGACAAGAACGATACGCTCTAAAAGAAAGTAATTTGCAGATAGCAGTGCTTTGGATTTGAAAGAACTGAGGGAGAGCATAAATGAGTTCTACTAAGAGTCGCCTTGGCATGATGATGTTTCTCCAATACGCAGTCTGGGGAATCTGGTTGCCAGTGTTGGCGACTTATTTGCAATCTCCAATTACTGGAGGCGGCTTGGGATTTACCTCTGGTGAGGTTGGCTGGATTATTGGAGTCGCTGCTTCTGTTGGCGCCGTATTTGCGCCATTCATTGCAGGGCAATTTGCCGATCGTTATTTCTCAACTGAAAAATTTCTTGCTGTTCTTCTGATTTGTGGTGGCCTAGTTAAGATCACTTTGTCATTTCAAACTAGTTTTACTGCTTGGCTAGTATTATCTGTAGTTTATAGCGTGCTCTACATGCCCACGCTTTCCCTAACCAATTCCATGGCATTCGCTCACTTAAAAAATCCCGACAGTGAGTGGCCGCGTATTCGTGTAATGGGCACAGTTGGTTGGATCGCTGCGAGCTGGCTATTTCCAATGATATGGTTACAAACGAACTTAGAATTTCAAATACTTCCGCCGTTTTTTGTCGGCTCTGAAGTTCCAGATGCCACTGCAAGGCTCGCGGATACATTGAAAGTCTCGGGTGTCATCTCGATTCTTTATGCCGCTTATTGTCTTCTATTACCCAATACGCCACCCAAGAAGGAAGCAGTTGAGAAGCTTGCCTTCAAAAAAGCATTTAGCTTATTAACTCAAAAATCATTCGCTATATTGGTAGCAGCGAGCTTGCTTATCGCAGTTATTCATCAGATTTATTTTATGCAGACTGGCCCATTCTTTGAGAATCAACTTGGGTTGCTTGTTACCTATATAGCCCCTGCGATGACAGTCGGCCAATTCGCCGAAATTGGCATAATGGCATTTCTAGGTTTATTTCTAATACGGTTGGGTTTCCGTTGGACTATAGCTCTTGGTGCTTTTGCCTACTTTGCGCGATATGCGATTTGGGGATTAATTAGTTTGCAGGAGCCATCCGGCCCTTCAGTAGATGCCGCTGGACAATTTGTATGGACCCTGCCATTAATGATTGGAGTTTTCAGTCAAGTGTTGCATGGGGTTTGCTACGCGTGCTTCTTTGCCTCGGCTTTTATGTACGTCGACCGCATAGCAGATGATGATATTCGAAACTCTGCACAAACGGTGTTTGGCATTATTATTTTAGGACTCGGCCCAATGCTGGCAGCACCATTTCTTGTTGTGCTCGGTAATGTTTTTGGTGAAGCGGGAATAGTGACTAACTTCGCGGGGATGTGGTTTACCTTGTCCATTGTTGCTCTAGTGGCAACCTTTTTGATTGTTGTTGCCTTTGAAGATGAAACTGTTGCAGAGGCAACGCCGCGAGTTGTATAGAGGAGTTATTGAATATGCCTAATGTTCTCAGTGCAAGTGAGGTGACGGAACTAACCTGTAAAAGTGATTTGCGGGGTTTGTGGATATTAAGTTGCCAGCTAGGAATTACTGTGTCTTGTTTTGCTCTTGCAGGTTTGTGGCCTAATCCACTAACGTTCATTATAGGGACAATTCTACTTGGTGGCAGGCAGATGGGTTTCTTCGTCCTTACTCATGAGGCAGGTCATCGGACTTTATTTAAAAGTAATTGGCTGAACGTCCAGGTAAGTTCATGGATTACAGCACCTATGGATTTCATGAATGGCCGTGCTTATTCGCGAGAACATTTAGTCCATCATCGCTTAGTTGGCATGGATGATGATCCAGACATAACTAACTACCGAGACTATCCTATAAGTCGTGCTCGGCTCTGGCGAAAGCTGAAGCGGGATATTACTGGTCAAACAGGTGGGCGTGATTTATATAGGAAACTTATTGGCTTTAGTAAATTGAGCTCCTTAGATAGCGAGGATAGGGCTGCGTTACTTAGAGGGCTAATTTGGCATCTCGCGTTGTTTGCTATTTTATCTGCTTTCGCTGTGCCTCATTTATTCTTAATGTGGGTTGTGGCATTAATATTTGTTTATCCAGCGATTGCTCGCCTTCGGCAGGTTTCAGAGCATGGGGCGGTTCCTGAACTTACTTCAAGTGACCCTAGATTAAATAGCCGCACTACGCTTGTTGGCCCTTTTGTACGCTTACTGTTCTGTCCCCATGGCGTTAGCTACCATATAGAACACCACTTAAATGCAGCAATACCAATATTTCGTTTGAACACAGCACACTTAATTTTGGCTGAAAGGGGTTACTTTCAACAATCAGATCTTACTTATGGGTTTGCGAATACACTCAAACGGATGACTGAAGTTACTAGTGCCTAATAACTTATTCAGATTGGATTAGAATCAATTCTTGCTGTCTTCCGTCGATGTAGAAAGTCGTCTCTCCATCGAAATATGCATCTTCTTCTAGCATGAAACGCACATCCTGTCCGCCCCATTCGGGAATACTAACTGTGGAATTTAATTCGATAGAATGTGCGGTATTCTCGTACAATGGATAGTCGCCTCTACCGGCTGTATCTCCCTGATTGTCCCACATCCCAATAGTTGGGCCGGCGCCATGACCATGGTAACCAATCGGGTGTGTGTAGATAGACGGACGAATGTCTTCATCTATTGCCTGCTCTCTGGCAGCGCGAAGAATCTCATTTCCCGTTCTTTTTAAGATAAAATTTTCGGTCAAAATGTCCTGTAACCTGTTGCTTGTTGCAAGCCCGGCTTGGATGCCAGCGGGTGCATCGGATTCCCCTTGCTTTAACACATACGCGTGCTGCTGAGTATCAGTATTCAGCCTAAGATAGGTGATTCCAAAATCCACATGAAGAAGGTCTCCCGGTAAAATAACACCTTCCGTTTCTGTGTCTGTAAAGAGGTCCAGGAATTTCTCTATATTTTTTTGATCTCTTTGAATACTAACCGAAGGGTGGAACCAAGTTACCAGGCGCAATTCTCTAACTCTGTCGCGATACCACCACATTACGTCTTCAGTTGTTGTTCTGCCGGGTGTAATGACTGCATTGGAAAACCCTTCTTTAATGATGTCGTGGGCGATCTTCACTATAGAAGGATACAATTCCATTTCTTCTTCAGTTCTTGCTTCCAACCATGCGATCGCCAATCTTTCTGCTGAGACTACTCGGGATTCTTGTTCATTGCTAAGTGCTCCGATCAACCCTTGGTATTCGCCATGTGTTAATCCATCAGCCAGCGCAAAATTACTGGAAACATTTATGCCAATGCTCGTTGGATTTTTCTCAGCAATAAGATCCGAAACAGCCTGCCATTGATCAGGCTGTTCTTCAGGATTCCACCGAGCTTGGAAAAAATCACCTACGGCATAGCGAGAGACAGCATAGCCTTTTACGCCAGCCGATCCTTCATCTGAAAAAACTAGAATGGTTCTTCGGCGAGCCGCATGGGAATCGCCCGGCAACATTGTCATGACTACAGGATCTTCATTGTACTCACGTGCAACTAAAATCCACATATCAATACTCTCTCTTCGCATAAGTTTTACAGGCAAAGAGTCGAAGCGGATAGCTAGTAATCGATCGATCGTTTCGGCGCGTTCCTTCATAGATAGGATGGAATCGCCAGTCGCAGCATGCACTCCGCCACTGAACAAAAAGCAACTTAGTACGGGCAACATTGTTTTAAGTATTTGATTCATTGTGCGTCTCAGTTTTTAGAACAATAAAAGTGCCATCTCAATTTTGTTTGCCAGAGAGGGTAGGCAGAATGCAGTCCTATCGATTTAGCGCATCCATTTCAATTCTTCTCGCTCCCGCAAGTATGTCGATTACTGCGCGGTTGCCTTCATGGCAGGCAGATTCATAAAGCTGGTGTTCTGGCACCATACGATTAAATGGCAACTCAGCTACGACAGGTGCAGTATAAGTTTCTGGATCGACAATTCGATAGGTGTAAAGTAATTCGTTCTCAGAGATTGCTGTTATTCGTTCGGTAACTTCGAAAACCTCTGAAGAGGCTATCTGGCTGACAGTGTGTTCAGGCCGAAAACTATTAGTGTGTATGACTAATGTTTCATCTTCCCAATGTCCAATGGAGTCACCCATCCATTTTGGTATGAGTTTTTCCGGGTGAGACTTGCCTAACCGGATAATTCGAACTTGTATCGCTTCTTCACTCAAAATGACTACGTATTCTTGATTTTGCACTATTTGAATATGAGTGCCGTCAGAATTTGTCATAGTCGGTAAGGGCGGTCCCAGGTGAAGGCAGCGCTCGCCAGGGGGTCGTGACTCGGGGCCATCGAAATTGTTATTCATTAATTCAAAATAGCGCGTGCGAAACTCGACACTTTCATCTCTTAACGGGAAACGTCCATTTTCAGGTTCGATAATAAGTGAAGTTCGGAGTTCGCCATTAATGCGAGCGACGTCTACTGGGGAGTCGGGCAAAAAATTGGTGTCCGTTCGAAACTCTATATCACCGCCGGCTGGAGGTGGCCCTCGATTGGGGTCCACCGGAGCTTCTCGAGCTATGCGTCGTTCAATAGCTCGACTTCTGAAATCCGCGGCTTCAACTTCTGTATAGGCTCGCTTGTTGCCGAGTGCGATGGGCCTTTCTACAGGTGTAGCGAAGCGCTTTTCCCAGAGTCCTTGTAGATCGGGTACGCCATATTCGGTACGTGGGGTCCGGTAATTCATTGATTCCTGTGCGAGAGAAAGCAGCGGTAAGAAAATTATCGCTAATCCCGCGAGTAAAGCGTTGCTCATCTTGGAATTGTGATTAAGCATTGTCGCCACTGGTAATCCGGTAACCAAAAATGAAAATAAAATTGCTAATGATCAACACTCTTTCTTAATCTTCTTATTTATGCGGGAGAACTAGATACTTTTCCCCTGTCGCCTGTTTCGCGTAGCTTTTGAGTATCTCAGGGTCAAGCATTTCTTCAAACGATATTTCTTGCGTATATTTACTAGCGAATGTGGTTGTGATTTCTCTAGCTACTCGTTCTCTCATCTTTTGAAACCTTTCCATACCGATTCTTCCGATCATTGGCGTTAAAAGCCAGCCGCCAAGTCCCCAATTCAAACCATAGGATCTATTTAAAATTGTTGGTGATTGATCTAGGCCACCGTAGATATATACCTGCTTGTAAGTGTCTGAGCCATATCGACTGTATTCCTTAGCTTTTTTATTTGCTGCTATTTCCATCGCAGAGAGTAATTGCCCGGGAAGTTTTCCCTCATTTCCACCACCCGTAGCATCAAAGCCTAAAGTAGCACCAGTCGTTACTAGGGCTGCAACCAAGTCCTTCATAAAATCGGGGCTGCTCGTGTCACATACGTACTCTGCTCCCAGTTCTTTTAGAAACTCCACCTGCTCGGGCTTTCTAACAATGTTAATAAGAGGAACTGAGTCAGCCTTGCAGATCTTAATCAGCATTTGTCCAAGGTTTGAGGCAGCAGCTGTGTTGACTAAGGCGCTATGATTTTCCATTTCCATAGTTTCAATGAAAGCTAGCGCCGTTAAGGGATTCACAAATGAAGAAGCGGCTTCCGCAGAGGTCGTATTGTCATCCATGACCAAGCAACTGTTCGCTGGAACACATCTATATTGAGAATACATTGCGCCACCTGCTAAACCGACTGTCTTACCTACAAGCTCTTTGGCATTAGCTCCAGCGTCTTCAATCACGCCACCTCCTTCATTCCCAACCTGCATAGATTGGCCGATTCTTGGCTTCATTGAGCCCATTAGAGCTGGATGTATCTTTAGTTTTGCTACCGTCGCATCACCAGTACCTGAAATTTTTATAGTATCCAGGTCCGCCGCAAAACTTATCAAAAGTCCAAGATCTGACGGATTAATCGGTGAAGCCTCTACCTTAATTAAAACTTCATTTTCTGAAGGAATGGGCTTTGGAACGCTGGCAATGGAGATTTCTATATCCCCATCAGTGGTAAGAGTTGACCTTATTTCTCTTGAAGTCTGTTCTTGCATGCTTATTTCCCTTTAATTTAATGCTGGATTATTGATTCTGGGACCACTACCGCTTTATCGAGAAGTTCATTCATAGCGTTTATTTTTTGCCTGTTGGTTTAATTGGCGAAAGTTGTCCATTTTTTCTTTAATGCGAATTTCTAAACCGCTTTGTTTAGGGTTATAGAATTGGTCTTTCTGAATTTCTTCCGGTAGATATTTTTCGCCAGCGGCAAACGCGTCATCTTCATCGTGAGCATAACGATACTCTTCCCCGTAACCCAATTCCTTGCTTAGATTGGTCGTAGCGTTACGTAGATGTAGCGGTACTTCCAAACTGCCTTGGTCTGCAATTGTTTGACGAGCCGATCCGAAGGCTGTGTACATCGCATTACTCTTTGGTGCAACAGCGAGATACACCGCGGCTTGAGCCAAGGCCAAATCTCCCTCAGGACTGCCCAGTCTTGTGTATGCATCCCAACTATTCAGGGTGACTTGCAAAGCCCGTGGATCAGCAAGCCCTATATCTTCTGTAGCCATTCGAGTAAGGCGCCTAGCGATATAGATTGGATCGCAGCCACCATCTAGCATCCTGGTGAGCCAGTACAGAGTGCCATCAGGCGATGAGCCTCTTACTGATTTATGCAGCGCAGAAATCTGTTCATAAAAACTGTCGCCACCTTTGTCGAAGCGTCGATAGGACTCTTCAATGACTTGTGAGATATGTTCATCATTAATTTGACATTTGCCGTTAATCGGCTCTGCCATATCGCTCAATACTTCAAGGTAGTTTAAGGTGCGACGTGCATCGCCATCGCCAGTTTTTGCAAGGGTTGATTTCTGGTTATCAGTTAGTTTCAGCTTAAGTTTCCCCAAACCTCTACTTTCATCAGTTAAAGCATTATCGATTACGTCTATAAGGTCTGCTTTTGTTAGTGCTTTTAATAAGTACACGCGTGCCCGTGATAAGAGCGCATTATTCAATTCGAAAGAAGGGTTCTCTGTAGTTGCGCCAATAAATAATATCGTGCCGTCTTCAATATGAGGAAGAAAAGCATCTTGTTGAGCCTTGTTGAATCGGTGCACCTCATCGACAAAAAGAACCGTTTTGCGCGCACTATTCAATTGCTGAAATTTAGCTTGTTCGATGGTGGAACGAATTTCTTTTACACCCGCCAATACTGCAGATATTGATTCAAAATGACAGTCACATGCATTGGCAATAATTTTTGCCAGGGTTGTTTTCCCGACCCCTGGTGGTCCCCAAAGAATCATCGAGTGGGGTTGTTGATGCTCGATCGCCTCAAAAATTGATCTACCCGGACTTAGCAGATGGGCTTGCCCAATAAATTCCTTAACCGAAGTGGGGCGCAATCTAGCGGCTAGAGGCCGATAGACAGTGCTTTCAAGTTCTTCAGGTAGCAGCATGGAGTCCATAAGTCGATTATAAGGGGAAGCGCAAAAACCCTACAGCCTTTATACTCTACCCCCGATAATATTCCGAGCACAGTAGAGACAGCAGGAGTCCCTATAGAATGGCCAGTGAGATGTTTTTTGAAGATTTTGAGGTTGGTACAATCCAGGAGTTTGGTGATTATTTGGTAACTGAAGAAGAGATTCTTGAGTTTGCCTCGAAATATGATCCTCAAGCATTTCATCTTTTTGATGAGGCCGCAAAGGCTACTCTTTTTGGAGGGCTTTGTGCTTCTGGTTGGCATACTTGTGCCATTGCAATGCGGATGCTTGTGGATAATATGCCGGAGAGCAACAAATCGCTCGGCTCGCCAGGGATTGATGAGCTGCGCTGGACTAGACCAGTTTTTCCGGGTGACACCCTCCGCGTTAAGACTACTGTTCTTAGCAAAACGAATTCCCGTTCGCGCCCAGATCTAGGTAGTCTGCAAATGCAAAATGAAGTGTTTAATCAGAATAATGAATTGGTGATGAGTAACAAGCCTATTGTTATATATAGAAAAAGAGACACTGATTAGTGGTTCGAATGTTTTAGTTCTTGGCTCACTAATCTGCAATATGAGGCTCTGCTCCAAGGCATTTTAGCGACGGAGCAGGTAACAGGAAGGAAAGACACCTGACCCTTAAAATAGCTTGAGCAGTTTACTCAACTATTGCCTGTTGAACAGCGTTTTCAAAGTCATACTGGGTGCGACTATGAGGTTGTTGCAGGAATAATACGGCAGTTAGTTCCTCCTCTGGGTCTGTCCATGACCGAGTGCCAAATGCGCCTCCCCAACCAAATGCTCCCCCACTGCGGCGGGCATTGGATGTAATTGGATCGACAGTCACTCCGACGGTATACCCGAACCCCATTCCTTCCTGGTTGCGCGAGAATCCCCGATAAAGATCACCAATTTGATTACTACCCATCATTCTGACAGAGCGAGGGCTCAGCAATCGATTGCCAAATAACTCGCCACCATTTACCAACATTTGCTCAAACTTTAGGTAATCCCCGGCGGTACTGGACAATCCTCCAGATGCTGAAAAATAATTTGTTGGTGGTCGGTCTAGAAATCGAGACATATCTCTATCGGTAATTATCACACGGCGGTTTTGGTATTCAGACGGCACATTGAAGTAGGTATTGTTCATATCGAGGGGGTCGAAAATCCGGTCTTGCAAAAACTCTTCGAATGATTGTCCGGAGACGATTTCTACAATACGTGCAACGACATCTAAGCCGACTCCAGGGCTATAAGCCCAACGAGACCCAGGCTGAAAGTCTAGAGCATAGGAGGCATATCGTGGCATTTCACTTTCAAGTGTGGCATCAGGATCGCGTTGTGAAAACCCTTGGATTGCGCTCCCTAATCCCCCGCTTGCTAAGCCCGAGGTATGAGTTAGTAGATCGTGGATTGTAATGTCTCGATGGGCAGGCACTAGACGATGTTCAGGAATATTTTGGCGATCGACATTGTAAGGGCTTATGTTTTCATTCACAGACTCCTTTAATACAGCAACCTGCATGTCAGAAAATTCTGGAATATACATCGATACAGGATCTTCGGGGCGAATGAGCCCTTCTTCCACCATCATCATCGCAGCCACTCCTAAAACCGGCTTTGTGGAACTCATCATAATAAAAATTGCTTCGGGATCCATCGCTCGATTGTTATCAACATCCATTAAGCCATGGGTTTCGAAGTGCACTAATTTTCCATGACGTGCAACCACCGTAATAGCGCCTTGAACGTCACCGGCATCGATATGACGCTGTATAACTGTATTTATCTGTTCTAATCGATCAGATGACATTCCAACGTCTTCTGGTGCAGCGCGAGGAATGTCCGCAGCAACTGCGAGATTCACCACCGCGATGCTTAAAAAAGAAAGCACTGCAACCATAGATGATTTAGTAAATATTTTTAAAGAGAAGCTGATCATTTTAAGCTCGCTGTTTTAGTTAGTAGTGACCCATAGTCATTATCTGGAAAGTGGGGGAGTTAGGTATTGCACTCCCCCTCGGAGTTCTTTGAAGTAATATAGTAGAAGATTAGGCCAATCCCAATGATTCCTATACTAAATAATGCTTCCACTGGTCTCATAATTAGTGTGAATCCCAAAGTCCAGCCGGTTAATGTTAGAAAAATAATAGGCGGTAGAGGGAAAAGAAAGGAGCGGTAAGGTCTTTCTAAATCTGGTTGCCGCCATCGCAGAACAAATAATCCTAACACGGTAACAAAGGTGTTAAGTGCCATGGTAAATCCTGCAAATACGAGAATGGACTCGAATGTTGAAGATAAAATAAATAATACCGCAACAGATGATTGCAAATAGATCGCGGTAGCTGGTATTCCCGTAGAATTAGTTCGCGCTAAAAATTTCAAGCGAGGAAAATCTTCACCTATTACCTGCATTACACGAGGAGCAGCCATAGTCATAGCGCTGACTGTTGAAATCAACAACAAGGCTAAGGCAACTCCAAATATATTCCCAGCATTTTCGCCAAATGCAGCTTGAGCTGCAATGGCCCCGACTTCTATTTCCCCAACTAAGCTGTCCATTGGAGTTACGGTCAGAAATGAGTAATTGAGAGCGAGGTACAATATAGAAACTATACTGGTTCCAGTTATTAGAACCCAAGGGAGTATCCGTTGCGGATTCTCAATTTCACTGGATAAATAGGTTGCTGCATTCCAGCCGGAATAAGCGAAGCTGACATAAATTAGTGCTACTGCAAACGTGCCACTTGTAATTATATCAAAATCACCTTCAACTGGAGTAAAGATAACTGGCTGAGGAAATTCTACGACGATCAAGGAGGCTGTAATAAAGACGATAATCACTGCAACTTTGAGTGCAGTGAATATAACTTGAGTGCTGCCACTGTTTCGATGATTGGTCGCATGCACGGCGGTTAGAATTAACAACAGAGCAACAGCAAATGTTTTTTCTAAAATTTGGTGAACATCGCCAAAGAGGGAAGACGTAAAGTAGGCGGCGAACGTCATTGCAGCAAGTGCGGTAGGAGCTGCGAATCCTACAGTCGTAGAAATCCAGCCTGATACAAATCCAGCCGATGGGTGATAGATTCGAGACAAAAAATTGTACTCGCCACCGGATCGGGGGAATGCTGCGCCAAGTTCTGCATAGGAAATCGCACCACAGAGAGCTGCGAGTCCGCCAACTGCCCATAAGAGTAGTAAAGCGAACCCGGAGCGAATATCAACCAACTGAAAACCAAGACTAGTGAACACGCCAGTGCCGATCATATTAGCTACGATAACTGCAGTGACGGTGATGAAACGGAATTTGTCCGATGTCATTTTTGCTTAGTTCCTTTCATTAACGTTTTAATGATAAAGCCTAGAAAACAAGACGCCCTTAGTTGTTTGGAATATTGCGGGTTTCACCCGGAGTAACAAAAATATCTTGACCGCGCAATTCATTGGGTCGTCGAATTGGGTCTGCTGAAATCGTATCTGGAACATGAATGCCAACGCTGCGTTGTGGTTTTATACGATTGTCTAGAATACTTCTTCCTGCGGTTGTGCTTAAAAACCAATAAGGAGGTAATGCTAAATTTGGTGCGCGCTGCTCCCAATAATCCGCGTCGATTGCGAAATGGTCATCATTAGGGTCGGAGTCTCCAAGATGCAGTACCGTGGAATTGTCGTCAAGTGTCACCCGCCAGGCAATATTTTCTACATCGAGCATACTCATTGGCCAACCAGAGTGGGGAATGCGTACGGCCTCAACAAACAGATTCTCGCCATCAAAAGAAACAGGGCTATCGTTAAAACCAAGGCTTACTGAATTTACTCGATCGAACACCGATGCACCGCTATCACTAGCAGCCGATCGCATTGCAACAATAGCCTGATTGGGAGCATAGAGTCGAATATCTGCTTGTGCTTCCATGAGTTCATAGATTTCTTCTGGTGAAAAATGATCGCCATGGTAATGACTAATAAAAATAGCATCAACGTCGTCAAAAGGGGCTTCGCCATCAAACATGGCACGTTTCATTTCTTCTGTTGGGAGTAAATATTGGCCGTAGGTATTTGGAAACAGGGGGTCAAACAAAATCTTAGTTTCGCCATCACTAACCATGACTCCTTCATTAGCGATATAGAAAGCGGAAGGTCTGGAATCTTGTCCTTGTAGAGCGCTGACAAAAGTTAAGCTGAGAGTGAGTATTAATGTTTCAGTTAAATTAAGTAGTTTCATGATTAGCTCTGTTATTACTGTTTAGAAGCGCAAGATGCTGAGTTCACTGCTGGAAATCATTGTCTGCGGATGCAAGATGGATTAATCAAACAAGCAGTCAGGATCAACGTTAGCCTTATAACAGGAGAAATTCGCAGGCCTTCACAAAAACCCATGCGTGCAGTGTAGCCTTTGAAGCGTTTACCCAGCAAATAATTGAGTGGCTGTATAGTGCGGTTGAATCAATAGAGCTGATTTTCAGCCCACAGATTTCTATACGTGCAGGGTGATTGCTTTTGCTTAGCCGCCTACCATAACCTAGAGATTAAGCCAGCCTAGATCAATTTCACTCAGCATTAATTCCAGTCCTTAACTGGAAGGTGACTCTCCTTTTGAATAAGCCCTATAAATTCCTTATGATTCCCTCGGATCTTGAAGCCATGGCCCCTAAGGTTCTGCTATAGTCGGGTGTAGTTATAATCTTCAACACCCTTACCGAAAACAGCGGAGGCTAATAATGAGAATAAACCTCACTGAAATTGATAAAACCCTTATAAATCAGGTAGTTGTAGTTGTTTGCGCCCTTGGCTTTTCCACCTTCTTAAGTGCCCAAGACTGGCAACCCGAATTCTTGAGTGATGGACAACCCAACATTACCGGTATGTGGAACAATGTTGGTGCTACAGCTACTCCATTGGAAATGCCTGCAGAATTTGATGGCAAAGTGCCCACGGCTGATGAAGTGGCAGATTTTATTTCCCGTCGCGATGAGGCTCGGAAGGGCAATGTTTGGGACGGATTTGAAAATAGCCAAGGTGTAGGTGCCTACGAAAATTATTGGTTTGATTGGTACTGGTCCGATGCGGTAGCTGACGCCCCTGCCTTAATCGTTGATCCACCAAATGGTCGATTACCTGCGTATACAGCTGAAGCTCAAGAAGCGATTCGATTAAATGTTGATCATGAGCATGATTCAGCAGCTACCGTTGAAGCGGGGGACCGATGCTTGTCTCGCGGCGTGTTTGGCATGATGATGCCGACTGCTTATAACAATGGAAAACTGATCATACAATCTCCTGGCTATGTGATGATCCATAGCGAAATGATTCATAATGCCCGAATCATCCCCATTGATGCTGGCGATCATTTAGATGAAAGAATTAAACTGTGGGAAGGAGATGCGCGCGGACATTGGGAGGGTAATACGCTTATTATTGAGTCAACCAATTTTAAGTATGTACGAAATATCCGTGCTCCTGGCAGAGGCAATCCACCTCAGAACGAAGGCCGCAAGATGATAGAAACTTTTACCTTCGAAGATGAGAACACACTGCGCTATACATTAACTGTCGATGACCCTTTAACTTACGAAGCACCTTGGACAGTTGCTTTTCCTTACCTCAAAGATGCCGAATACAAACAGTATGAGTACGCTTGTCACGAAGGAAACTATGCAATGGAAACTCGCTTAAGTGGTGCCCGCGTAGAAGAAAGAGGAATAGCTGAAACTGGCAGATAGTATTATAGGTAGTATCTACCATGAAGAAACTTATCTCAGGCTTACTCGTTGCACTTTTCGTTAGTGCATGCGGACAAGAACAATCTGAGATGTCAGCGGCTGACGGAGATTGGCGCCATCATGGCGGCAATCATCGCTCAGAAAAATACTCTCCATTGGGTCAGGTTAATGGCAGTAATTTCGGGCTGTTGGAAGTGGCCTGGCGTTACCGCAGTCCCGATTTAGAATTACCAGAAGAATTGGCCTACCCCACTGGCGACTATCGTGCAGTGCCCTTAGTTATCGATGGGGTTATGTATGTTAATAGCAACCACGGACTAATTTCGGCCCTCGATTCTGCAACAGGCGAAGAGTTGTGGATCTTCGATCCGAAGAGCTATGAATTGGGTCCGCCTTTGTTCTCTCCCTTGCAAACCCGTGGTATTGAATACTGGACAGATGGTGAGATTGAGAGAATTTTTATTGCCACTTCAGGAAAGCAATTAGTGTCTGTTGATATACAAACAGGGCAACCTGACCCTAATTTTGGCAATAATGGTTATGTAGATCTAAAACAAAACTTTGGTCGACTTGAGTTTGAGATGAACAATATAACTCACGGTGCACCTCCAATCGCTGTTGGTTCTACGGTGATTGTAGGTTCTAAAATCTATGACTTCTCCATGATTAATCGCAGTCCGCCCGGTCATGTGAGGGCTTACGATGCTTACACAGGTGACTTCAAATGGCGTTTTAACACCATCCCTCAGGAAGGTGAATTTGGCAATGAAACTTGGGAGAACGATTCCTGGCGAGTTACTGGAAACACCAATGTCTGGACTTACATGTCGGCAGATGAAGAAGCTGGGATTGTCTATCTACCCACTTCCACGCCCACTAATGATTACTGGGGTGGGTTTCGATTGGGAGAAAACTTGTTTGCCGAGTCTATTGTGGCTCTGGATATAGAAACGGGTGAGCGAATTTGGCACTTTCAGACAGTCCACCATGGAGTGTGGGATTACGATGTTGCCTCGGCACCAAACTTGGTAGACATCGAAGTTGATGGCAAAGCAATCAAGGCCATCGCCCAGGTCTCCAAGACAGCGTTCACTTATGTGTTTGATCGCATTACGGGTGAACCGGTGTGGCCAATCGAAGAACGGCCTGTCGCGCAGAGCGACATCCCAGGAGAACGGTTACATCCAACCCAACCCTTTCCAACTAAGCCAGCACCGTTTGATCGGCAAGGAATCAGCGAAGATGATTTGATTGATTTCACTCCGGAAATCGCCGAAGCCGCAAGGGAAATGGCGCAGGAGTATGTGCTTGGTCCAATTTTTACGCCACCGATAGTTCGCGGCAGCAATGGTAAACGTTCTACCTTCGTCGTTCCCGGCGCTGGAGGCGGTGCGAATTTTCCAGGAGCAACAGTCGATCCGGAAACCGGAATTATTTATATTCCTTCGGCCACCTTACCTCATGGTATGGGACTAGTTGCTCCTCCCGAGGGGACTTCCGATTGGCCTTATATTATTCAAATGGACACTCAGATTGGACCCTTTGGCTTGCCGCTTCTCAAGCCCCCCTACCGCCGAATTACCGCGATTGACTTAAATACTGGAGAACATGTCTGGCAGATTCCCTTTGGCAAGGGTCCGGCAGATCATCCGATGTTGGAACACCTGGATTTACCACCCTTGGGCAGTGTTTTTAGTGATGTGGTGGCAGAAGGAGGTGTCTTGATTACTAAGACTTTGTTGATTTCTTATCTAGCACAGAAAGATGAAATAGATCCCGAGGCCCATGGTTCGATTTTGGTTGCCCATGACAAGATGACTGGCGATCTGCTGGGGGAAGTCATGGTAGAACAACGACTGCACGGACCGCCGATGAGTTATCAGGTTGATGGAAAGCAATATATCGCTGTCGCCGGTGGTGGTCGCGATAATGACAACGAACTACTAGTATTTGCCTTACCTAATTAGTTGTTTGTTACTAGAGGAGGGAAGGCTTCTATGAAAACAGCCGCTCACCGTTTTTTCTTTGCTGGGCTTTGTTTACTTCTCGTATTTTGCAATTCAGACGACGCAGGGAAGCCGAATCAAATTAGCCAGGAGTGGCGTCATGCTGGTGCGGATCACAGTTCTGCAAAGTATTCACCCCTTGATCAGATTGATGCAAATAACTTTAACTCTTTAGAAATCGCTTGGCGCTGGAAATCTGCAGACCTTCGTTTAGACGAAGGCGTTGGCTATGGAACTGCTGATTATCGCGCTGTACCGCTGGTAGTAAATGGCACGATGTATGTTAATACAAATCACGGCATGGTGGCGGCACTGGATCCAATCAGCGGTGAAGAACTTTGGGTTTTCGATCCCGAGAGCTATCGTTTTGGACCACCCATTCAAACTAATATCATGATTCGAAGTATCGAATATTGGACAGACGGAAACATCGAAAGAATTTTTGTGGCAACGTTAGGCAAGCAACTCCTATCTTTGGATATTGACACGGGGTTGCCGGATCCGAATTTTGGTGAGGGTGGATACATTGACCTAAGTCAGAACTTAGGACGATTGGAATTTGAATCTAATTTCATTACCGCGGGTGCGGCACCGATCGCTGTTGGTGATTCCTTAATCGTGGGTTCAAAGATCTTCGATTATGGCATGTACAACCGTTCACCTCCTGGCTTCGTGCGAGCTTTTAATACTTACACAGGCGAATTGAAATGGAGATTTAATACCATTCCTCAGGAAGGTGAAGAATTCACTGAAACCTGGGAAAACAATTCCTGGCGCACAACTGGTAATACTAATGTATGGACCTTTATGTCTGCCGACGACGAAGCGGGCATTGTTTACTTGCCTACCTCAACTCCCACGAATGATTATTGGGGTGGCATGCGACTTGGTGAAAATCTTTTCGCGGAGTCTCTTGTGGCTCTGGATGCTGATACTGGTGAGCGCCTTTGGCACTTTCAAACGGTCCATCATGGTGTGTGGGATTATGATCTAGCATCCGCTCCAAACTTAGTGGATATCGTTGTTGATGGTCGTCCTATTAAGGCAGTTGCGCAGGTATCGAAGACAGCATTTACTTTTGTATTCGATCGAATTACTGGTGAACCAGTTTGGCCAATCGAGGAACGGTCTGTTGCAGCAAGCACAGTCCCCGGAGAAAGGGCACATCCAACTCAGCCCTTCCCAACTAAGCCAGCGCCTTTTGATCGTCAAGGAGTTAGCGAAGAAGACCTCATCGACTTTACGCCGGAGATAGCAGCAGCAGCTCTCGAGATTGCCAACAACTTTCTCCTAGGCCCACTTTTTACTCCGCCTATTGTTCGTGGCACCGATGACAAACTCGCTACTTATGTTGTTCCTGGAGCAGGCGGTGGTGCAAATTTTCCTGGAGCCAGTATTGATCCAGAACACGGCATACTTTATGTGCCATCGGCAACTCGTCCCAGTGGTATGGCTTTGATAGAGCCGCCCGAAGGTAGCTCCGATTGGCCTTTTATTATTCAAATGGAGCGACAGCAAGGTCCGTTTGGCTTGCCATTGTTAAAACCTCCCTATCGCCGTATCACTGCTATTGACCTGAATACTGGTGACCACTTGTGGCAAGTTCCTTTTGGTAGAGGGCCGGTCGATCACCCCTTACTTGAACCTTTAGAGCTAAAGCCAATGGGAAGTGTATTTAATGACGTGGTTGCTGAAGGCGGCCTGCTAGTCACGAAGACTTTGCTTATTTCCTTTCTTGCCCAAAAAGATGAAATTGGCCCCGAAGCTCGTGGTTCGATCTTAATTGCCATTGATAAGCGGACAGGTGAAACGGTTGGAGAAGTCATGGTTGATCAACGCTTACATGGACCGCCGATGACTTATAGTTTGAATGGTAAACAATACATAGCTGTAGCCGGCGGTGGCAGAAATAATGATGATGAACTGTTGGTTTTCGCGCTGGGTACTGAGTAGAAATTCGTAACCGTATTTTTACTCTTTAGTCAGTTTGGACTAAAGTAGGGACTTGTAGTTCGATCTGGAGAGGAACCTCATGTTGAGAGGCATAAACAAGAAGAATATCCTTCAGAGCCTGGGGGTTGCTGCAATATTAATCGCTAGCCCGAGCCTGGCTCAGCAAGGTGCTATCGTATCCTGGCAGGATGATTTATCGCAGATAGCGAGTACCGATTGGAACTATGATCGTGCAGCTCACCTGCTGGAAAGAGCCGGTTTTGGTGGCACTCCAGAGGATATCCAAGCCTTAGCTTTGATGTCTCCTAGCGAAGCAGTGGGCGCCCTAGTATATTTTGATCCTTCCGATAATAGTCATCTACATGCTTTTGATCATTCTGGAATCCATGATCCAGGAATAGAACCTTTTCCGCCAAGCCGCCCCGCCACCACTGAGCTCGCTAAGCAAAATGGGGGAGCGCTTGGAATTAAAGTTAAGCCTACAGGGAATCGCCGCCTCCAACCTGTTGTTAACAAATTTTTCTACTGGTTAAGAGCTAGTGTGTTGGAAACCAATCGCGTCGCCTATTGGTGGGCTAATCGAATGGTGGCTTCGAATAACCCTTTGCAGGAAAAAATGGCACTGTTTTGGCATGGGCATTATGCCGTCAATGAAACTAAGGTTCGGGACTACCGAAAGCTATTGATGGAGCTGGAGTTGTTCCATGAAATGGGTACTGGCAATTTTCGCGACTTGATGGTCGCGGTGGCCCAGGATCCAGCCATGCTTTCTTTTCTTGATGCGGGGGTAAATGTTAAAGGAGCGTCGAACGAAAATTTCGCGCGAGAAATCATGGAACTCTTTACTATGGGAGTTGGTAATTATTCTGAGACCGATATTCGGGAAGCTGCACGAGCGTTTACTGGCTGGAATTACGTTGATCTCGAATTTGTTATTAATGAAGCCCTACATGACGATGATGAAAAACAATTTCTTGGGCACACTGGGAATTTCGATGGCATTGAAGTTATCGACATCATCATGGACCAGCAAGTTACTGCGGAATACATAGCTGGCAAGATCTATCGTTTCTTCGTGAGGGGTGATTTAAATCCAGAAACTCAAGTAGAATTAGGTAATATATTTCGAGAAGCAAACTATGAAGTCGCAGTCTTACTTGAAAATTTATTTCTCTCAAAAGATTTCTACAGCGCCGCTTCGGTTGGAACTCATATAAAGAGTCCGGTAGAGTTGGCTATTTCTACCTACATCAAATTAGGATTAGACGACGCGCCAGGTGTTCCTGATTTTAATCAAGCCACTGGCGCACTAGGTCAAACATTATTTCGTCCACCTACAGTTGCAGGTTGGGCTGGAGGGCGGAGCTGGGTTACACCTGGATTGTTGTTAGAACGCGGAAATTTTGCGCGGGATGTTTTATTCCCAGACATCAACTTTATTCCTTCTGATCGCCGCAATGGTAGTCGAGAAATCCAAAGTGTAGCCCGTCGCATACGCGAAGGAATGGATATCACTTCTGCTACTCAGCCTTCAAGTATTGGGGAAGGGCAAGTCATGGCTGAATCAAATATGTTGGCGGATAGAGATGAGGATTTTAATACACGATACGGCAGCTTCCGCGGCTGGCAGATGGCTATAGAGCGAGTTAAGCCGATTCCAAGACACACTGCTCGATTGAACTTAAGTAAGATGGTCAAAAACGAGCAGCTAAATAGTACAGCTGACGTAGTTGATTATTTTATTGCGCGTTTTTTGCGTGTTGAGCCTGGGGCAGATTCGCGTGCAATGCTAATTGATTTTTTGACTAATGAATTAGGAACAACAGACATAGCAAATGCAGAGTCTTATATGGAAGATTCATTACGCATGACTTTGCATCTGTTATTGAGTCAGCCCGAATATCAACTCAGCTAATTATTTTCTGGATTGAATTAGATAGAACACTGAAAAGAAGAATACTTATGAAATCAAACGATTTGTTTAAAAATAAGATGAAACGCAGAGAGGTACTGCAGAAAGGCTTGGCTGGAATGGGAATCGCAGGTTTAGCGGGAGCCACACTAGCACCCTCGATGTTTGGCCGGATAGCAGAAGCACAAG
>Ga0315328_10000270_pt1 | contig 22058 bp, 62 predicted proteins | sample M120032315metaG_FD_203462 | JGI IMG/M metagenome (GOLD analysis project Ga0315328, IMG submission 203462) | Ammonia-oxidizing marine archaeal communities from Monterey Bay, California, United States - M1 200m 32315 | ecosystem: Environmental > Aquatic > Marine > Intertidal zone | place: USA... | reverse complement strand
ATAAAGAGATACAGGGGTCATCCATCTGCAAAAACAGAAAAGGTTTACCTGCTCATAAACTGTAGTCCACTGATCATTCGGGGGCAAATAATTGAAGCAGGGAGTTCGATGTTAGTATCAACAACTCTAAAAGAAACTAACTAAGCATGTAGAAGTGTATTCTTGAAGACACTTAGGACGCGGGTTCAAGTCCCGCCACCTCCACCATTTTCATTTTTTTAAAAAAACTCTTGACAAGTCCGCCGATTTACAATACTATAGAAGCATAATCAAAATTATAAACCAATAAATTATGCAGAACAATACTTTACAAAAATACTTAAATGAAGTTTCCGAAATAGAAACTATTAGTGCGAGAGAAGAGCTTGAACTCGCTTCGCTACCAAGAGAACAGGCGGAGAAGAAGCTCGTCGAGTCGAACCTTAAGTTGGCAATTTATATTGCCAAGCAATACAAAGCCTCATCCAATGTACTAGAAGACTTAATCGCTGAAGGTAATTGCGGATTAATGATTGCGGCAAGTAGGTATGATTTCAGCAAGGGAAATAAGTTTAGCACTTTTGCGGCGTTCTACATTAAATCCAAAATCAGGGAATTTATATACAAAAAGAATAGGGCTATCGCCATTCCCCTAGGCGCTGTAAACAAGTACTTTAAGATCAAAAAGGCCGAAGAAGAAATGCTAGGAAATCTCGGCAGGGCCCCTACCCTCAGGGAGGTTTCTCAGAAAATCGGAATTGCGGAGACTCAAATCATCAACCTGAAACACACAATGACCGACGCCCCGTCTTTAGATAAGAAATTATCCTCAAATCCCGAAGAAGGCTTGACTCTAGGGGATTTAATTCCAGACGACAGGGAGGCGTTTGTGAAAAAAATAGAAGACAAGGAGCTTGTAGATTCCCTAATTGAATGCGTGGACAACCTAAATGATAGGGAAAAAGAAATTGTTAAGCATAGATTTGGGCTATTTGGGGCGAAAATAAAGACCCTAGAGGAAATAGGAAAGGATTATAATTTAACAAAGGAGAGGGTTCGGCAAATACAAGAGACATCTCTAAGCAAAATAAAGCTAGGGCTAGAAAAAGGAAATCCTATTTCTGGAAAAAACTCAAAACTTTTATGCTCGGAAACAGAGCACAGGAAAGAGATAAAGTCTAACAGTAAAAAGCAAAAGCGCGTAGTAAAGAGGGTAAAAAAAACCCAAGGTCAAGAGGAATACTGGGAATCCCTGAAGGGAGAAAGGTTCAGCATTTCATCATTATGAAGCAGAAGGACATAGACAATATCAAGAAGGCTCCAAAATTAGTCTCCAATAAAACCTACAGTGGTGAATTCAGTGGGGCGGGCAAGGGAGACGCCCCAAGGCCAGTAGATAAGCGTAAGTACGATGAGAATTATGACGCAATTTTCAGAAAGAAAGAAGAGGGCGGAGATTGCGGGAAAAAGTGCAAGTGCGAGCGCAGGCGCAAAGCAGATGAATGAAATACATCTTTCTTGCGGAGGCGGATACAGCCCCAGATCTTTTAACGAAATACTTAATGGACTTCTTGGGCAGGATGCTTAAAATAGATGCTGCTGCCGCAGACCCAGAAATTTTAGATATTATTTTATCAGATTTAGAAGTTTTTATTGACGTAAGCGAAGATAGAGTTATATTGGTATATGAGTATTAATTGAAATGAAAATCGCCAAAGCAAGTAAGCACATATCTCCCATGCAGTACAGGGTGGTTTGGACGGGAGAGCATTCAGTAGAAGAAAGCGTCCAGCATTATAGCGTATATCACTCTAGCGAGGCGCTAGATTTTCTAGCTCACACATTAAGAAAAGGGCACATCCACTCAAAAGTTGTCAAGGTCAAGGCGGTAGAAGAATGGTGTCGCTTCACTCAAACCTGGACAAACAGAACAGAGGTCGCCTTCTTACACGCAAGCGCCCCAGAGATAGGAGAGGGTAACATAATTAGCAATGGATAATCCCCTTATATACCTATTGGTAATGTCGAGCTGTATGGCAATTGTTTATTTCTTCGTCTTCAGCGGAGATTCTGATTGGTTTAGTTAATATGAATTGCGTAGTAACAACTAATTTTTCCCCAAATAAAGCCCCCTTTGAAAACCCCAAGGTATTAAAACCAATAAAAGGCTGGGACTATTTTATCTTTTCAAATATCGAGGAAATCGTAAAAGAAGAAATTTTTAATGGGTGGAGGGTTATGCCTAGAGATTTAATTTCGAATCACCCTATCTATACCGCAAAATACTACAAATACCATATCCACAAGGAGTTACCCAATTACAGTAAGGCTATATATGTGGATGCGTGGTTAAACCCGAATTCCGATAAAGATTGGGATAGATTAGAAGAACCTTTTTATTTAAAAAAACACCAAAAGAGAGATTGCATTTTTCAAGAACTTAGAGCTATAGCAAAATTCGCTAGAGACACAAAGCAAAATATGGACAAGGTTAAGGATTTCCTAGAATCACAGTCCTTTCCCAAGAATTACGGATTATGGGAAACGCAGATACAGCTCAGATGCTTGAAAAATAAAAAAGTAAATAAAATTTGTGAGGACTTATATAACTTGATGAAAAACTATTCCTACAGAGACCAATCCCTACTTTCGTATGTTTTATGGAAAAATAATTTTACTCCAAATGATGAAGTATTAAGCAATAGGTGGAGAACCGAGGTTTCCCGTAGTGTGGCAAGGAAAACTAAGTTCGTCTCGGGGAATAAGAGAATATATAATTAAATCGGCCCAAAATTATTTCTTTTCGGATATATGGGAGAATCGCCAGAACCCTCACCATAACCTTGGGTGGTTAAAAAATGTATATACCTCTCTTGAGCGTCAATAAGTGACCTTTGTTTAATTATTGTCTCCGCGCAATCCTCCAACAAAAACTGTTGTCGGTTTATTTCTTTCCATGAGGTGTATATATGAAGGGATATATATACTGCGAAGATGACTATTCCATAATCTATAATTTTATTCTTCATTTACTATATATACACCTTGACTTTATCGAAATAACAAATATACTATTATTATGAAAGAAAAACCAAAAGAAATGCCAAGCCTAAGCTCTACAGTAAATTACTGTTGTAATAGATTTTTCCCTCCGATTATTATTGGCGTTCTACTATTCATGAGCATGGGATTTTCAAATTGGATCCCTTGGACTGCCTGCGCGCTAGTTTTATTTATGGACAGAAATGTATTCAAAGTTGGATACGCAGTCGGATATGTGGACAAAAGCGAAGGTAGCGGCCCAAATATTTAAAATATGAATAAAGAAGAAATAGAGCTAGAGTTGGATAAATTAAGAGAAGAGGCGGCTCTTAGGGAAGAAAAAATTCGCTCCAAGTTGAGCTACCTTCTTTCAAAAATACAGCGACTAGAGGACGTCAACATCGGGGACGTTTTCGAGAGAGAAACAAAAGAAAGTGAAAATAATAATTGACTTTTTTTATAAAACGAATATCATTAATTTAATTAGAGAAGGCTAACTCCAAACAGCCATTGATCTTTACCATTTTAGCTCTTTAGGATGATCGACGGATCGCCCTAGGGGAAACATGTAAACAGGGTATACAGATGCCCTGCATGTGCAATGCTTATCACCTCGCACTGGGGGAGCTTGAAGCCGAATGGCAGAGAGTTGGGTCGTCAGACCTTATGGGCGGCACATTGACTAATTGCGTGATTGCAGTATGTCGTGAACGATGGTTCGCACGTCGATGAAGTTCTGACGCCCGAGTGGGAAGAGGGATTTTAAGGTAAGCCTGTGGTGGGTGACATATGTACCTGTGTATAACCAGAACTATATATATAGTCTGTCGCAGGTTGGTGAGAGTGGTAGAGATACTGGTTCTCCCCCTTCGGGTCGCATAATCCAAGCGAATAGTGAATGTTGGCGGGCTACCAAGCTCCCGTCCCCCACCCTTTTTTCTCCTTTAACTGATCAGGAGATCCCTATGGCTTGGTTGTCGCCCTTCCTAACATAGGGACATTTTCACTTAAAAGCGCCGAAAGGCGCTTTTTTGTTTGACAAATTCTCTATCGAGATATATTGTAAATATGCTACTAAAGACCTTAGGAAAGAAAATACTAAATACTCTTTTTGGGGAAAATAAGCAAGACCAAAAACAGATAAAAAAGAAGTCCACGGTAAAAAGAAACAGATGGGGATTCCCTACGAAATATGAAAGATAAAGAGGACTCCGCAGAGACTTGGGTGAAGAAGGCAAAGTTATACCAATTCTACAACATACTCTCAGAGGCGCACTGCTTCAAAACAAAAGACTCGCCGCTTTGCGCGGAAAAACTGGGGGCAGTGAAAGGAGATCCAGAAAATCCTTTATTAAAATTATGCTGGAAAGTAGGAAGGAAGAAGCGTTCCGTGATTTTCACAGAACATTCGCTGCTTAACGCAAGAATAGCAAAAGACAAGATTTCCCTGCTGGATTCAGAAGGGAATACGCAAGAGCTATTCTTATTTGTGTTAAATAATATGCTAGAGGACGTTAAGCCTTCAACAAAAATTTCACAGACCTTTATAGACCCCTTCTCAAACCCTTTTGACGGAATATATTAAATGAAAATAACTAAAGAACTAAAATATGCCGCCTTTGAGTGGAACGAAGATGATAAGTCCTTCATGATTACGGAGCAAGACGGAAACAGAGTAATATTAAATAAAGTTTATGCTTTTGCGTTTATGCGGTTTGTCATTCGAATGGCTCAAAGAAACTGGCTGAGAACAAAATCGCCCAAAAAAATCAAAGAACCCAGCAAACTGGCGGAGCATCCGTTTGAGGATCCCAATCAGGAAGAATTTGATATGTTTAATGTCGTCCTACCCGAGGGCTACGGCGAGGAAGATTTTAACGAACGTTTTATAAATAACAAACAATAATAGAAATATGAATAAAGAAGAGTATAATACAGATGAGACTTATTTTCTAGTATACAGAAACGAAGACAATCAAGTCAAAACCTATGAGATTAGCAAGCCAGACCTTAAAGTTTCTTTCGGGAACTCCAAAGAGAATAGGGGAAATATCGGATTTAAGGCATTCTGCTTTGGGAGGGAGGAAGTCAGGTCCTTCAGGCACGATAGAATCGTTTCGCTAGCAAAGGCATGACGTGGAATGGTTGCGAGAAATACCCCTTATAATTTGCCTAGCCTTATTCTTTTACTGCGTGGCACTAAGGAGGAGCCTTTTTAATCTAAATATAAAAAATAAAAAGATTTTATCGCAAAAAAAAAGCAGCGAAGTAATAACGGGACAAATCGCAGAAACGCTTACCCCCTTCTTATCGCACTTCAAGCATGATCCCCAAAATTCAATATTCCTCGGACAACCAATAGATTATTTAGTTTTCGAAGAAGATGAAATTATTTTTGTGGAAATAAAAAGCGGAAACGCAAGATTATCAAAAAAACAGAGAAGAATAAAAGATTTAGTAAAAAGTAAGAAAGTCACTTGGGAGGAAATTAGAATAAAATGAAAATTGATCCATTGGACATCGACCACTTCGAGGAAGAACTAGAAGATCGCTGGGAGAGGCGAGAACGTAAAGTCAAGAATAGATCCAAACTGAAAGCGCCCACGGAAGATCATTTTCGTAAAAAAAATAAAGAAAAACCCTTGACAAGATCAGAAAAACAATCTATTATAGAACAATGAAACAATATATTGTAACTCAAAAAAATTGGTATGAGGCTTCTCTAGTCGGAAGTGATGGACTATCTTCCTTCTCCGTGGAGGCCCCAAGCGAAGATGAAGCGTGGGATTTAGGATGGGAGAAAGTTTTTGGTAAAAATAATGAAGATCTAACCGTGGTAGACGTAAAAGAAGATGAGGTTTCGGCGTGACGGATTTCATAGAATTAACCGAAATGTGGCAAGACGGAAAATACACCGATGTCGCAGATGCCATATTCATGGAGGACTGGGACAACGAGAGATTAGCTAAGTTTTGCTCTTATTTTGTAAAATACCTCGGGACCAAAGAACTAGAACTCCTAAATAAGTTTATGTAACATGAAAACTAATTTATTTTTTATTTTAATTTTAATTTCATTTTGCGGTTGTACCCGATCAACGAACAAACCCTTATGGGAAGTCACGCCGCCCAATCCTACGAAAATTTATGTAGCAACCAAACCTGTTTTAATTGAAATTAATAGCGTCCCCCAGCCATTTGATGTAGCTGGCAATTTCCCATATGTACTATGGATAAATGGCGCACATATCGCAAGCCCCGACATGAAAGCCCTGTCTGCTATTGTAAATAAAATAGGAGAAGATAAAATACCAACAATAAACCATGAAGACATTCATGAGGGGTGGATAGAACCCAGATTTGTAAGAAGGTATTTTGAAGAAAAAAAGACGGGGGCAGATAAAACAACACAGTGAAGAACAAATCTAATATATTATTTATTGGAGCGAACACCATGCACAACCGAAAGGGGTGCGAACTAGAACAGAAGAACATGTCAACGCTTTACGAAAACGGCCTGTTCGTCGAAGCGATTCCCTCCCTTTTCGAAAAATTGTCAAATAACTTAAGCGAATATAATAAAAAGCACAACACAAAGTTCAAGCCCATAAATAAACTGGTTACCAGCGAAGAGGGGAAAGAATATGTATTTTATGTACTCAGAAGGGACGGACAATCGTCTTCTATTTACGCCCCCAATGGAAGACATTTCTTTCGGTCTGTCCCCAATCGCCCAAAAGAAAAATTAAAACTGACCTCTTCCAAAATAAGCACGATTTTAAGGGAGGAAGAATGGTGCGATTTTAAATTTGACCTAGTAATAGACGCGCAAGGAGCCGAGCTTGAAGTGCTCAAAGGCTTCGGGGGATACTTAAAAAATATAGAGAAGATGCACATAGAGGTTACAAGGGACGTTCCGATTTACAAAGGGGGAGTTCTTTTCCCAGAATTGCATAAATGGCTATATAATAATAATTTCAAAATAGATTCTTCCCTACTCCAGGACGGGGAAGTTTCTATGAGTAAAATCCCTTGGCACGGAAATGTAATGTATTATAAAAATAAAACATGAACGACGAAAAGCCAAAATATACAGTAAATATAGAAAAGGAAGATATGGTTAATATTTATGTCAAACAATGGGTGCTTGAGTGGTGCAAAAAGTATCACCCAGAAGCATTTCATGAAGCTGAAAAATTTGTTAGAGATTTTGTAGAAAAAGAAGGTATATGATATATCATACTACATGAAAACCCTCCGAGATCTTATATCAATAAATAGCTATAAACCCGTCTTCAATGAGGTGCATAAATTCTACCTAAAAGGCAAGAGTCTAGACTCAAAGCAAAATTTTGATGTGAATTTCTATTCAGTCTGGCAAGAACTTATAAAATTAGAGAAAGGAAAGCGTTCGGATAATAAATTATACCTAGTTAGAGTCGACACAGACCCCGATCCGAGTGATCCGATTATAGATGTGTGCATGATGGACGATGAGGGCGAACTATTTGCCCTAGATTTCATAGATTGGACGGACCTCATAGATATGAACGTGGAAAAGCCAAATAATATGAGCGAAGAAGAATGCCTTGCGCACATTTTATGGGAAATTACCTTTTGGGGATTTTCAAATAAACAAGTCGAAAAAGAAAGAAAGAAAATTAGTTGACAAAAGCAAGATGATTAGTCCATACAAAATCCCACCGCATGAAGATTCTCCCGATAAAGTTTGGGCGGTCATAGAAATACCAAAAGATACCAATGTCAAATATGAGTATGAGCCAAAATTCGATTTATTTAAGTATGACAGAAGTCTTTTGAGCGCAATGGTTTACCCCGCCTCGTACGGCTTTATTCCAAATACATTAGCGGAAGATTCGGACGCGTTAGATATTTTAGTCTATAACGCTATGCCTATACAGACTGGAACGCTTGTGGAGTGTCGGGTTTTGGGCGTTTTAGACATGACGGATGATGGACTTCAGGATTACAAAATACTCGCTATTCCGCTTACCCACATTAAAAATTATAAAAAACTTTCAGATATAGATCCCGCGTTCCTAGGCGTTTGCAAGAACTTCTTTAAACACTATAAGGATTTAATTAAAAAGAGAGTCGAAGTGCGTGATTGGCATGGCGCAGATTCAGCAAAGAAAGTTATTCTAGAAAGCTACTTAAGATGATTAAAATATTAGATGATTCAGACAAACCGCTTAATCACGGAACCAAAGAAGCTTATAACGAAGGATTTGTAGAGGGATATAAAAGCGGAACAAAATTTGCACTAGATCTCTTTTCGGAGATTGAACAATCCCCCAAAAACTGGATTAACCTTGAAGACGAATCCCCTGAAGAGGATAAGCTCCTTCTTTATTATTTTAGTGCGATAGGGATTGGGGTGGGCTATTACTACGGCAGAGAGGACGAGTATTCTTCTGCAAATAATCACGTTTTCGGAGGGATCGCGGGATTCCTAACTGGAGACGTAACCCACTGGATGTACGCACCCGAATTCCCCCCCTTTAAATGAATTTGCTTGACAACGCCCCGTCACTTAATATATAATATATATACAATGAAAGAAATTATATCCAATGTGCTAGAAGAGTGGAAAGATCGTCAACCAAATATGGCAAGCGAGTCTTGCAGGGAATTGCTCGCGGAAGATCTAAATAACGCTCTGCGCCCATATCTAGAAAACATAATCGAAGAAATTATAACTGGGGCATTACGCGATGAAGGTGAATGATTTAACAAGAGCGCCTTTCGCGGGTAAGTTCCACGTGCCACAATTAACAAAAAAAGATATTATTATGAGAACATCAACACTGGATATACTTTGTGCAACCGATGAAGATGAATTTTACTACGAAACGACCAATGAACTAGTCCCTGAAGGCGAACCAGTAGGTATTGATGTGGATACGGACAAGGGAGTGGAGCTGGTTCTATTCTCCAATGTATACTGGCAACCCAATTATGAGTGAAATAACTCCAAATAATAAAGACAACAGAGAAAAACTCTCAAGAGATTGTGTTTCCCATTGGAGTTTAGACGATTTAGTGGAATACGCAATTTTAAAATTGGACGAAGAGTATCAAGAAAACGAAGAGTTCTTCCGAGAGGACTGGAAAGATGCCTACGGAATAGACGAAACGGGGACAAAAATCTTTTTTAAAAAAAGTCCTTGACAAAACTCATTTTATGCCTCATAATATAGGCATAGTATGAAAAAAGGCAGACCAAAAGGATACTCCCCCTATGTGGAGATGAGCTATGAGGATCTCGGAGACTATGTGGGCAAGTTGGCGCTTGTTAAAGTTAGTAGGGCGTGGCTTGAATCGCTAACAAGAGAGACTTTGCCTGCATACGAAAGAAAAGAGCAAACAACTCATAAACTACAAGAAAAAATAGAATACAAACTAATTGATCTCAATGAAGAATAACAAAGACTATTTTCCCGACTTAATCGGACAACACGCGGTCAAGAAAAAGCTAGGCTTTTATCTTGAAGCTCACAACAAAACAGGAATGTCCCCATTCTTGAATTTAATTGGAGCGAAGGGGCTAGGCAAGACGGAGTTCGCAAAAGCGTTCGCAAAAAACCTACGCAATAAAGATGGAGATAGGAGAACCTTTCTTGAGCTCAATTGCTCGACCATTAAAAACAATGAGCAATTTTTTGAGCAAATCTTTATGCCCCTAATTTCAGACAATGAAATCACAATTTTATTCGATGAGTGCCACGCACTCCCCCTTGATTTAACTATGGCGTTTCTAACCATTTTCAATACAGAAAAGCGCGCAAGGAAAAACTTCACTTGGAACGAAATGGTCTTTGAGTTTAATTTTAAGAAGCAGACGTTTATTTTTGCGACAACCGAAAGTGACAAGATCTTCCCTCCCTTAAAGGACAGGCTTACGATTGTCGACTTTGAGCCATATTCAAACGAAGAACTCGGAGAGATCATCAAGCTCTGTACGCCCGATGTAATTTTTGCAGACGGCGTAATCGAGGAAATAGCATCTACTGTCAGAAACAACGCTCGCAGTGCAGTAAAAAGAGCCCAAGAAATTAACCTATACTGCGGGGCGAAGGAAAGGACGTTTTTCAATGAGAATGATTTTAACGACCTTGCGGAGAATGTGGGCATTCTCCCTCTAGGCATAAGCTATACCGAAAAACAAATACTTACCGCCCTAAGGAATGGCTCTTGCACCCTTACGGGGCTATCCGCCAAGATTGGCTTAAGCAAGACGGCAGTGCAAAGAGATCACGAGTTATATTTATTAAATAAAAATTTAATGGAAATAGATGGAAAGAGAAAGATCACGCCCCAAGGAATAGAGCTTTGCAAATTTCTTGCTTGACATTTAGCAGTAAATACATAATAATAGTTTTATGAATGAATTTGAATGGTCGGAGGATCCCAGAGAAGATGAGATTAACGATTTAATTAAGAACATAAATTGTGTAATGGATGAGGGGGTCTCAGATTTAGCAGTGGATGTCCTAGAGGAAATCCAACGCCACATGGGGTTAGTAATAGAGCAGGGCTTATTTTGGCTAAAGCAACATAATCCCGAGAGATATGTTTATGATTTAAGGAATTTTCTTATTTGGTTGTGCGATTTTATCGAAGAAAAAGAAATGGACTTTCGCGAAGGAGAAGATTTTTAAAATGAAGAGAGGCGGACCAAAACTTTTTAAATACGAGCTCGTGCAATACGAAGGATACTCTTATCCCAGAAAATATAAAATATACATACTCACGGAAGAAGAAGCTCACTACAAGAACCAAGCATTTTCCCTCAATAGAGTCACTAAAAGGTTTGTTAAGCTTGATGACAAATAATATTAAATATATCAAGGGCAACCTCTTGGATTTTCCTCCGTATAGCCAGGATGATCCAAACAAATATACGGGCATAAATAATATTGCACACTCTTGTAATTGTCGCAACATTATGGGTGGAGGCATTGCGAAGCAAATAAAGAATCGTTATCCTCAAGCATATGAGGCAGACACAAAGGCTTATAATACAGAGTATGACAAAGATGGTCAGTATGTCCATTGGCTAGGCAAGTACTCCAAAGCTGAGATTGAAAGCAAGTTCCTACCAAATAACAAAGGGAGAATTTACAATTTATATACCCAAGCAGGTATGGGTGCGGGGCAGAGGCAAGTTCTCTACGAAGATTTTTGGCAAGCATTAAAAAATATGCAAGAAGATTTGCTTTTTATTCAACATGAAACAGGAGAGCAACAAGTCTTGGGCTTGCCTTATGGGATCTCTTGTGGACTTGCGGGAGGTAATTGGGGAATAATAAAAGCGATGATTGAAGATATTTTCCTTGACTCCCTCATAGAAACCTATATAGTTAAGTTTGATTTGGCATGAAAATTTTATATATAGTTAGAGGTCTTTCGGGAAGTGGCAAGACTACTCTCGCCCATCAGCTTTCTCCTGTCGTGTATTCGGCAGATGATTGGTTTACAGACGCGGATGGGGATTATTTCTTCAACCCCGCTCAGCTAGCAAATGCCCACGCAGAGTGCTTTTCTGATGTCGAATTCGATATGGAGGCAGATGTCCCGAAAATAGCGGTTGCAAATACTTTTTCCCAATCCTGGGAGGCGAAGCCCTACCTTAAATTAGCCAAAAAATATGACTACTCCCCTTTCGTAGTAGAGTGTCAAAATAGTTTTAAAAATGTGCATGAAGTGCCTCAAGAAAGGATTGATGCAATGCGGATGAGATGGGAAAATTTAACATGAAATACGATAGATTTAAATTAGAAGAATTAATTACTTCAGTTGGGCAAATAACGGAAGACTTGCAGGTAGTGATGGAAAGCCACTTCGATACCGAGAAGGGATTGACGGAAGACCAAATAATGAACGCAATTATAGGCATGCAACAACTTCATGAATGCAGGTGCGATGCTTTATCTAATTGTATGGAAAAAATGATTAAACAAGGAGACTTAAAGTGAATAATAAAAAACTTAACCCAAATGAAGGACTTCCTTGGTATTCTGATGATTTCGTATGCCCAATAACGGACAGGGAAGATGTTATAGATGATTGCTACATTACGATTGAGTTTGGGTATGGTAGTGATAAAGATATGATGACTTACCACTTCAACAAAGTGCATGATAGCGTAGGGAAGAAAGTGCTAGAGACTATTCAGTCCATGATGCCCGAAGGCGGATCTGTTGAAGATTTTGGGCGAGATACTATGGCAGAAGAATTTGACGAAAACTGGTGGGAGAAGCTCACCAAGGAAGAGAGAACTAAATATAGAAAAGATTGGGGTATTGAATGAAGCTAGAAGAAGCATTTAAAACAGTAATGGAAGAAGCGGAATCTTCCGCACATAGAAAATCAGTAGTCTGCGGAGAAACCTTAAAAGCAATAGAGACGCTTAGAAATTTTTATAAACATTATGGGCATTTTTTTGGAGAGTGGATTCGCCCTCGTCAATGGGACGAAGAAATCATCGAACGGCTTTATATCGATGACGACTCGGCAAGCGAAAAGTAATGAACGAATTATTAAAGTTATCACAAGAAATAGTTGTCGCCCTAGATGTGGAGTCGCTAACAATGACGCAAGAAGAAAAAGACAGTCTTGAATCCGCAAGAGAATCAATGGCATTTTTCATGAACTGCGGAGACATAAATCGGGCTATTGAAGAAGCCCGAAACATTTTATCGATACTAAAAGAAATAAAAAACGAGCACTAAGGACAGGGGCTATGAGCAAGATAACTCAAATAGAAATACAAGATAACTCCGATGGGGAATTATTCTTTGAAATACCTCCTGCCCTACTAGAAGACTTGGGTTGGCAAGAGGGAGATGAAGTTAAATTTATCGACAATAAAAATGGATCTTTTACAATAAGAAAAGTCAAATATGAAACAATTGAGCTTGACTTTGATGACGAGGAACTGTTAGAATATATGAAACACGCCCATGAGAAAGGAATGAGCTTCAACGAATGGGTGCAACATTCCCTAGAGGAAATACTGAAAGAATTAGAATGAAATTAACACTTACAATGAACGGATTTACTTACTCTGCTGAAAGCGAGGGTGATGACCATAATGTGGAAGAAATGGTCTACCAAATGAGGGGCTTGCTTGTTTCAGCGGGTTATCATCCTAATAGTGTAGATCAATATTTCCAAGAAGGGGAGTATGTTTGGGACTTAGATACTAAATACGATAGATTAGGTTGCGACTACCCACAACAAGAAGAGTTTGATCCACGCCAAAAAGATGAAAGTATTTCTAAGTAAGCTACTTTATTATATTGGAGACTTAATTAGTAAGTTTTTATTTTTTGATTGTCTAAGTTTCCTTTATCGCCCATACAACAAGATAATGCTCTTGAGTGTCCGCCTCGACAAAGACGCCAAAGTGTGGGAGCGTCCCCCAAAATTATCCGACAAACAAATGGACGAATTAATAGAGGAAGTTAAAAAACAGAAATGGGTCAAAAAAAGAAAGCTTCACGAATAAACTAGTGTAACTCCTCATATGGAGTATTATCTTTCAAGTAATGATATAAATGAAGCGGAGTCGTACTTAAAATACAGAATAGAATTGATTTCAAATAGGAAAATTAAAATCATCCCCCTTGGGGACGGGATTGCGGGAGAAAACGAAGAAGATCACCTTCGCGGACTCAATCACCTTGTAGATTGGATCAAAAAGGCTTCTGATTTGGGCTATAATGAAGTTTCCTTGGTTTTTAAAAAAAAGCCTTGACAAGGCTTTAAGTTTCTGTCAATATATAGGTATGTCAAAAGATAAAAAGGGTTATTCGATCATCGAAGGTTGCATTAGGCAGTCAATGGACTTACCAATTAATAAAGAAAAGGAAGAAGATCCTCTAGTTGGAGAACCGAGGGTCTACAAGGACGATAACATGTATCTTTATTCGCCCTTTAAGTCTGATCACGAATTCATGGACAGGAAAATTGCCTTAAAAGAAGATGATTGAGGAATGGAGTTTTTGGTTCGCCCTCTTCCTGGCAATATGTATGATGTGTGAAATAATTAAAAATTTTTGGAATAGATAATGGCTGAATTTTGCACAGAATGTGCCAAAGAACTTTTTGGCAAAGATATTGATTCTGACTTCAAGGGGATTCTGCCAAAAGAAGAATTCAAAAAAGGTCAAATATTATCTGTACTTTGTGAGGGATGCGGATATATTTATGTCAATCATTTAGGAGAAAGATTGGACGAAGAATATTTAAGGAATTTAGAAGATGAGTAAAGAAGAAGAGTATTTAAAACATATAATTAGTTCTTGCGAATTAATTTTAGATGATTTGGAAATGGGAGCACATATCCCCGAAGCGGATTTCAATATGCTTGGATACGCAGACAAAATAATGTTCGGTATGCAACAAAAAATAAGCAAACAATTGAATCCTACGCATTATAAAGAAATGACGAACGAACAGGCATTTCGGGAATCAACAGGAGGAAGACATGATTAATTGGATTAACATAGAAGACAAAACCCCCGAAAAAGGCAAGAGATTGCTCTATTTTTTTGAAATGACAGGTGCTTATCTTGGATTTTATTTCGGCATTGATGACGAGTATTGCCCCGAAACAGGTCATGTCTTTGGAAGCCAAGTTGGTTTTTTGACAGGAGATGTTACCCATTGGTGCTATATGCCCGATTACCCCGAAGGATTTGAAGATTTCGTAGAAGCTGATATGGAATGGGCGACCGAAGTAGAAAAAGAAATCAATGAAATAAAAGAGCCTATTGGTCATCCTCGGGAAGATGTTGCGATGGGAAACCTTGAGCAAATATGAAAGTTAAACTAGGATTAAGAGGTAATTCAGATCAAGTATCTGCGATCATTATTAAACTTGATGATCTTACTCTTATAACCTCTGACAACCTTTTTCTTATTGGCAATGATGGCAGGAAAGCATTAGGGGAGGGATTAGTCTCATTGCTTGAGTCTTTATCTTGCGTTGATAATCAAATAGAAATAGGGGATAAAATAATCCCCATGATTGAGAGCGAATTAAATATAGAAGAAGGAACTTTAAATAAATTTATTATAGAGGAGGAATCTGAGGAGGAAAAATCAATAAACCAAATGAAGAGAAGCAGGCAATGAGTGAATTAGATGAAGAAAGTTTTACGCAAATAATAATAGATGAAGCATTTGATGCAGGAAAAAAGTTCGCACAAAATAAAGTGCTTGCACTTATGGATGAAGTGATTGAGCAATACGATGGGTTATCGCATTGGTCAGAGCAAGAAAACGATATGGGTTGTGCAGGACATGAGCAAGCCCAATTAAATGCAGCAAAATTTATAAAGAGTTGGGTTCTTAGCGGTGGGCATGAAGATGAGGATGGAAATAGAGTATGCCTACCTTGGTAATGGAACATGAATCGCCCTAATTTACCTTGATTTTTGTCCATATGAGCGACCTCGTAAAAGTTTTTACTGAAATGTTTTGGAGCGAAAGTACTCTAGAGATTGGCTTTTTAAAATTTGTCTTGACATTTGTTGGAATTTATGTTGGAATAAAGGCTGTAATGTATTTAATGGAAGGAAAAAAATGAGCGAAGAAATAATAGACCCAAATAGCATTCGTGCAAGCACCCCCGATTGGCAAGAGGGATACGAGCAAGGTAAAATGTACGCAGGCTCGAAAATCGTCGAACTTATGGACGAAGTAATATATGAATATAGAACTCTTGCACGAAGAGATAAGATGGATTCGGAGTCTAGCCGAATGTCTAAAGCCCAATTAAATGCAGTAGAATTTATGAAGAGTTGGGTTCTTTGTGATGGGCATGTAGATTCTGATGGCAACAGGGATTGCTTGGTTTGGTGAGACTGCGAGCCATATTCTGTTGTATTTATTTCAGCTTAATGCCTTGGTGGATATACGAAAAGAAAAAACATTATAGAAGAACCTATTGGAAACATATTAAACTAAACTTTGGTCAAGTAAAGATTTGGCTATTAAAACAAGAAACACAAGAAGATATAGAATTTGAAAAACAAATAAACCCAACTTGGAAAAAAGTTCTCTCAAATATGGTAAGATGAAAAAAAACATTAAATGTAATTGTAAATATTGCAAGACAAATTCTTTTACATGGAAGGTAAATGATAATGATTTGTGGATCGAGATACCAAAAAATGGTACGACCGCTCTAAAATCAACCATATACTCAAAAAGATCAATTGTAAAGTCGGAAGAAGTAAAAAAATACACTCATGGTATTTTAATTTTAAGAAACCCCATAGATAGATTTAAATCTTTATTATCTCATTATTTCCTTAAAAGGAGAAGATGGAATCGCGTCTTGAACATTGAGTCGTGGGCTAAGAGATATATCGGTGCAAAAAAGCGAAAGGATATTTCGGGAACTAACATATCGAAGCTCGTAATTGATAATTGGCATAATATTGAAGAAATACCTGTACCGCATCATTGGCGTACTCAATCTTCCTTCATACCTAATGATTTTCTTAAGCTTAATTTAAGTGTGTATGATGTTTCAGAATTAAATAAAGAGTTTAATGTAAAATCCTACCCCAAGCATAAGCGAAATGCTTCTGAAAGTTCTGAAATAATATTAGACGATTATTGCCTGGAATTCATTAATGAATTCTATAAAGATGATTTTGAAATTTATAATTTATTTTTGAAAAAATAATGAAACTAAGCGTAAATAATTTTGACGACTTCTCGGTTAAAATAACGACCGATGCAACCTTCGTCGTGGCGTTTGGCATCGGTGCCCTCTTGCCCCCCGTCTTGAGCCTCGTTATCGCCCTTGCCTCACTTTGCTTTTGAAAAAATAATGAAAATTATGCTTGACAATCCATGAGTCTTGCTTTATAGTATAAGGTAAATGAGCGAATACGATATACTAGAACAACACGACCCAATGCCTCTTATGGATGTACTTAACAAGGTGCGTGAAGGTTGCGAAATGCACATGAATCAGCTTGACAATGATGGATATTGTGCAGAAAGCGATGACTATGTGGTTGCACTAGCTTTCTTTGAAGACTATATCGAAAAAATAAAAGCAGAAGAAGAGGAAGCAACGATGCGTGAAGCCGAATGGGGGCATAAATAAAATTTTCTTCTTGACAAATTCAAAAGAATCATTTATTATGGTAGGATAATGAAAATTACAGAAGCACTTGAAATCATACTGAGGCAGGTAGAGCACGACCTCGCAGTAGATCACATTGGAAAGGTGGAAAAGCTCAAGGAAGCGTTTGATACTTTCAAAGCAAACCAAGACCTCCGTGCAGAAATAGAAGACTATCTCGCCTCAAATGAAGGTTTTCCCGTAGGCAATGATGCCGAATTCGGAACAAATATGGAATAAATAATGACTGATTTTTATAATGACGAAGAAAAGATGCGGGACTTCCACCGCCTAACTAAACAAGAATTTTTATTAAGTTATTCTTATCTTACGGAGATAGAATATAATTTAACTAGAGCAAGAGTAAAATACGATGATTAAAGTAATAAAAAACCCCAGCTTCTCGGGGTACTACGAAATATATAATGATGGAGAAGTTCTAGAAGAAGTGCAAGGCAGAATAAAAGCAAAACGAACTGCATTAAAAATCGCACGATCACTAAAGCAAACACTCATTATCTTTCTAGGCGAAAGCATGAATGTATGATGGAAAGCGAAAACAAAAACCTCAAGCATTTTGCGGTGGAGTTTAGCTCCATGATGTGTCGAACTTACAACATCAAGGCTGAGTGTCTGCAAACCGCAAAACGATTGGCATGGGAAGAAGTAGAGAAGGACTTTGGTGACGGCAATTCGTGGAAACTTTCCCGCAAAGAAAGAGCGGATTACGCTCGGCATTGGAGAAATAATGCACAATTAACTTGCATTGAAGAAAAAGCGGAAGATGAAGACTTAGACTTTGACATTCCATTCTGATAAAGGGAAGATAATGAAAAGCCTAGTTGACTTGCGAAAAGAAATAGAAATCTTAAAAAGAGAAATAATCCATAAGGGTATGCGTAAGCTCACAAGCTCAAATATACAAAAACAAAATAAGTTAATAAAATTAATCAAAGAATGCAATGAGTAAGTATTTAAAAAACAAGAACAACTCACAAGCCACGAAGAATCATGGATTTCACAAGCCCTTCGTCCCAACTCCGTATGGAGCACTTTCCACGCCCTTGGTGGACATCCACTACTCTACGGACTTAATACATAAAAGAATATCGTATTCCTTTTGGAGGCAAATAACAGAAACGATAAATAATAAACATTTATCCCCCGAAGAGAAGGTAAGGGGAATTCATCTCGTACTCAATGAACGCATGATGTTCAGCACCAATAAGCAAGCGGGGTTCGATGCGGAGTCGGCAGAACAGGCTATTTTGGATATTATTTAATTTTTTCCTTGACATTTCGTCAATCCTCCCTCATAATGGATGACATAATGAACGAAGATTATAGCGTATCAATACCATTTTCAGCAGAAGAGTTGGAAGAAATTCTACATGAAGGCAAGTCCTTTGAGTGGATTTTCCCAACCAACGAGAACGAGAATGTAAACATAACAATACATATACATAAAGAAGAATGAGGGAATACTTAATTGCACAACTAAAAGAATTGATTAAGCAAGATCAAATATACAAACATCATGCCAATGAAGTTCTTGAGCTTTTTGATGATGAGGTTGAAGACACAAGCGAACAAACCGCATACGACAAAGCACAACAAGACATTGAAGGAATTATACAAGGAGAATGGCAGTGAAAATTACAAATAAGTGGGACGAAGAACACAACATTGAAGTTGACGATTGGGTTGGGTTCAAGAGCGATGTGGAACAATACGGAAAAATCAAATCAATCCAAAGGGGAAGGCAAACGCTTATTCTCGTAAATAAGGATGGCTTTGAAGGAGATTATATAGGTGGAGATACAGAAACAATGGTTGGCTTTGAGGATGTATGGAAGGAGTATTGGTCATGAGATTAACTAAATACCAAAAAGCAAGACTGCTAGAACATAATTGGGATGTTTACACAACCGATGATGGAGAACAGAATTGTGCGTGGATCAGCATTGTTCCCGAAGATGGAGCAATATTTGGTCAAGTTGTTGAAGAATTAGGCTTGACAGGAGATGGAAAAGATGTCAAGCTATTGATCATTGGAACGCAAGAAGGAGAAGAAGAAGAAGAATGAAAACAAAATGGTATGAAATAGAAGTTGCGAGCAAGACCTATCGCACTTATCAAATTAAGGCTGAGTCTATACAAAAAGCCAAACAATTAGCCTTATCGGCAGTTGATGAGGATTGGGAAATTAGTGGGGCATGGAAGCAAGGAGCGGAGGTTGAGTCTTGCCAACAATTAGTGCTTAATAAGGATGGAAATATGACCACAGATACCTCTCATTTAAATAACGAAGAATTTGGTAATTACATTAAAGATAACTGCAAATAACATGGATGCACACGAATATAGATTAAAAGAGAAACAGGTAAACGGAGTAGATAGCATTGCATCCTGCATTGACGATTTGCGTTCAGACTTCAACCATAATTCAGAAGTTAATTGCAAAAGAATTGACAATGGATTAGGTGATGTCTGTACTTTTATTGAGGCTTTAACTTCACAAATTGTTGTGTTAAATAAAACGATGGAACGAATTGCAAATTCAATGGAGGGCAAATAATGAGAAGTTGGGAAAGAAAAGACATAACAGATATATTAATTAAGCATCACGAAGAATTGCGTGTTCAAGTAAGCCTACTCGAATGGAACTTGGGCGAAGAACTTGATGACGATTGCATTGTAATTGAAAACTTTTTAGAGGAAAACTACAAAATAATATGGGATGGACTAAAGTTTCATAAGGATATAGACATTCCTAGCGAAAACACAAGAGGGGAACATCACACAAAATACGAAAAATGAGCGAACTTACATTAACACAAAAATTTATAAATTTAATTGACGACAAGATTGTAGAAATAGAATCTTATGCTATCGACACTCAAGAAAACGAGGAAAGATACATACATGAAATTAATTGTTTAATTGAAACGAAATATCTATTAACGCCAAATAATGAGAACAACTAATAGACAATTAAGAGTGTGCAGACCGACCATCGAAGAAATGCGTTACGATTTGGCAGAGCAAGAAGCAGACACTTTGCAACATTCTGATATTGTGGAGCTACTTCTTAATGGATTTGAAGGGCTTGAGAACATGGATGATATTGATGTTCGTGACGAATGGAATATGTTGTTTGGGAGTGAATAGATGTCGGTCAAATATAAAGATTCGGACAAGCTATACGAAAAAGAACATTACTTTATCGTAAAAAAAATTCCACGCAGACAAGAGCATCCTTATGCTTGGCAAAAGTACATGAAGTTAATCGTACAAAAAACTAAGTACAATGAGTGCGGAGAGCATCATCATGGAGTCAAGTGGGTAGAGAACCTACAAGAAGGTAAAGACTTCATAGACAGAGAGTTGGAAAAGGGCAGGTAAAAAAGGCTTGACAAATCCCCCCGAACCTGTCAGTATTAAATAATGAATTGGAAAATTGAAACAACAAAGCGGGGTGCGGAAATATATGTTACCTGCGAAGATCATTCTATTTTTGTTGGCGAAGGATATACCCAACGAGAACAAGAGAGGAGTCTCTCCCTTGCAAATATAATCGTTAAAGCATTAAATAAACATGACAAATAAATTACTTTTTGTTGGTCAAGAGAGAAGCAAGCTCGCTCAAGAGCGTGGAGTATATTGGGAAGATGAAGCCCAATGTGCCAATCAGCTTTTTCGGGCGTTGAGGGCAAATAAGATAAATCCACAAAAATGTTCGTTCGTTAATCTTTTCACAGATGAATCCGATGGAGTCAAATATGTCGATAAAACTGTAAACGATAAAGGTTTAAATAAGATATGTCGATGGAAGGGACAGATAATCGGCATGGGAAGTTTAGTGCATAAAAAATTGCGTGAACTTAAAGTGGAACACCATCACATCATCCATCCATCCGCAAGAGGTTCTATCCGACTGAAGGAGAACTACATACGACATATTTCAGAAAAAATTGGAAATTTAGCTTGACAAACTTCAACGGCTAATCTATTATAGATGGCATAGTTAAAAATTAAATCAGCAAAGGAAATTAAAAATGGGAAAACAAAACATCGAACATCGCAACGCAAGCCCAATGGCTAAAAAACAATCGCACACAGGGAACAAGGGCTTAGTAAAGTCTCTACATGACGATAATGTAATGGTTACGCACAAGGTAAGAAAAGCCCAAGAAAGCAACGCCAATGGGCGTAATAAAGTGTAATATATATTATGAGCGAAAGCAGAGAAGTTGATAAAATTTTAGACGAACTTAGCGAAGAATTCAAGAAGATTAAAAAGAAGCAAGACAAAGAAGTAATAGATAATTTAAAAGAAAAAATCTTAAAACTAACACTAGACGGAGAAAGGGCGGTAGGTCTTTGGACTGAAAGCCCCGAATTCATAAACATATACTCAACAAAAAAATGAATAATATTAAATGGGTGAAAAATACCTTAACCTCTCCCTTGGATGGGGAATTGGATGTAATTGCAGTAAAAAGAAAGTGCGATTACCCAAGAGAGGGAACAATAGTCAAGTTGACTCAAATTAAGGACGAATGCCCCAATGCGGAAATAAGATTCAATGTAACAAGGCTCAATCAAGGAAAACCCGATGGGCATTGCGAAGGATTATGCTACTTAAACTATCACCGACAAGGCGAGTGGAAGAGGGACGCAAACGGAGATTGGCAGTTTATCGAAGAGCCGAGGCAAAAATCCGCACAAGACGGCTATCTCCATTCAGTCACGAACACCTATAATATGAGTAACGATGGTTTAAAGCAAATGGCAGAGCAGATGATAGAGATTAAGAACACCTTGATATTCAGAGTCTTAGGGCAGAGATAAAAAAAGTTTAA
>Ga0315328_10000266_pt1 | contig 22191 bp, 23 predicted proteins | sample M120032315metaG_FD_203462 | JGI IMG/M metagenome (GOLD analysis project Ga0315328, IMG submission 203462) | Ammonia-oxidizing marine archaeal communities from Monterey Bay, California, United States - M1 200m 32315 | ecosystem: Environmental > Aquatic > Marine > Intertidal zone | place: USA... | reverse complement strand
TTTTACTCATATTTGCACCATAACCTGCCATACCTCTAATAATTTTTGCACGTCTACCGTCTTTAATTAGTATCTCTCCCGGACTCTCATCGGTTCCAGCTAAAACACTACCCAACATTGCAGTAGATGCACCTGCTGCGAGAGCTTTAGTCAAATCACCGGATGTTCTAATTCCGCCATCTGCAATTATTGGAACACCATATTTTTTTGCAATAGATGCAGATTCAATAATTGCCGTTAATTGAGGGACTCCTGAACCCGTAACAATTCTAGTAATACAAATCGATCCGGGTCCAACTCCAACTTTTATTGCATCAGCTCCGGCTTCAATTAAATCTTTGGTTCCTTCTCCAGTTGCAACATTTCCTGCAATAACGTCAATCTTGAACTTTTTCTTTATAGTTTGAAGAGTGCTTATTGCAAGTTCAGAATGACCATGGGCAATATCAATAACCAGTACGTCAACTCCTGCATTAATCAAAGATTTAGCTCGCTCTAAATAATCTTTAACACCGATCGCTGCCCCAACTAGAAGTCTTCCGCGTTTATCAAGTGAAGCATTTGGACGATTTATATGATTTAAAATATCTTTTGAAGTAATTAAACCCATTATTCTATTTGATGAATCAACTAATGGTAGTTTCTCAATCCTATATTTATCTAAAGTTAGTTTTGCTTCATCAATTGAAATATCTGGTGCACCTACAATTATTTTTTCTCTAGGAGTCATTATTTCGGCTGCACTTTTCCCATTTGATATAAATCGCATATCTCGGGAAGTTATTATTCCTTGAAGGTTTCCGTCTTCTGAAACTAAAAGACTATGAACTTTTTTCTTTTTCATCAAAAATTTGATTTCATCGAATTTAGTATCTAAATTAACTCTATATGGGTTCTCAATGATTAAACTTTCTGCTCGTTTTACATCCTTGACCATTTCAACTTGCTCTTCAATCGAATTAAAACGATGAATTATTCCTATCCCTCCATTTCGGGCCATTGCTATCGCCATTTCTGACTCAGTTACTGTATCCATATTAGAACTAATAATTGGACAATTTAAACTAATATTTTTAGTTAATTTAGTAGAAACAGATACATTTTTTCGAGAAACTACTTTAGATTTTTTTGGAACTAATAAAACATCATCAAAAGTTAATCCTGTCTTCATGACGTAATCTAATTTATTATTAGATTTTATAAATCTTTAGTTGTGAAATAAAACGCTATGTCGATAAGAGTTAAACTTACAAGTAATTTATTGGACCACATAAAAAAAAGAAAAAATCATAAATTTCATCCAAGACAGTTAATATCTGGTATAAATAAACAAGATATAATGTTTGATATTAGACACATTATGGATATAGCTTTTATTGATAATGGTAACTCCACACCTCTTGAATATCTAACTAATAGTGACCATTGGGAAATGCTAGATAAAATAAAACAATCTTTAGATTCAGGTAAAATATATTCCTATACACGACATAATTTTGATCGTTCTATCAATTCTCCAAAAACATCAATTATAACTATTGATGATAAATTATATCTTGAAACAGATAGGCTAATAGAACTCGATCAGCTTTTAGGAGACAGCATAACTAAAAATTATAGATTAATCTTATAAATGAAATTTTTTATTAATGTATATGAATGAACTTGGTGTATTATTTTTAATTGGTGCCATTTTAGTATCGATAATAGTTTTTTATGATATTAAAAATAAAAAATGGAAAAATATACGAGATTACATAATAATTGGTTTTTTGGCAGCAATCTTTGACATAATCGTTGAAGTAATTGGAACATTCAATGATCTATGGACTTATAATGAATCTATTTGGTTTTTATTTGGAACGGTCCCCGTAGAATTACCGCTTATGTTTTTTATGGCAGGTGTTTTAGGAAAATGGATTCATGGAATTTCCAAACGAGTCAGATATAATCTCCATCTAAATCTAATTTTTTTTAGTTTGACTCTAATTGGAATAATCCTCTATATTAGAGCAACCGTTCTTTTAGGTATTAATGAAACTCTTCTTCTATTTTCAATTCCTGCAGGATTATGGGGTCTACATATAATAAAAGAAAATGTTGATAAAGCCAGTGTTTTGAGTGTTGCTTTATTTGTTGGAATCTTAGATTATGTTGCTGAAACTTTAATTATTGGTGCCGGAAGCTATGGTTATGCCGCTGGATTCAAATTAACTACTCCTCTTAATTATTTTTTATTAACAATTGCAGCTTTTGGGTTAATGGAAAAACTAGAAGTGCTTGATAATGTTATGGATTATCCGATCATCAAACAAGTTGTTAGCACTGTTGGAATTAAACGAGAAGAATATGTACGGAAAATTAAACGGAAAATTAATCGTTATTAAAAAATCTACTTTCGCCCGTTTCCATAGAATAAATTGAGTTTTCAATAATTTCAGTTAAATCTAAAGCATTATATTCTGATAAAAAATTATTAATTGCAGATATTGAGTCGAGAAGTGCAGGATCTTCTGATTTTTTCATGAGTATATTATCAAGATATCTAAACTCTTGGAAATCTGTTCTTATGTTTGTAGCAATAAATTCATTAGTATTAATTTCAAATTTATATTTATTTGATCTACATGTTAATCTTCCGGGTTGGTAATTAATTGAAGCTTCAATAATCCCGGAATCATAATTCCTCAAAAAATGTTTAACTTCGGGGTCTTCTCTAATCTCATCCATTTGAAATAAACATATACCTGCGCTACATAAAAGCATTATTATGGGAAAGTGAATGTAAGACGGCCATAGGTCACCGTCGATTAAACTTTATTGGCTAAGCTTATAAATTTTAGTTAATTAACAAATTAATGATAAAACAATCTAAACTTTCATATGCTTATTCGGATTTAGAACCTGTGATTGATACTAAAACCATGAAACTCCATTATGATAAGCATCATGCCGGTTATACTGCAAAGACCACCGCAACTTTGAAGGAATTAAAAATCTCTAGTGAAGACCCAAAAATTATTTTTTCCAATGCTTCTAAAAACAAATCAATTCGAAATAATGGTGGTGGTTGGTGGAATCACAATTTCTTTTTTGAAGCTCTATCAAAACCTGATTCAATTAAAATTTCTGAAAATTTCAAAAAAATAATTGAATCAAATTTTGGTTCTTATGATAATTTTGTTCAGAAGTTTTCAGCAGCTGCAACAACTCAATTTGGTTCTGGGTGGGCATGGTTAGGTAAAAAATCTAACGGGTCTTTGGAAATATATTCAACTGCGAATCAAGATAATTCTTTTATGGATGTAAATAAAATATCTTCTACTCCAATCTTATGTTTGGATGTTTGGGAACATGCCTATTATTTGCAATATAATAATAGAAGACCTGAATATATTGAAAATTATTTTAGAGTAATAAATTGGGATATAGTCGAAAAAAGATTTAACATTAATTAATTTTTTAAGTGTTATCTATATATTCTATTTCAGAATGAATAAATCAAATTATAATATTAGAGAAAATATTGGTGCATTGGCCGCAGGTGTAGGATACAGTGGATTCTGGACACTAGTGTTGGCAGGGAATATGAATAATTTAGCAGTAGCGGGATTAGCTGCAGCAAATTTTTATATTGTCCATTATGGATATAATTCTTTAAAAAATAAAGAAAAAGATGATTTCGGAAATAGAGATTTATTAAAAGAAAGAACTTTGGATAGAATTCTAGAAGATTAAATTACGAAATATTTTAGAAGATCATATAAATGGATTTCTCCATTAATTAAGTATGGAAACTACTTGTAATAATAAAGATTGTAAATGTACAGATTGTAAATGCGATAATTGCGATTGTGGAAAATAAAACGCCCCCACCGAGATTTGAACTCGGGTCGCCAGATTGAGAATCTGGAATGATTGACCTAACTACACTATAGGGGCATGGCTCAGGGTTTGATTTTTAGTTTAAAAACTTAACTTTTATAAGATTGGATTATTAAATTTGAATATGACAAAAATCTACAATTATGCAATTGATTTAGATGAAAATACGAAAGAACAGTTCGATGCTTGTTGTAATCAGGATTTCGTTGAAAAGGCAGCATTAATGCCAGACGCTCATTCAGGTTATGTTGCGCCAATTGGTTCAGTTTTTTTAACAAAAGATTATATCGTTCCATCTTGGGTCGGATACGATATTGGTTGCGGAATGACTGCGATTAAATTAGATATTAGCCCGAAAGATATTAAGAAAAATGCTAAAAAAATATACAAACAAATTATGAAAATTGTTCCAATGGGAAAAGGTAGATATAATCATCCAAAAGATATTTCTGATAAAACACGAAAAGACTTCAAAAAGCTCTTAGAAAAATTTGGAGAAGGTCCGCATGACAAAGATATTTACAAATTTATCAAAAACAAATCACTTTCACATTTAGGAACTCTCGGTTCAGGAAATCATTTTTTAGAAATTTGTACTGATGGAACTGAATCTTGGATTGTAGTTCATTCTGGATCCAGAGGAATTGGATTTAAAGTTGCTAAAAAATATATGAAAAAAGTTTCAAAAAAAGATAAAGGATATGAAGATACTTTTCCAATTAAAATTAGTTCTAAATTAGGAAAAGAATATTTAAATGTTTTAGAATTTGGTTTAGAATTTGCATTAATTAATCGAATGGAAATGATTTACAAAACGATTGGAGTTTTAGAAGAAATTTTTGGAAAACAAAAATATGAAATTTGGGTTAATAAAAATCATAATCACGCCATTTCAAAGGGTAAAAAATGGATTCATCGAAAAGGTGCAACTCCTGCAATGAAGGGCGAACGAGGAGTTATTCCTGCAAATATGCGAGATGGTTCATATCTTGTTGAAGGAAAGGGAAATTCGAAATTTTTATGGAGTTCATCTCACGGTGCAGGGCGAAGTTTATCTAGAACTAATGCCAAAAAAAGTATTTCTATGAAAGAATTTAAAGATTCTATGAAAGGTATTGTTGGAACAATAGATGAAGGAACTTTAGATGAAGCACCGATGGCTTACAAAAATATTTCAAAGGTAATGAATTCTCAAATAGATAGTGTTGAAATAATTAAACATTTGAAACCGATTATTAATATGAAGGGTTCAAGTTTTTGGAAATCTGGAGAAAAACATAATTAATAATTTTCTTTTGACGCCAAAAATATATATTCTGCAGAAAAAGGTAATGTCAAGTCTTGATTTTCATAATATGTTTCTAACTCTTTCACAGGTGTATTGAATCCTAAATCCATGCCTGTTTGAAATCCTGATTTATATTTCTCATCAAATCTTCTCCCAATCTCAAGTAATCTGTTTTGATTATCTAATTCAAATTCCGAATTATCATCTATAACCATATTCCAAGTTGGAAAGATATTAACATTGTAATCTTTCCCTAGCTCTATACCTGTAATAGTTAATTTCTCTAATTCCGAAAATACATAAAATATTTTAGAATAATCCTCTCCTAAGGATTCATTCATTCTTGTTAATACTTGATTGTCTAAAAATTCATTTACTAACAGTTCATATTCTGAACCCATTTTTTTTATTGTGGGGATTTTTTTATTTGCAGAAACGCCTAAATAAGATCCATCTACAAAACCATTAAATTCCCAACACTCTTTCAATGGAAAAACTCTATTCTCTAAATCCGAAAATGATTCAATAGCATCTTCTGTTTTTAGATCTATGTCTAAATTAAAAATATATTCTGAATTCTTAGTAAAATTATTAATTAATTCAGAGTACATTTGACACCTCACTTTCAATGCTCATTGGTGTAAACACATATACCGAGGGCTTATTTAAAGTTTTGTGTCGTAGTTAACTGTTTTTACGTGAAATAGAGTAACTTAGAATGAAAATCATACCAATTATTATGTGAACGGCAGTACATGTACTACAAAATGCATTTATCAAAAATGCTTCGACAAATAAAAAATATCCGACAAATAAAATTCCTAAAAGTGACCAATGCATCATATATTTAGTTAAGAATGCATTTTTTTTATTAAATAATCTGATAGCAAGATATGCTGTAACTAAGAACCAAATTAGTCCAAAAACGCAAACTGGAATTCCTGCAATTTCCGAATAAATACTATTGCTGACTAAATCACAACCACTTCCTGCTAAACAAAATGTTTTCTCATTCATATATTTACTCTTAACTAATAATGAAGTTAATAAAATCCCTAGTAAAGATAAAATAAAAATTGCTAACGGTTGTTTTCGCTTATAAGTCATAAAAATTATTTTATAATTTCAACTTTAAAAAATATTCTATATTCAAAATAAAAGAATAAACTTTTAAACAAAATATACACACATTCTATAGCGGGCCTGTAGCATAACTTGGATAGTGTAGCTGGTTTCGGCCCAGTTGGTCGGGGTTCAAATCCTCGCAGGCCCGTACACTATCCCTAAAACTTTTTAAAATAATGAATAATATTAAAATATGACAAACAAATCAGATGAAGAGTTTCTTACAAAACTTGCGCATAAACGAACCGAATTAGCAAGAGATAGAACTGCATTAGCAATGATCAGAACTTCTCTGGCGCTAGTAATTGCAGGGATAGGATTTATTGGATTTTCAGATACATCTAAATGGTTTGCACCAACTGGGATAACTGCAATATCTCTTGGAATTATTTTTTTAGCAGTTACAGTTAGACATTTCATAAGACATAGTAATGAATTAAAAAATCTGATGGGAAAATCATTATAAATAAAGGCACCATTATAGTATTATGGAACTAAGTATTGAGGCAATTATATTCTATTTTGTTTTGATAGATAGCATTTTTGCAAATATTGCAACATGGTGTTCTCCGAAATTAATGAGATGGTATACAAAACACTGGAAGAGATTCTCTAAAGAATTTCCGTTAGCCAAAGGATGGACAATATATTATTTTGTATTAGTTGTTTGGATTGGATACGGATTAAATAGATTAAGTATAATTTGAGAATAGGTGCGGATGCCTAAACACCCGCAAAAATAGCAGAGTTAAATAATTACAAAACCGCAGCTATTACAGAATACTTCATTATATCTACTAGTAGTTACAGCTCTATGTGCCTTATTGCACGACGTACACACTAAACTTCTTACATTTTCAAATAGTGTCATTTTTACCACAAATATTTATGGAATTGGTACTTTATTAAAATACTTACCAAAAAATGGAAGTATTTTCGATTATATTCGCACATTTTTTAAATTATTGGAATAATATTCCAATATGAAATTAGATGGAAAAGATTTAGCTATACTTAAACTATTAGAAAATGACTCAAAAAAAACAACTCAGCAAATATCTAAAGAAATTGGTGTTCCAATTACTACAATCCACAATAGAATAAAGAAATTAGAATCTTCAGGAATTATCGAAAAATATACGGTTTGGGTAAATTGGAAAAAATTGGGAAGGGGAATTAATGCACGTCTGTCTCTTAAAGTTGGACGAGATGGAGATCAAGATGAAATCTGTGCAAAAATTATGCACCATGATGCGGTTTTTGGAGCATACCAAGTAACGGGTGACGAAGATATTATTGTAAAATTGAAAGTCAAAGATATCGATGAATTGCACTCTTTTATTATGAATGAAGTTAGATCGATAAAAGGTGTAGAAGGAACTAAGACATTAATTGTCCTTAAATATTTTAAGAAATAAGCTCGCAAAAGGCTTATAAATTAAATTTTGTTATATCTAATATGGCGATAAAAGGTGATTGTCCCAATCTACAGTAAACGTTATCTAGCCAAAACTATTTCTGAAGTTCAAGCTTCAATTTATGCACGAAAAACTGTGAAAATACGGGGGTGGGTCGCTAAAAAACGAGCACTCAAGGGTAAAATTTTCTTATTAATCAGAGATAGTACCGGCGTTATTCAATGTGTTATTGCATCAGGAGATAAATCTTGGGCAGAAGCCACTGCTATAACTACTGAATCTTCTTGTATGATTAAAGGAAAAATTGTGAGAGATCCTAGAGCACAAGGTGGTTATGAATTACAGGTATCAACATTAGAAATTGTTGGTCTGGCTGAAACTTGGCCAATTGCACGAGACACCAGTCCTGAATTTTTGAGAGGTATTAGACATTTATCCATAAGACAACAAAAATCACAAGCAATTATGAAGATTCGTTCAGGTGTGATTGGAGGATTCCATGAATATTTCAGAGGTCGAGGATATCATGAACATCAATCTCCGAGTTTTACTCCCGCTCCTGGCGAAAGTGGAGCAGAAACTTTTGAAGTAAAATACTTTGGAAAAAAGGCTTATCTGACTCAGACTTGGCAATTATATGCAGAAATGATGATTCCTGTACTAGAAAAAATCTATACTGTTGCACCTAGTTTTAGATCAGATAAATCTATGACTTCAAGACACCTAACTGAATTCTGGCATGCTGAAGTGGAGACTGCTTGGCAGGAATTTCCTGAATTATTGGAGACAATGGAAGGCGTAGTTCGATTTATTTGTAAAAAAATTGCGAAAGAATTCCGAGCTGAATTAACATTATTAGGAAAAGATTGGAAATATTTTGCAACACTTCCAAAATTTCCAAGAATCACTTACCGAGAAGCAATTGTTGAACTAAGAAAATCGGGATTTAAAACTAAATTTGGAGATGATTTGGGGACTAAGGAAGAAAAATTCTTAGTCGATAAAAGAAAACTTCCTCTATTTATCACTCATTATCCTACAAAACTAAAGGCATTTTATATGAAACGTGACCCTGAAGATCGCGAACAAGTTTTAGCATCAGATTTAATGATTCCAGGAATTGGAGAATTAATTGGTTCGTCTGAGCGGAGTCTGGATTTTGAAGATGTAAAAAAGCGTCTAAAATTAGCTAAAGAAGATCCTAAGAAATATGAATTCTATTTTGATTTAAGCAAATATGGTAAAGTTCCTCATTCAGGTTTTGGTCTTGGAATTGAGAGATTAGTTATGTGGTTGACTGGTGCTGATTCTGTCAAAGAATGTATTGCATTTCCTCGAACTCCGACCAGATTTACACCGTAGTAGTAAGACTTAAAAAAGGAAGAATAGAAAAAAGCTAGATGCAGACGTAGCTTAGCGGTAGAGCGCGTGGCTGTTAACCACGAGGTCGGAGGTTCGATCCCTCCCGTCTGCGCTTATAATTTTAATTGAGATTTCATATCAGAATAGAATTTCATCTGATTTTTTAATCTTCGGAAGTTTTCTTCAGAATCCCAATCAGTTTTTCTATTTCGGAAATAAGTCTGCTCAAAATAATCTATTAAAAATCTAGCAGATAACTCCAAAGTAATTAGTGCTGTTGCTTTTGGAATTAATTCTTTCTGTACATTTTTATTATTTGAAGTATATCCTTCAATTGCAAATTTGAAATTTTCTTTAATAAAATTATAGTCTTTATCTTTTGACCAACTTCTTAATGCATCTCCTATGTCTATTAATTCGTTTCCATACATTAATGTTTCAAGATCAACAATGGCAGTTACCTCTCCGCTATCGTATAGAAAATTTTGCCATTTTGGATCTCCGTGGATCAAACGTGAATTTAAATCAGGTAAATAAAAATCTTCAATATCTTCTATTATTTTATTATAATACTCTGAAACAAATTTCCATTTTTTTGTAGATCCGTATTCAACTTTAATTTCTTTTAGTCGATCAATGATTGCATGAGTATTATGAAAATTTGGAATGCTATATTTTAGTGATTCATTAAATTCTGAAGTTTGTAAATGAAATTTTGCTAATGATTCTCCTAAATTATAACAAATTTTTGGAGTTATACGTTCGAGTTCTTGATTTTCAATATAATCCATGATTCTAAATATCTTACCGTTTTTTTCGACATGGAATTCACCATTTTTGGCAGGTAATTGATTTGGAACTTTAAGATCTGAATTTGGGAAACTATTTTCAATATAATTTTTAACCAATGCATGATCATAAGTCATATCTTTATTTTTAATTTCTTGTAAAACAAATTTTCCTTCAGAAGTATCAATGATAAAAGTTGAATTTATTATTCCACTCTTTATTTTTTCTATTTTTATTAAATCACCTAATGAATACTCATTTAATACTTCTTTCATATTTTTTCTGTTTTATTCAGTATAAAAAGGTTCCAATAAGACATTTTGTGGTTTAGAAACAAATATAAAATAAATTGGCAAAAACAGATAATAATGACTTCGTGGAAATTTGATTGGGTAGATGAAAGTAAATTTGATTTAAATCGAGAATCTATGACTGAAGATGTTTCTAAATTTGTAGAAAAATGGTCGGATGATAGCTTTAAGACTGATTCCGAACTATTAAAATTATCTTTAGTAGATTACGAATCCATTTGGGAAAAACATGGTTATGGTGGTGAAGAAGGTTATTACTATTGGTTACTAAATCAATTAGATTTAAATGATAAAAAAGTTAGATCAAAATTGAAATCAATTTCGGATTTTACCAGAGATAATTTCAATAAATTAAATTTTTTTAGAATAAATTTGGGTAAACTTTCTGAAAAAGATAAGAATAAATTTCTAGAAGATGAAGAATTATCTGATTATTATAAATTTTTAAAAGACATTTTTGATATGAGCAAACATAGATTATCTGAATCTGAAGAAAAAATTATGTCTTTGAAACAAGATTCAGGATATTCAATGTGGAAAAAAATGCTTTCTTCATTGATTTCGAAAGAAACACGGAAAGTTAATAATGAGGAAAAAACATTTGAACAACTTATTTCCGATACTTTATCTGAAGATAAAAAAATTAGAGATCATGCAAAAGATAATATAAATGACATTCTAAATAAATATTCTGAGGTCGCAGAAAATGAAATTAATGCTATTTTGAACACATATGAAGTTAATGATAAAATTAGAGGTTATTCTCGTGCAGATTCAGCAAGATTGCTTTCTGATTCAGTTGATGAAAAATTTGTAGATATTTTAGTTAAGACAGTTTCAGATAATTTTGAAATTTCAAATAAATATTATGATTTAAAATCAAAACTTATGAATCAGAAATTGGGCTATCATGAAAAATCGGCACAAATTGGAAAACTTGAAAAAGAATATAGTTTTGATGAATCAAAAAAAATAATTGGAAAGGTTTTGAATAATCTGGATTCTGAATTTAAAGAAGTATTTGATCGATTTGAAAAGGATGGAAGATTGGATGTTTATCCTGATATTGGAAAGAGAGGTGGAGCATTTTGTGTTCATATGATTAAAAAGTTACCGACATATATTTTACTAAATCACACTAATGATCTATCTAGCTTAAAAACTTTGGCTCATGAAGTTGGTCACGGAATAAATAATGAACTAACTCGAGATAAACAAAATGAAATTTATTTTGGAACTGCAACATCTACTGCAGAAGTTGCTTCAACATTTTTTGAAGATTTTGTTTTTGAAGAAATTTTGAAAAGATGTACTGATGAAGAAAGATTAGTATTGATGATTCAAAAATTAGGTGATGAAATTTCGACAATTATGCGACAGATTGCAGCTTATAATTTTGAAACTGAATTGCATTCAGAATATCGAAAAAATAAATATTTATCTTGTGAAGAAATCGGATTAATATTCAAAAAGAATATGAAAGAATATCTTGGAGATAGTGTTGATTGTTCTTGGTGCGATAATTGGTGGATTTACTGGTCTCATTTTAGAAATAGATTTTATGTTTATTCTTACGCTTCAGGTTTATTAATTTCTAAAGCACTTCAACGAAAAGTTAGAAGTGATAAAAATTTTATTGGTGAAATAAAAAAATTTTTAGCTTCGGGAACTTCTAAATCTCCTAAAGAAATTTTTATTGGAATGGGAATCGATATTTATTCTAAAGAATTTTGGGAAGAAGGTCTTAACGAAATAAATGAGACTCTGAAGGATACAATATCTTTAGCTAAAAAATTGGGAAAGATTTAGCTAAGTTTAAATAATTCTGAACAAATAGATTAATATGAAACATCCATTATCTGAAAATATTAGGGAAGCTATTTTTGGTGTTGAAGACGGTGCTGTAGGTAATTTGGGAGTAGTTATAGGAATGGCACAAGCAGCAGCGCCAAATAAATTTATAATTTTAGCCGGATTTGCAACAGTTCTTGCTCAAACTATTTCAATGAGTGCAGGAAATTATCTGTCAGTAAAATCTGAAAAGGAATATTTTTCTGTCAATAAAAAAGATAGAAAATTTGGGAAAGAATATGCAAAACATAAAGTTCCTTTAATCTCAACGGCAGTTATGGGACTATCAGTAATGCTCGGCGCATTAATTCCTTTAAGTTCATTTTTCTTTTTTGAAGGAATTTCGGGGATAATTCCCGCAATAATTATTACATTAACTGGATTGTTTTTACTTGGTGCATTTAAATCAAAGTATACTGATGGAAATTGGTTTGAATCCGGTCTAGAAATTTTAATTGTGGGCGGAATTGCAGCAGGAGCCGGATATATTATTGGAAATTTATTTAGTGGGATTTAAATAATAAATTTATCTGTTATTATTATAAATTTTAACAAAGAGTAAGCATTATATATTGTTTTTTTGTATTCTGAGTATGAAATTAATTGGCCACGGTGCTGAAGCAAAAGTTTATGATACAAAAAATTCTGTATTGAAAACAAGAATAAAAAAATCCTATCGGCATGACTTGATTGACAAACGGTTAAGAAAACTTCGTACTCGTTCTGAATCAAAATTATTAACTAAAGCTTTATCTTACGGAATTAATGTTCCAAAAGTTTTGAATTCAGATGATAAAAAAATGACCTTGGAAATGGAAAAGATTGAAGGTAGAAAGGTAAGAGATATTTTTGATAATTTAGATGAAGATCTAAAAAAAATTATTTGTAAAGAAATTGGTAAAACTATTAAAAAATTACATCAAAATAATTTGATTCATGGTGATCTTACAACTTCAAATATGATTTGGAATGACAAATTGTTCTTGATTGATTTCGGATTGGGAAAAGTTTCAGCCAGAATTGAAGATAAAGCTGTAGATATTCATCTTTTGAAAGAATGTTTCAAAAGCAAACATCATATTCACTGGAAAACTTATTGGAAAGTTTTTAAAAAAAATTATGCTCTCGAAGATAGTTTTAATCAATTAGATAAGGTTGAAGCCAGAACACGATATAATCGAATTAGTTAGATTTAAAAAGGTGACAACTCATCTCATATCAGGATGAGTTGGCTAAGGCGAACTTATACCCGCGCGGTATATTCTTAGTTTATTTATCCAAAGAAAAAAATGGCACGAATACATGCAAGAGTCAAAGGGAAATCTGGGAGTAAAAAACCTCTAGAAAGTAAAATTCCAAAATGGGTTAAGAAGAAACCGAAAGAAATTATTACTTTGGTTGAAAAACTTGCAAAACAAGATTTAAGTTCAAGTCAAATTGGTTTGATTTTGAGAGACTCATACGGTGTACCAAGTATTAAATTGATTACGGGAAAGAATATTACGGAAATTTTAAAGGATGCAAAACTAGCTAAAAAAATTCCGGAAGATTTGAAAAATTTAATTAAAAAGGCCATAATAATTAGAAAACACCTTAAACTAAATCGGAAAGATAAATTTAGTGCAAGAGGATTACAATTAACTGAATCCAAAGTTAGACGGCTTCAAAATTATTACAAGAGAGAGGGCGTTCTGCCTACGGACTGGAATTATAATCCGGAGAGAGCAGAATTGTTAGTGGATTAATATGGCAAAAAATAAAACTTCAACAAAATTGAAAATGAGGAAAGGTAAGAAAAGATGGTTCCCCGTTATAGCTCCTAAATCATTAGGTGGAGCTGAAATTGCGCAAGTTACTGCATACGACCCTTCAGATTTATTGAATCGGAATTTATTGATTCCGATGAAATCCATTACTGGTTCAGCAAGAGATAGTAATATCAATATTCGGCTAACTGTAGTAAAAGTTCAAGGTGATACTGCACAAACTGACTCAATCGGAATATTTACTGGTGATTCTCAAATTTCAAGAGTTGGAAGAAGAAAGAGTTCAAAAATTGACTTAGTATTTTATGCAAATGATAAATCTGGAAACAAACTAAAAATTAAATTTGTTCTTTTTGCACGAGAGACTTTAACAAAAAATTTGAAGAATGATTTAAGATTATTAGCTGAAGAACAAATAACAAAATCATTGAAAAAAATTGAATATTCTGATCTATTTACTTCAATTTCAATTAAAAAATTGGGTCTTGATTTGAAAAATAATTTGAAACAAGTTTATCCAATCAGCGATGCAGTTATTTGGAAAGCTTCAAAAATTAGTAAATAATTTTATATATCAAAACAATATAACGTTCTGATGGAACAGTTAAATCTTGATAAATTAAAAAAACAATTCTCCCATTTTGATTGGGATAAAATCTTGAGTGAAAATTCAAAAAAGAAATAATTCTATCTTAGTCTGAGACTATCTAACGGTCTTGGACTCAGTGTTTCTATTCTGAATTTTTTATGTATTTCTCTAGCAAGATTTATTGTCATAGACTTCTCACCGTGGACCGTAAGAACTTTTCGTGGTCGAGGTTTTAATTTCTGCATATAATCTATTAACTCTCCGAAAACTGCATGTCCGCTTAATGAGAATGAAGACACTTCCAGTTTCACATTTAATTCTTCTCCGTCCAACCGAACCAAACGTTCTCCTTTTTGCATTCTATCTCCCGGAGAATTATAAAATTGATATACGACAAATGCAATTGAATTTTTTGGATCATCATGAAGTTTACTCAGATATTGAACTGATGGTCCGCCAACCAACATTCCGGAGGTTGCTAAAATGATTGCTGGACCTCCCTCTATCACTAATTTACGTTCTTTTCCAGATCCGACTCGTTTAAAAAATTCTGCTTCAAATGGGCTTTTTCCTTTATAGATTGATGCACGGAGTTTATCATTTAAATATTCGGGATAAGCAGTATGAATCGCAGTAATATCCCAAACCATTCCGTCAATATATACAGGTATGTCTTTAATCTTCTCTTCTCTGAAGAGTTCTTCGATTAAAATCATGGTCTCTTGAGCTCTTCCAACTCCTAAAACTGGAACTAGTAATTTTCCACCACGTTTTATGACTTTGTGTGCATGTGCTTTAAATTCTGACTCAGATATTGCTCTATCTGGAGAAGTTCTCTCAGGATTTCCATAAGTACTTTCAGTAATGAATGTTTCTACTCTTGGAAATACATAACTTGCACCATTAAGTAATCTAGTGTTAACAACTTTGTAATCTCCTGAATAAAGTAAATTGTGAAATCCATCTCCTACATTGAAATGACACATTGCACTTCCTAAAATGTGTCCTGCATTATGTAATGTTAGTCTAATATCTGGCGTAATGTCTGTTACTTCACCATAATTTAGTGCAATTGTGTGTTTTGATGAGTTTTTGACGTCTGTAGAGTCAAAAATCGCTTTATTTCCTTGCGCTATTGCAATATGTGTCATATCTAACTGACTCATTGCCATTATATCTCGAGTCGGTGCAGTACAATAAACTGGACCTTTATACCCGTATTTGAATAAAAATGGTAAAAATCCACAGTGATCAATATGTGCGTGAGATATAACAACTGCATCTAATTCAGGAATACTGAACTCTGGCGCAGTAATTCTCGGATAAGATTCTTGACCTGAAGTAGCCGGATTAATGCCACAGTCAATTAGAACATTACTTTCCGGAGTTTGAAGTAAAAATGCAGATCTTCCAACTTGTTGTGTTGCGCCAAGAAAACTAATTCTAACCCACATTTCTGATTTATCTCGTGAACGTTTAAATTCGTAAATTCTTTTTCCAGTTTCGTTCAAAAATTTTCTTCGTTCAGTTGAATCCTCGTGATGAACTCGTCTTATCAGATTTGTCATTTTAGAGGTGATAATGGAATCTCGTCTAACAACTGGTGACCAAAACGTTTTTTCTCTAATTTCTTTGATTAATGAACCTTTGGGTCCAATAACATCATTTGGATTTCTGGCATCAATAATTACGACACTTCTTGCTGGCTCGAATAATATTTGAGTTATATCTGCAGATTTTGGTACTAATTTCTTTACTAACTCTTCAACCTTTTTTTCAGGCATCAATAACAAAGGATCTGCTCTCAATTCTATTCTTTTTTTGTATTTTGAAACTAATTCTCTGATTGTTAAAATTCCGTTTTTAAAAAATGCCTTATCTCTTGAATAAATAACTAAATTTGCACCTTCATAGTGTTGACTAGTTACTAACTTATTCTTCGGTATGTCATTAATTACTTGTTCCAATACGGATGTCATTGTAAAATATTTATTTTTCTAATATCATAGAAACTGTCTTTGTATCAACTTTTCTATAACCTTTTTTATCTATAACTGAAATTACGATTCCATCGCCGCTTGCTGAATCTCGTCTAATTGCAGTATAAATTGCACGAGTAGCAAGTTCTATTGCGTCTTTTTCAGTCATATTTTCTTTGTAATTTTCCTGCAATATTCCTAATGCGAACATCATCCCGGATCCTGTTGCAGTATATGGATCTTCGATTGCTGCACCTGAGGGATCAAAGGACATTAACTTGAAAGTTTTGTCTCTTGATAGTCCTGCAATAATTGCTTGAATCATAAATGGATTCCATCTTTTGTATCCTGAATAAACTGTGTTTTGGAGAACTGAAGATAATGTTTCTAAAGTTGCGTTCTTCTTATTTTCTAGTTCAAATAATTTCATTTCTGCTTGCATGTGTTTCAATAAAACTTGATTATCACTTACTGTTCCAGCAGTGGTTATTGCTAAATTTTCAGTAATTGGAAAAACCTTATCTACTCTAGACATGATCATTCTTCCTAGCGTAACTCGTTGATCAGTTGCTAAAACTACTCCGCCATTATAATTTAGGCCGACAGTTGTTGTTCCTTTTTTAGGTTCAATTTTAGGGTCCATTAAATCACCAGAATAAATAAGCTTTATTTTTTTAATTTAAAAGGCTTTCTAATGGAATATTAGTAGCTCTTTCCAAAATAGTGTTGATGAGTTGCAGGTTTTCCAGTCAGAATACAAAAATTAGTTCCTATTGCAAATCCTCCAGTAATACTTTTAGCACCCGTTTTCTTCTTAATTTCATCTTCAACTTTTGGTGATCCGCACCAATATGCTCTTGCAATTTTGCCATTAGAGACTACTTTTTTCAAATCTTTAATTGAACTAACATCAACAATAGCTTCTGATAATTTTTCTTTAGCACGATTAAGCAAATCACTTTGCATTTGTTTCAATATATTTTGAATTTCTGCATCTAATTTTGTAAGTTTAACCGTTTTCTTTTCATTTGTATCTCTTCTAACCACAACTGCCTGTTTTTTTGCGACATCTCTCGGACCTATTTCAACACGAACCGGAATTCCTTTTATTTCCCATTCATTATATTTCCATCCTGAAGAATAACCTTCTCGGTCATCAAGTATTGGATTATATTTTTTCAAGATTTTATATTTAAGTTCATTTGTAAGTTTGATAACTTTGTCTTTGTCTTTCTTAAAAATTACGGGGATGATTACAACTTTGTTTTCTGCCATTTTAGGAGGAATCACTAATCCTTTGTTATCTCCGTGAATTGATACTAATATACCTAGACTCCTAGTTGAAAATCCCCATGAAGTCTGATATGCAAATTGCTTTTTTGTATTTCTATCTAAGAAAGATATTCCGAAAGGTTTGGAAAAATTCTGCGCTAAATAATGTGATGTTGCTGCTTGAATTGCTTTGCCGTCCGGCATAAGTGCCTCAACGCTCAAAGTATACTCTGCACCGGCGAATGCTTCTTTTTTAGACTTTATTCCAACCAAAACTGGAACCGCATATACTTTTTCAAATAGATCTTTATAGAATATCAAAATCTTTTGAACTTCGGCTTCAGCTTCCTCTCTTGTTGCAAATACAGAATGTCCTTCTTGCCAAAGAAATTCTCTTGTCCTCAAAAACGGAGTTGGATGTTTAAATTCCCATCTAACTATATTCGCCCACTGATTATATCTTAGCGGTAAATCTTTCCAAGAGCGAATCCATTTTGAATAAGAATCGTAAATTATTGTTTCGGATGTAGGTCTTAGTGCAAGTTTTTCTTTTAGTTTACTTTTACCACCTTGTGTTACCCATGCAACTTCGGGTGCAAAACCTTCAATATGTTTTGACTCTTTAGCGAGTAATCTTTCAGGAATTAACATAGGAAAATATGCATTCTGAACTCCGTCTCTCTTAATCTTTTTGTCAAAATATTTTTGAGCAGTTTCCCATAAAGAATATCCGTTTGGTTTCAGAATCATTGTTCCTGAGACTGGACCATAATCAACTAGATCTGACTTTTTTATGACTTCAGTATACCATTCTGAGAAATTTGATTTTTTATTCTTCAAAGCCATGTATACTAGTTTATACAGAATTTAATAAATACTGCGATTTCAGGTCTATCATGAAGATCGCTGTAATCGGAGATACGCATTTTGGATTCGATCACTATGGAAAACGGAAAAAAGATTCAATTAGAAATGCTAAAGAAGCATTCGAAATTGCAATTTCTGAAAAAGTAGATTTCATAATTCAAACAGGAGATGTTTTTGATGAACGTCTTCCTAAACCTGAAGTGATTAGCCCAGTGATTAAGCTTTTGAAAAATGTTAATTCAAAATTTAAGGGTGTAAATTTGGTTCGTAAAATTAGTGGAACTAAGGAAGAGATGGTGACTCAGTCTATTCCTCCTGTGATAATGATCTACGGTGACCATGATCGTAGGCCTAAAGAATATGTTAATCCTGTTCAAATATTGCATAACGCTGAATTAATTTATTGTATGGAAAAAGAAAGTATAATTCTTGAAAAAGATAATCAAAGAATTGCGATTCATGGTTTTTCAAATGTACCTCATCAATACGCACGTGAAATTTTAAAGGAACATAATTTTAAAAAAATACCAAATATGAAAAATATATTAATCATACACCAGAGTTTTCAAGAATTACTCCCAAATCAATCTTCTGAAATTATGAATTATTCGGATCTTCCTAAAGAGTTTGATATGCATATTCTGGGTCATATTCATTGGAATCAAGAAAATAAACATCCTGTATCTAAAAGTTCAATTTTAATTCCGGGATCAACTGTTCAAACTCAAATGAAGAAAATTGAAAGTAAAATTTCAAAAGGAATTTATATTTTAGATATTGGCGAAGAAATAAAATATAAATTTTTGGAATTAAAAAATCCAAGAAAACTTTATCATGAAACAATTGAAATAAATGGTGAAAAACCTTCTGAAATCAGTACTCTGCTCCAGGAAAAAATTAAGAATTTACTCGAATATCATAATCATGAATTAATTCCGATGATTCGGATAATTCTCAAGGGTGTAATTCACGACGGATTTATTCCGTCAGATATTTCAGTTAGAGCTTTAACAAAAAAATATAATGATCGGGCGATAATTAATGTTGGTAAAAATAAATTAATTTCTAAAAAATTGAATAAGAAATCAAAATTGATTAATGATTTGAAAACAAAAAAAATATCTATTGAAGACTTAGGATTGAAAATACTAGGACAAAAATTGAATATTGAAAAAATCGATAAATTAGAGTCTATTTTTTCGGTATTGAAGAGCGGAGATTTGGAAAAAGCTGAAGAGATATTATGATATTAAATGTTGAATTATTGAATTGGAAAAAACATGAAAATTTGAAAATTGATTTTAACAAAGGTTCAAATATATTAATTGGAAATATGGGTTCAGGAAAAACTTCTATCCTCCAAGCAATTACTTATTGTTTATTTGGAACATTCAGTGAATTGAAAAAACGTGAATTGAAAATTAATGATTTAATAAAAAGGGGTGAAACTACTTCTGAAATAAAATTACTTATCAAAAACAATGATGCTCAATTTTTAATAACTCGAAAAATAGAGTATGATAAACCCACTGAAGCTATAATTACGAATAATTTAGGAGAATTACTTGCCGGTCCGAATCCAACCTCAGTAAATGATTATATTATTGATAAATTTAAGATAACTGAAGAAATTTTCTTAAGAACTATTTATTCTATTCAAAATGAAGCAGACATTCTTTTGAGAATTGGTCCCTCTGAACGTAAAAAACAAATTGATGAATTGATGAATTTAGATCAGTTTGAAATAGTTAGAAAAAATTGTGTTTCTCTTTCAAATAAATTAAATGAGCGTAAGAAAGGTATGTTATCTATTCTGGATCAAGAAAATATTGAATTATTGCAAAATTTGGGTAAACGCTTAAAAAATGAAATTGGTGAATTAGTTTCTAAACAAAAAGAAATATCTTCTGAAATCCCGTCTTTAGAAAAAACCGAGACTGAAACCCGAAAAAAATTGGAAAAGATTTCATTAATGAATTCTAGAAAAAACCAGTTAGTCTTGAGAAAGGAAGAATTGGAACTAAAAATTGAAAAAATAAATATCAAATTTGCTGGACAAAATATTTCAAAAACAGAAGATGAAATTAATACTTTGATTTTTTCTTTGAAAGAAAAAACAAATTCATTGAAATCTGAAGTTAACAAACGTAAAGATAATCATGAAGAATTAAATCGTGACTTGATTCTAATTGAAAAACAACGAAGTATTATTGAATCTAATGTTGATTCAATTACCAAGGAGATTTCATCACTCATGGAAATAAAAATTAGATTTAAAGATCTTCAAATACAAGATTTTAGAGAAATTGATTTAAGAATAAATACAATTAAATCTGAAATTAAAAATAGAGATGAATTAAATCGAGACAATCAAGCAGAAATAAATAATATGCGTAAACACATGAGTCAGTTGGAATTAATTTCTGACATTTGTCCATTATGTAGACATGAACTTGCACAACAAACTAAGGAACGTTTATTATCTGAAAGAAAACAAGAGATTGCAAAATTATTAATGGAAAATAATGAAATTACAAATAAATTGCAAATTCTGAAAAATGAGGAAGAATCTTTGACGAAATCATATAATAATCAGCAAGAATTTTTAGCAAGTTCGGAAAAAGAATCTGAATTAAATGAACAGCGAGATAAATCAAATATAAAACTTCAATCATTTAATTCTCGACGAAATAATATATTGAAGAAACTCGAAGAGATTAAATCAAAATTAAATAAATTAGATTTGGATATCACTAAAAGTAATGACCATATCGAACAATTAGTAGATTCGAAATCATTGCTTTCTTTGAAAAATAATATTCAAGATTATGAAAAAGAATTAAAAAGAATTATTGAAGAATTGAAAATCGCTACTACTGAAAGTGAAAATTATGATTCAATTAATGAACAATATAATAAAATCTTGGCAAAATTAAATGATTTTCGTGCGACAATTAAGTCTTCGATAATAATTCTAAATGAAAAAAATTTGAGAAAAACTGAAGTTATCAAAAAATTAGATTCATTGAATAAATACCATGATGACATCAAAATTTTAGATTCTAAAATCGATTTCTTATCAAAATTAAAAAATGCTTTAATTGATGCACAAGAAGTTTTGAGAGATGAATTGCTTCTGGCAGTTAATGAAGTCATGTCAAATACTTGGATGCAGATTTATCCTTACGATAATTGGAGCGGTTTAAGAATTTCAACAATTAATAACGACTATACAATCCAATTGAAAGAGGCAGAAGGTAATTGGATAAATGTTAGTGGATTTGCGTCAGGGGGAGAAAGAATGCTTGCAAGTCTTGCCGTTAAAATTTCATTTGCCAGAGTTTTGGCTCCAAATTTAAATATGTTAATATTGGACGAACCAACTCATAATCTTGATGAAACTGCTGTTCGAAACTTCATAAGTGTATTAAACGAGAAAATCATTGAACATCTTGATCAATTATTCATTATCACTCACGACGAACGTCTGGCTGAATCAGCAAGTAAAGTTATAAAATTAGTTTAAATATTCTCAATATCTAATCTCTTATAGGATCTCTCTCATGTAATCTGATGCTGCCTCTTTCTAATCCACGTCTTATTTTTTCAGAACTTGCTCCATTTCTATATTGTAGTTCAACTATAGGATTAATTGCATCGGATAAAAGTGATGAAATAGAAGGATCTTC
>Ga0315328_10000258_pt1 | contig 22504 bp, 13 predicted proteins | sample M120032315metaG_FD_203462 | JGI IMG/M metagenome (GOLD analysis project Ga0315328, IMG submission 203462) | Ammonia-oxidizing marine archaeal communities from Monterey Bay, California, United States - M1 200m 32315 | ecosystem: Environmental > Aquatic > Marine > Intertidal zone | place: USA... | reverse complement strand
TGCCCAACAGACTGCATTACCTTTACTGAAAACGCGGAAGAGCCTGAGTTGCGCAAAAACCTCCTAGCTCCAGCTCAAAACCTTGAGCAGGATATTTATGTCTCAGATGTACTCAAGACAGGACGTATAATGGCGAAAGGTGAGGATCTGTGTCTGCACTGCGGCCTCTGCGCTGAACGCTGTCCGACTAGCGCCTGGGATATGAGGAAATACCTTTTCAATACTGCAAAGGCGGCCGACGCGTGTCAGACTTAGTTCACTCCACGAAAATAAAGGCTATGCCGAAAGTCAATGATTTTGTGGTCAAATTTGCGAATGTTAATGGCTCTGGCTCTGCCAGCGCTAATAACATGTTTGCAAAGGCAATTTTCCGCATGGGCATTCCTGTAAGCCCTCATAATATTTTTCCTTCTAATATTCAAGGTTTGCCAACTTGGTACGAAGTACGAATCTCTGAAGACAACTATCTTGGCCGCAGAGAAGGCGTCGACCTGATGGTTGCTATGAACGAACAAACCATTAAAGCCGATATTCAGTCTGTTGTTCCTGGCGGCTATGTCTTATTCGACTCGTCCAAAGCACTAGCCAATGACTTAATACGTGATAACGTAAACTACCTGCCACTTCCTTTAAAAGATATTTGTTTGCGTGAATTTGAAAAACCTGCGCAGCGCCAACTATTTAAAAATATTGTATATGTCGGTGCTTTGGCGGCTTTTCTAAATATTAACTTTAAAGTACTCACCGAGATGGTTAGTGAGCAATTCCGTGGTAAAGAAAAATTAATCCTTCCAAACATACATGCATTAGAATTAGGACAGAAATACGTCAACGAAAATTTCGAATATCCTCTTCCCTTACAGTTGAAAAAGTCCAACAAAACAGCTGGAAAAATCCTCATTGATGGTAATACTGCTGTAGGTCTTGGGTGCGTTTATGGCGGGGCAACGATTGCCTCCTGGTATCCACTTACGCCTTCAACGTCAGTCGTTGATTCTTTCGGCAAGTACTGCAATCGGTTGCGCATCGACCCGGGCTCAGGCAAGAAGAAGTTTTCAATTATTCAAGCAGAAGATGAATTGGCAGCGATTGGAATTGCGATCGGCGCAGGCTGGAATGGTGCACGTGCCTTTACTGCATCATCAGGCCCTGGTGTGTCACTAATGCAAGAATTCCTTGGCCTCGCCTATTTTTCTGAAGTACCAGTTGTTCTTTTTAATATACAACGAGTTGGACCTTCCACTGGGATGCCCACAAGAACACAGCAAGGTGACTTGTTTAGCTGCGCTTATGCATCCCACGGCGATACAAAACAAATTTTATTATTCCCGTCAACTCCAAAAGAATGCTTCGAGTTCGCCGCCGATGCCTTCGACATCTCAGACCGTCTACAAACTCCTGTAATCGTAATGAGTGATCTCGAGCTAGGCATGAATGAGCAAATCTGTGATCAGCTAAGCTGGGATGATTCGAGAGTTTATGACAGGGGCAAAGTACTCTCAGCAGAACAACTTGAGGAAATTGAGAAATTCGGTAGATACCAAGATATTGATGGAGACGGCATACCCTATCGCACTTATCCAGGAACTCACCCTCATAAAGGGAGCTATTTTACTCGTGGTAGCTCACATGATGTTAATGCCGCCTATACCGAAGATGGAGATGTCTACGCTGAAGTTATGGACCGCATAGCGCTTAAATTTGAGACAGCCGCCAACTATTTGCCAATACCTGAAATATCAAATCAAGCAAAACATCGGCTAGGTATGATTTATCTCGGGACTACCACCGGCGCTATTCAAGAAGTATTAGATAACTTAGCGAAAAAAGGTATAGCGCTAGATACTCTTCGAATAAAAGCCTTCCCTTTTCACCAAAGTGTAAAAGAATTCATTAACGACCACGAGTTGGTTTATATCATCGAGCAAAACCGTGACGCACAACTTAAAAGCCTACTGAAAATAGAATGCAATGCTAATGAAGAACAGATGCACTCCATTCTGAGTTACAACGGTCTCCTCATTACAGCGCAGCACATAGAACGAAATATTCTCGATTCAATGACCACACTCGAAAATGCTAAAGATGTTCCAGCTTAAAGCCTATTCGGACGTAATATAAAATGAGTTATATCACTAAACCAAAATTCCAATATCCGGGTCTAGAAACAAATGATGTTGGTTTGTCCAGGCGCGACTATGAAGGAACGCTGACTACTCTTTGCGGGGGCTGTGGTCACGACTCAATCAGCGCTGCGATTATACAAGCGGCAGCTGAAATGAGCTTGGAACCACACAAAGTTGCTAAGATTTCAGGTATTGGTTGCTCTTCAAAAATACCTTCTTATTTTCTTAGCAAAGCCCATGGCTTTAACTCAGTACATGGTCGTATGCCTTCAGTCGCCACCGGAGCCAATATTGCAAACAAGGATCTCCATTATGTTGGAATATCCGGCGATGGCGACAGCGCCTCCATAGGGCTTGGACAATTTTGCCATATCGTCAGGCGCCGCATAAACATGCTATACATAGTTGCCAATAACGGTACTTATGGGCTAACTAAAGGTCAATTATCCGCTACCGCGGATCTAGGCTCAAAAACCAAGACTGGCGAAGAAAGTCTGTACGATAATATTGATATGGCAAACTTGGCGATTGAATTAGGCGCAAGCTTTGTAGCTCGATCTTTTTCTGGCGACAAACAACAGCTTATTCCTTTACTACAAGCTGGCTTGACGCATAAAGGATTTGCTTTTATTGATATAATCTCCCCATGTGTAACTTTCAATAATACCGATTCGTCTACCCATGGTTATAAAAACACTTGGGAAAATTACATAGCCTTGAGCCAAGTAGATTTCGTGCCTATGCGGAAGGAAATCACTACTAAATATGAGGCGGGCAAAGAAAAAGAAATAACACTACACGATGGGTCAGTGATTCATCTGCACAAGACCGGCAACAACTACGACCCCTATGACAAAGAAAATGCCCAACATCACATCAATCAACATAAAAAAGAAGGTAAGATTGCAACTGGGCTATTGTATATAAATCAATCGACCTCAGACTTGCACGAACTGCAGGACACTGTAGACAAACCTTTTAACCGATTGACGAACCATGACCTTTGTCCTGGAAGTGAAGTTCTAGATGATATCAATGAAACCTTTAGCTAGCGCCGCGAACGAAAACTACCGGACGCTCTATTGGCATTAATTAGCTCGTAGGCCTCTTTAATGTCCTGTGTCTTTGCTGTTGCTATATCGACCATTTCTTCCGGAAGGCCCTTGGCAACTAACTTGTCCGGGTGGTGCTGATTCATTTGTCTGCGATACGCCTTTTTAATCTCACCAGGCGTTGCACTTTCTGAAATACCAAGCAATTCATAAGCAGCCGTTATCTTGTCATAACTAGATACGGGGTCACCAAATTGAGCCTGACCCGATACTCGAGCGAGCAGATCATTAAATTGATCCCGGGAGTAACCAAGATCGTGCGCGACGTCTTGTAGGACTTTTTGCTCTCGGGAATGTAATAGCCCATCAGCAAAGGCGGTGGCAACGATAATTTCTAAAAATATTTGAACTAAGTTTCTACGCCTAAAGCTTTCACGCTTAAACTGCGCCAAGACTTCATGCACAGGAAAGCCTTCTTTTTTGCCTTCGTTAAAAAGATTGACTGCAACAGTGCGCTGCTGTTGATTGAGGTTCATTTGCTGCATGACCCTTTCGGCCATGGCAATCTCATCCTTAGTTACGCGACCATCAACTTTAGCGATATAGCCCATTAAGGCGAAGGTTGTTGTAAAGAAAACAGACTGAACTCTTTCCCTGGAGCCAAGGCCAAGAGATTCGTCAATACTGAGGTTACTAAGTCCGCTATCAAAGTAGTTTCCTAGAGCAGCACCCATCAACGCACCTAAAGGTCCACCCATCATGAACCCAAAGGTTCCACCAACTACTCGTCCCCACCAACTCATATGTTTCTTAAAACCACCTATTTATCAAAGGACTATAAAATCAAATTATTTAGCTAAGATTAAGTTTACTAGGAAAGAAGGCGTTGAAACCAATTTTTCTCAAGATCGCGTCGGCAAGAACTGAGCTGACGACTGAACATCTCTGAATTTTCTTGCACTCTATTAGCCACATCGATCAACCATGGCTTATCGAGATGAGTTCTCCGTTGATAACCACCATTGCCTTCGTGGTAAGCAAAGTAGAGATTGCGGGCATCACTAGATGCAATATTATTTGTCAGACTTGAATTAGCGTTGTACCAAGCAACAAAATCTATCGCATCAGCGAAATTCGAACGAGACGCTCTACTATTACCTGAAGTAGACTCATAATCATTCCAGGTGCTGTCCAATGCTTGCGCATAACCAAAAGCCGAAGACTGCCTTGGGCCCGGCAACACCCACAAAAAGCGGTTACGCTCTGGTTTAGCCCGAGCACGAAAGCTAGATTCTTGATAAATGAAAGCCATATTCACTGCGATCGGAACTCTCCAGCGCTCTTCTGAATCATGAGCTGCCTGATACCAATTACGACGTTCGGCAAATATCTCACAGACGTTTGTGATATTTTGAGGCTGAGAGCTAAGACAAGACGAAAGGACTAGAGCTGAAAGGATCAGCAATAGAGTACGCACAACCCGAACTTTGACGCTAGCTAAAGACGACTGAAGGCTCCTATTAAATCCGTCGCTGTCAAACCGACCACAATCTTCTTGTCCTAGCATTGTTAGTTTTCCACGCTGTTATAACGACCCCAATCAACAAAATACTCGAGAGCCAATACCTTCTAACTTAGACTATCGAAAAGGTTGAAAAGCTCCCCTTCATCGATAATCTTTATTTCTAATTCTTCTGCTTTAGCCAATTTGGATCCGGCGCCTTGCCCTGCAACAACAATATTAGTGCTTTTCGAAACACTGCCGGCCACTTTTGCACCAAGACTAACTAATTTAGCTTTTACTTTATTTCTTGGAAGTCTTTCGAGAGTGCCAGTTAAGACAAAGGTCTGCCCTCGAAGAGCCTTGGACTCAGCATTAGCCTCAACAGTAGGCCAATTAACTCCGGCGTCTTCCAATTCTTTGATTAGTGACAAATTATTTTTATCACCAAAAAACTTAAAAACATGCTCAGCAACAATTGGACCAATATCTTCCACTTTTTCCAAATCTTCGACCGACGCTCCTATAACAAGTTCAAGGTCACCGAAGTGGGAAGCAAGCCCCAAAGCAGTCGCCTCTCCAACTTCACGAATACCTAATGCAAATAAAAAGCGAGGTAATGTCGTACTTTTGCTCTTATTTATTGCATCTATCAAGTTTTGCGCAGACTTCTTGCCCATCCTGTCTAAATCAGCTAACTGCTCCAGGCTAAGTTGGTAAATATCAGATACGCTATTAACCAATTTCTCCTCTACCAATAGTTCAACTAACTTACTCCCCAATCCTTCCATATCCATTGCAGTCCGCGAGACAAAATGCTTAATGGACTCTTTCTGCTGTGCAGGACAAATAATTCCTCCAGTGCAACGAAATAGCACTTCACTACCCTGCTCTACCGGAGAATTACAAGCTGGACATAGCTTAGGTGGATTAATGCGGGCTGCGTCATTATTTTTTTCAGGGCTTAATACCCTAACTATCTTCGGTATAACATCCCCAGCTCGACTAACAACTACAGAGTCACCAATCCTTAACCCTAAGCGTTCAATCTCATCCATGTTATGCAAAGTAGTATTACTCACCGTTACCCCACCAACAAATACTGGTTTTAATCGTGCAACTGGTGTGATCACTCCAGTTCTACCAACTTGGAATTCTACATCCAACACTGTTGTCGACTTTTCTTCTGCGGGAAATTTATAGGCCGTGGCCCAACGCGGGCACTTTGTGTTCTGACCTAAAGCATGTTGCACATCCAAATCATTAACCTTAATTACTGCGCCATCAATTTCATAAGCAAGCTCTTTGCGTTTGCCGAGCAACTCAATACAATAATCCTTGCAAGCCTCGATCCCTCGTATAGTCCGACTATCAGAATTAATTGGTAAGCCAAATTTCCCCAGCTCAGTGAAAATTTCACCGAGATTCAAGGGCATCGCTATGCCCTCAACGATTCCTACACTATAGCAAAACATTTGAAGTGGGATTTTTGCAGTTGCCTTCGCATCGAGTTGCCTAACTGCCCCAGCCGCGGTATTACGAGGATTAACAAATATTTTTGTGCCGCCTAACTTAGCTCTCTCGTTTAATTTTTCAAAACCAGGCTTACCAAGGAATATTTCACCCCTGACCTCGAGACGAGAATCCTTTTTGATTTGATTGAGCTTCAGCGGGACGCTTTTGATAGTTTTTACATTATGTGTGATATCTTCACCGGTTACCCCGTCACCTCGGGTCGCCGCTCGGACAAGTAAACCATCCTCGTAGAGCAAGCTAACTGCAACGCCGTCAATCTTTGGCTCACAACTATAAGTAAGCGCTTCAGTTAGCCCCAATCGCTTTTTAATGCGAACGTCAAAGTCTTTTAAGTCTTTCTCTCCAAAAACTTTGTCTAATGACAACATAGCTATTTCATGAGTAACTTGGGAAAACTGACTTAGCGGCGTGCCGCCTACTCGCTGAGTTGGAGAATCGGCTGAGACAAGATCGAATTTTTGTTCCAGCTCTTCAAGACGCAATAATAAGGTATCGTAATCAGCGTCTAGGATTTCTGGGGTATCCAGGGAATGATAGAGTTGGTTGTGATGCTCTATTTGTGCCCGAAGAGCCTTAACTTCCCGTTTGATATTTGCAGGAACTGTCATGATTAAGTGTTATCAACTATTTATGAGAGTTGCTAACCACGACTTCCGGTAGCCTTGAGTTGATGCAACTCAAAATCTCTAATGCGTTGATAGTAATGTTCAATCGTCTGTGCTGTCATGACATTACGATGGTCATCTTTTAATTCACCGTCAAGGGCGCCGCGAATTTGTTGCGCAACTTCTAACATCTGTTCAAAAGCTTGTAAGTTGTTGATCTGAGTTGGAAGCGCTAAAAAAAAGCTGATGCCTATGGTAGAAAAACTATCCATCTGATTCAGGTCAAAGGTGCCCGGATTAAGAATATTCGCTACGCTAAAAATAACTGGTCCGGTATTTCCATTATGAAGGCGATGATGAAAAATATTCATCTCACCAAATTTCAGACCCGACGTAACGAGTGCTTGAAGAAGATCATGCCCTTCAAAAATTCTTCTATCTCGGGCCGTAACGTTAACAATGAGAACTTCTGATTGCTGAATTGATTCTTGCTCGACAGAACTATCTACTCGAATGGGTTCTTCCACGCTTGTGGAATTAGATGAGGCAACTGCGTCTTCAAAATTGCTGACATTATCCTCCTCGTACAAATCAGGCTCGCTGAAGTCAGAGTCATCTTGGAGGGCTATATGAACTGATTGATTTTGAACTTCTTCGACTGGGCTTGCACCATGATCAATTTCTTTTTGCTTCGGGCGACCGAAGGCTGAGATTAAAGACCTGATTCCGGATTTTACTTTGGCCCCTTTTTTTAATTCAATGTGTTGATTGTCGGCTGTATCGGTATCGAATAATTCTGATTGATTATCTCCCCCTGAATCCGCAGCCTGGGAGCCAATCCGGTCTCCAGCAGACATGGAAAATTCATCAAGGCTATCTTCAAAGCTTACGCCAATCAAAGGCGCTAACCGATTGTCATCTTCATCCTCACCGTCTTCTATATCAAAGTGGGCCAGTTCATCATCATCAAAACCCGATTTAGAATCATCCCCTTTAGAGGTTTGTCTTCTTTTGAAGGCTGCGATAATCGCATCATCGTCTTCAAAGTCTTCTCCAGAAGACGTTTCGCCTGACACACCCTCATCCTCTCCGAATTCCGACCCAGTGGCCCACCCTTCTAGATCTTCAGAATCAGATGAACCACCAAACTCTTCCTCATGAAATCCATCGGGGATTTCATTTTCTTCCTCATCAATATCGTCAGCCCATTCATTTTCAGGGTAATCAGGCATCACAGCAGCCATGCCGTCTTCTGTGTAAGATCTCCGCACATCTATCTCGTCTATCTCGTCAGCTTCTTCAAGATCTTCGGACTCAACATCTTTTGACATTGTCTCCAAGGGTGGCGGGCTTGTTTCGTCAAAGTAGTCGAACAGAACGTCATCAGGATCTTCATAACTTACTTCTCTTTGAGTAGCCGAATCATCAAAATCCGTCTTCTCATAAGAAACGTCAATCAGATTCTCCTCTACCTGAAAACCTTCCTGATCCATACCTCTAAAGCTTTCTTTATTATCTGCGGTGTTAGGCCCCTGCTCTTCGAATTGGACCTCCTCTGTTAATTCAACCGTATCCATTAACATCGGAATTGCAGTGGATTCGTCCTTCTCAATACCCAACCCTAAAGATGCCGATCTGGAGTTGGCGGCTTCAATGGCACTGTTTTGAGAATTAACTGCTCGCAAGGATCTTTCAACTACCCGAGCACCTCCGCCCGGAAGTTCAGACAGCTCAAGTGCATCAAGATCAACGTCCTGAGGAATATTCTTATCAATAACAAGTTTGATTTGGCCACGCCGGGCCTGAATAGCAATGTAAAGCCCACGCAAAATAGCTGCCACGGTGGCAAGGCCTAATAAAAAAATTATCAGTTCGCGAGGACTCATAACTGGCCTATATTTGAGCTTCTTAAATACAACAAATTCTTAAATGTTATCTTACAGTTACCGAAATTTCTTTAGCTCAAATAGGACATTACGAGAAAAAAGAGAAGTGTGAATTAAAAGAATTACGGACAGCTACATTGTCGCCAATTCTGAAGCCTCATCAATATCAACAGCTACAATTCTGGACACACCAGCTTCATGCATGGTGACCCCTAGCAACTGATTTGCCATTTCCATGGTAATTTTGTTGTGAGTAATGAAAATGAATTGAACCGTCTCAGCCATCTCCTTCACTAGATTCGCATAGCGACCCACATTAGCGTCATCCAGGGGTGCATCAACCTCGTCTAGCATACAGAAAGGGGATGGGTTTAAATGAAAGATGGAGAAAACTAGCGCGATCGCAGTCATTGCTTTCTCGCCCCCGGAAAGAAGATGAATTGTGCTGTTTCTTTTCCCCGGAGGACGCGCCATGATGGCAACACCTGTGTCCAGCAAATCTTCGCCAGTCATATCCAGATAGGCATGACCGCCGCCAAAGACTCGAGGAAAGAGACTTTGTAATCCCGTATTAATTTTATCGAAGGTCTCTTTAAAACGAGTCCGAGTTTCTTTATCTATCTTACGAATCGCATTTTGAAGTGTATTTAACGCCCTCTCTAAATCTTCATTTTGGCGATCCAGGTAAGTTTTACGTTCGCTCTGCTGATCATACTCATCAATAGCAGCTAGATTAATTGGGCCCAAGCGCTGAATTCGATTAGATAGCTTATCCAGATCCTGCTCGCATTGCGATTCGTCCAAGTCCTCCGGCATATTTTCGAGAACCTCATCAAGCTCATATTTCGCTTCTTTCAATTGTGCAAGCAGAGCATCTCTCTTCACCGAAGCTCCTTCACTCTTCAGCCTAGACTCCATTAGCAATTCCCTAAGCATGTTTTGTTTTTCTTGGTGCTGATTACGCTCCTGCTCCAGATCGCGAATAATGTGTTCATTCTCATCTACTTTGCTTTTGGCAAAACCCAGTTCTTTCTCCACCTCTAACCGTTTCCCAAGCAAGCCTTCCAGGTCTATACGCATCTCGCCTAGCGGTTTATCCGATTCTAGGATTTGGGAAGAGAGTGATTCGATTCTTTCTTTTGATCGCTGCACCTGGCTCGCCATTCGATCCATCGTTTCACGGGTTGATTGCAGCTGTGCCTCTAGAGCTTGTTTTTCTAATGCGAGTTTGTGTGCTAAATTTTTATCATTGCTCGATTTTTCACGGATAGTTTCGAGTGCTTTCTGGGTGGCTTCCCGAGCTTTTTCTAACTCTTCACGACCCCCGACATCATCGGCCATACTGTCAAGTGCAGCTTGAAGACGCGCACGAGCCTCTGATGTATTTTCCTTTTCGGTGGTCAACTGAAGTGATAGCTCTTCTAACTCCTGTTTAATCCTGATTTTTCGAGTCTCAGCTTGCTCTACTTTAGCTTGTTGAGCGCTAATTACGGATTTCATCTCTCCGAGCTGTTTGGATTTCTCTGTAAACTTATTTTGTAGTTGCTCCCGCTCAGATTCCAATCTGGCAACGCCATTGCGCAGCTCCTCACACCTATTAAGTAAACTCTCTGATTTCTCCGTTGAAATATTGATATCGGACAATAGATCAATTATCAGTCCACCTCTTTCTACAATGGAATCCTGAGACGCTTTGTTCTTTATCTGAATCCAATTCGTTCCTATCCAAATTCCTTCGCGCGTGATAATTGACTCATCTTCCCTTAGCGCTGTTCGCTTGCAAAGCGCATCATCCAAGTCATCTGCAACGTAAATTCCGCTTAACAAGTCGCTGATGTCCCACTTACTGCTTACCTTTGAAGTTAGCGGTTCAAGCATCTGGTTTTTAATCTTTATCTGGGCAGTTTTAGAAATATCCAATAGGCTGAGCTTACCCTTGGGTAGATTACTAAGCAGAACATCGATCTGATCCAAGCCTTCTATACAAATCGACTGCAAGATGTCTCCTAGCACCGCTTCAGTAGCGATTTCCCAACCGCTATCTATACGGAGGCTTTCTGCAAGTCGAATTTGGTTATCCAACCCACGTGATTTGAGCCAATTATTGACCTCAAGATTGTCTTGTCCAAGCGCTGCCTGCTGCAAGGATTCCAACGAAGCGTGCTTGCCTTTGCTTGTTTGTAATTTGCTTCTCACTGAATCCAATTCTTCGGTGCAGGTATTCAGCGCTTCTCGAGATGCATCAATGGTAGCGACTAATTCTTTTGCTCTATACTGTTGTTGATCAATCTCAGACTCGAATCGCGTCACTTCCTGCAACTGCAATTGAAAGTCTGTGTCTGTCCGGGCCTGCCTTAACTGACCTAGCTCTTCTTCAAGTCTTTTTTTCCTTAATAGTCCTCGGTCTACAATGTTCTCTAACTGCTGAATTCGAGACTGTTCAACTTCAGCAATTTGTCTTGGCTCTTCGGCGCTCTGGTTAAATTTATCCCAGTCTTCTTGCCAGCACTGCAATGCTCGCTCAGCCTCTGCCAATAATTTGGAAGAATCAATTTCTGCCCTCTCTGCCGAATCTAACTGGGGGGCAATAGACTTGAGCTCAGCATCTAGTTGAGTAATCTTACGCAAGTCGGTATTCAACTCTTCCTGAGACTGGGTCCAACCGTCTTCCGTTTCAGTTAAATCCAGCTTGAGTTGATCCACTCGCTCAAGATGGTGTTCAATAGACTGTTCGATACGGGCAATATCATTTCCTAGACTATAAAACCTAGCTTGCACATCACCCAAGGCATCCGTCAAATCTGAGTTATCAGCGAGATGTTTTTCCACCTTAGCATCAATAGATCGCTGATCCGCAACCGTCGATTCGATGTTGATCTCAAGGCTATTAACAGATTCCTGATTAACTTTGATATTTTCGTCCAAGCTACGCCATCTCAAAGCATTAAGATTTGCTGTTGTACTACGTTCTTGCTGCTTCAGCTCGCCATATTTCTCAGCGGCAACAGATTGTCTTTTAAGATGCTGCAGTTGACGCTGCAACTCTTCGCGAATATCAGCTAATCGTTCCAAGTTTTCTTTGGTTCTTTTAATCCGGCGCTCAGTTTCCCGGCGCCGTTCCTTGTATTTTGAAATTCCAGCCGCCTCTTCTATAAAGACACGCAACTCTTCCGGTTTTGATTCGATTAAACGTGAGACCATTCCCTGCTCAATAATCGAATAACTTCTAGCACCCAAACCTGTGCCCAGAAAAATATCAGTGACGTCACGGCGACGACAGGTTGTGCCATTAAGAGCATATGTAGACTGCGATTCACGATCGACCTTGCGCTTGATTGAAACTTCGCTAAAGTTTGCATATTCGCCAGTTAGTTTGCGGTCATGATTATCAAAAACCAATTCAACACTGGCCTGGCCCACTGGCTTGCGAGCGCTGGAACCATTGAAAATCACATCAGTCATATGCTCGCCACGCAGATTCTTAGCTGAACTCTCACCCATTACCCATCGCACTGCATCGATGACATTAGATTTACCACAGCCATTGGGCCCTACCACGGCACCTAAATTAGAAGGAAAATTGATGGTAGTTGGGTCTACGAAGGATTTAAAACCTGCCAATTTTATGCACTTCAACCGCATTGGTGCCTCACTCTGCCAGCCGAGTTTTCTGTGGTGGCAGTATTGCAAGGTCTAGATGAAAAGACTGGAAAGGACAAGAAAGAAATCTGCATTAAATTCAGCATTTTGATGGCGCAAAATTCTATCTGATAAAGGGATCCGATAACAGTGTAAATCGGCCGAAGTAGGCTAAAAAATAGCATGTCACGGAAAGTATTTACTGCCCATGACCAATTATTGATCAAGCATTATCCATAACTGGCATACCGGAAATCAAAACCGGACTTACGGCAGTATCTAAAATGAATGCCTTGTCACAAGGCTTAGACTTCTTAACAGATGTTGATGTCAGCTTTTGCATGCAATGATCCCCAATAGGACAGGATAGTACTTTGATGTCTATCTGCTATTTGGTCACAAGACATATCTAATATTGGTATCTTATTTAATATATCAAAAAGCACCAACAAATTGTTGGTATCTCGTAGTATCGAAATGTAATGCGCGGAACTAATGCTACCGCAGAAAGCCTCTTAATTCAGAGCTTTTAGAACGACTTTGTATTGCGCTGGATAGGAATTGGTCGGGGCGGCCTCGCCTGAATACTCCTCCCAACCCACTGTTATTTATTAGGTTTAGTTTTTGACTGTAAAGAAGTACCAACATAAGTACCAACAATTTTCTTTGTCACCCTAGTGTTTGACCCCCACCCCCAATGATTTCGGTTTTGCCAGAGACAGAACCCACCCCCGGGGTACCCTCCACTTTCCCAAGTAGGTTCCATCGGTGCGTATTACATATTATTCTGGACGAACGGTTAGTTATTTTTGAGAGTTACTATTAAACCTCGTATCCATGCAGCCATATTCTTTCTGCTTATTTCCCTAGCAAGTGTTTCTTATGGGCAGGGAATTGAGATCGACAACATGCTTGCTAATGAATCCACCTACTCGAATCCTGTGGTATTTCAACGCTTTGAAAATACCGAAACGAACTCTGCAACCCCTGATATTCCCGGATTCTACGGAGGAGCGAGCATATGGGTGATGGAGTCGGATGGAAGTAGTCTTAAATTACTGAGGCATCCCGGACGCGGACCAAACGCAAAGCATTTGGATCATCCCTCAATAAGCGGTGATGGTCAGTATGTAATTTATGCTGAATTCGAAAATGCCGAGACAGGCCGACGAGGTGAAGCTCGTCTGTATAAGGAAAACTTGCAGACTCAAGAGCGTATTGTAATTCGTGAACAGGCTGATTGCGCCATTCACCATGCAACGCTATCTCTGGACGATAAAGATCTTACCTACAATCGGGATTGCGGTCGTAACCGCTCGCTGGTAACGGAGCTTGGAAATCTGGAGATCGTAGTTGATCCCGTTGAGTTGGGAGGTAGATCCGGTAATGGTATGAGTGCTGGAAGCAAGGTGGTGTACCAGAATGAAAAGCGATCCCAGGAACAATCGAGTCGGACGATTGCAATAGTGCTGTCGGAGTTTGATAAACAGGGAAACAGAACCGACCGTCAAATTACTGATTGGGAGTATAGAAATCGGAGAGCGACAATTTCTGAGAATGGAAATTTCGTAGCATGGCAAACCAATTCGACTACTGGTGGAGAAAAGGACGATATCCTAATACTCGACTTGAAGGAACTCAATGCCATGCCAGTACGAATCACAAAATCCCCTGCCAATGACGGCCACCCTTTTTTCTCGCGGGATGACGAATGGCTACTTTTCGAATCAGATCGAACCGGAAACTGGGAAATTTTCAAGCTTCATATTCACAGTGGTGAAGTCATGCAACTAACTGATGATTCAGATTACGTCAGCACTCGGCCCCGCTGGTAATATACCAATAGTAAAAAAGTTCACAGTAATTTAATCGCAGATTAAGTTGCTGCTCTTGTTTGAATAAAACTTAACTATGACTAACTCTCTATTGTCTACATCTCTCATAGCTCACTTCTCTTTACGCATTACGCGCGTGCGAATACTAATTTCACAAATTTTTCCCTTTTAGATTTTCAGTTAAGTCGCCGAGAATTTAATCGTCGCCGCCTTGGTCTATCTCCTTCCACGAATAGAATCCCATGAACATTTCTTGAAAAGTTTGTTCTCCCCAACTTAAGTCAGTGCTTGGATCGGGATTGGCTTTGTTTTGCTCTGAGTTATCGAACGCACCAATAGCGCGTATTCTCGTACCTGCTGGCACTCGATATGGCTGTGCTAATTCATGGACTAATTGCCAGTTGAAATCATAGTCTGGCACTGACAGTAGAAGCTCTTCGCTGCCATCAGGGTATTCTGCAAAAAACTTCATTCGTTTGCCACGGAAATGCATATGAGGCATTAGGCTATAAAGATCAGACTCGTTCTTGATAAAAGTCACAACTTCCATTTCGTGATCTTTTGAGAAAGCTGGAACCTCTATATTAAAGTCATTTCCAACTCCGCCTGTCATGCGTTCTTCAGGCACTTCACCATCTGGGTAAAACCAGATGCCAATTTCTGTTTCGTCGGTAACTTCTCTTCCCGAAGTCGTATAGTGCATTTGCAATCTGAGAGAAGTTCCAGCTTTTAATAATCCGCCCGCGCCTTCAGGAGCTATAGTTACAGCGTTGCCTGGCGCGTAACCGCCGAATTGTGGTATGTCATCCGGCCCACCTTGGATGGCTCCAATTGCTAGACCGGGATTTTCGCCGAGAATTTTTTTAATTGGAGGAGGATTGCCCGATGCTAAAGCCGCAAACATTTCAGCTCGTATTGCAGCGGCACGCTCTTCAGGGAGACTATTTAGCGCTTGTACGAATTGCTGTTGAGTATCGGGTCTACCTTCACTAGGAATAACAGTTGTAATAATATGATGGAGTACTTCCGTCTTGTCGGGAGCCACCTCACTAGCTCGCACCCATCGATCCTCTGTAAGGCCTAAGTCTAATCCGAGGTTTCTATAATCTAAAACACCAGTAGCCGGTATCGCTTGAGGCGGGACCTTTACTATCAGGTCAGGTTCTCCTAATTTTTCTTCAAGGGTCCACTTAGTTTCAGGCCACTCTAACCCCGCTAATGGATCCATATTATCACCATCGACTGGTGATCCGGCATTTACCCACCGAACGAGAGTCTGCATCTCGGCATCAGAAAGGTTCATTTGATTCTTCATTTTGTGGCTGACTTTGGTATCAATCTGCCCAGGAGGCATACGCTTTGTCATCACCACTTCGCGAATCATTGGAGACCAGCCTTGAAGCGCTAGTTTACTATCCATGGCGAAAGGAGCGATTCCTCCTTCTCGGTGGCAATTTGCGCAATTTTCTTTAATCACTGGTGCGACGTCTGCAACATATGAGGGCACTTGACCCACTCCCGCGCCAGTGTACTTAATTTTGTTGCCGTCTGTTGCAATTGCCACTAGTGAATTATCGGAGCCGTCTAAGACTCGTTGCAAAGCTGCTTCCAGCTCAGCCTCTGCCGGGCCGCGATAGATTAATTCAAAAGTCTTAGGGTTATAGACAACGGCTTCATCAAGGCGAGTAATTCCAAGCGCCTCGGTTACAAGCTGGGCGTCGTCCATAAGCACAGGAAGCTCAACTCCTAGAGAAACTAAATCGAGAGAGACTGCTTCTCGGTTAGTTTCCATGCCAGGGTTTATGAGGAAAAACACCACCCCTTGCTCTGCATACAATTCTTTTAAGCCCTCTAAAACAGAAAGCGCAGAAGAATCAGTTGCGCCAATGGCTTGAGGAAGAATGACCACCGCATTCTGGTCGTCGTACCAGGCCATGTGATGCTGTGTGCCTTGATTATCAATCAAGGCAAAATCACCAATTCTCTCTCCTGCTAAAACTGCAGATGCAATACTCGATAATAATGCGGTGGTTAGAATATATAGAGCTTTTATCACGGGTTTCTCTCCGTAAATCTTAGTGAATAATACAAAATCATAGATGTGTTAGAAGCCTAAATTCTAATGAATTTCAGGGACATTACACCACATTTTTCAAATTTTATTTTATTACGTCTAACTGTTTTTTGCCGTTGGTTTGAAGGTAGGCACGATACTCTTCCAGCCCTTCCTCAAGGGTTAGGTCACAAGATTGATCTTGAAAAGATAATTTAACCATCAACATACTTTAGCAAAATTTTTCCTACCTTTTCAAAATTTGTTACCTTTAGGGCTGAGGATAATTAGTCCTTAGCCAGTGACCGTATCGCTTCCAGATGCAGGGCATTGAGATCTGTCTGGGGGTTATGCCCTGTTTTTGGTATCCCAGATAGCTGATATTTGTAGTATCGTTCAAGTATGAATATGAAGAAACTACCAAGATGATTAGAAAGCTGAGCATCGCAACGATCGCCATCATAATGGTTTTCGTGGTCAGCGGGACGAGCTATATATACACAGCTCCTTATGCTGGCAATGCAGGGCTTTCGCGTATGCCCGGAGTTAGAATCGGTGGCACGCTTACTGCCGCACCTGAAGACTTCAGCTCATTCAATGACGTTGGAACTAATCTAATTATGAAGTTGGATGGCTTTCCACCGTTCGTGGTCTACCTTGCGTATATAGGAACTCCTGAAGGCGTGATCACTGGAACCCGTCCAGATGGAGGCTACTGGCCGCAGCGCGTGAGAGAAGGTCGGAACGAAGGCTGGTTGCGTATTGGTGATGAAACTTTTGCAATGCAGGCTACTGAAATTCTTGGCGATGAGCGACTGCCGATGCTCGAACTTTGGTCGCCTCGTGCCGCTGAAAGTAGACGTGCGATAGCGCAAGCGGCGGGCGAAAGCGTCCCAGTGAAGGATCGCTCGCTCAATGGATCTGAACCGCAGCTCCTCCCGGAGATCTTTTTATGGACGCCTAGGTAGTAGTTTGACCTAGCTCGATAAAAATAACCCCAAGATGTGATAGCTAAGCCAAGACCGATGAGCAAAATGTTAACAACAATAACCCTACTCTGCTTTTCTGTTGCTGCTAATGCGGATTTATTATGAAGAAAGTTGGCTCGGATACGTGGATTCAATTACCGGGTATGTTGAGCGTGCTTGCAGGGCTAGTCTTTGTTGGTCTGGAGAAGCGCCAGTCTCAGCAAATCGCTCTCGCTGCCCAACAACAAGCAAGGGCTGCTCTCAATTAGTCTTTCTTGAATCTTACCGAGAGGGAGTTTGGCGGAAGAGGCAGGATCTTCCGTCACTTTTTTACTGCCGTATTCTCTGGCTTACAGCGGTGATAGAACCGCCTAAAACACCTAAAGTGTAGCACAAAATGTAGCAAAACTTTGGGTACGCAGGAGGCCATGCCCCCTCCCCTATATATATACCAGAGGCTCTACAGTTTTTAGAGGTTTTGGGAGTGAACTAAATTGCAGCCCCTTCCTCTAAACCCAGAATCTTAGTACCTCCAATTTCATTTATTAGAGCACTGAAAGTTATACCTTCGAGAGGGGCCTCTCTTGCGCTTGCGCGAATATCGAGGCAGGGTTTGTATACAAACCCAGGCCAAGCGCGGCCGCGGGGTAATTAAAAAATGTTCTCCTGGAGATTTTCATGCTCGAGTCCTTTTGGAAAATCTTTAAATATCGGGCCAAGGAAATAAGTCTACTGGCGGTACATCTAGATTAACCTCGTTCCCACGCGCCATAACGTAGTCCGGCCTCAACAATGTTGAAATATCCTCCAAAGGGTCACCGCTAACTGCAATTATATCTGCGTCCTTACCCTCTTCGATGGTTCCAGTGACGTCAGTTATTCCGATAAGTTCAGCTGCATTTATTGTTGCAGAAATTAGAATTGCCCGTTCCGGCATGCCTGCATCATTCATCAACACCGCCTCATAAGCATTTGTGCCATGATCATTGACACCCGCGTCCGTACCGAATGCTATCTTGACCCCTTTCTCATACGCGGTCCTAAGCGCAGTCCTCATGACCGGCCCTACTTCTAATGCCTTTTGCCTCACTTCAGGGGGATAGAAGTCAGGTCGCTCTGTTGCGATACGTTCTACCGTGTTACCCGCAATTAAGGTTGGTACTAAATAAGCGCCAGTTGCCACAAATAAATCTGCGGTCCCCGCATCAAGAAATGAGCCATGCTCTATCGAATCAACTCCGGCACGAAGGGCAGCTTCTATTCCTATCTTGCCATGAGCATGAGCAGCCACCTTACGGCCCATCGCATGGGCCGCCTCAACTAACGCGATTTGTTCTTCGTCAGTAAATTGCTGGCCAGTGCCGGTGGCGGTTATACTGAGAACACCGCCAGTAGCCACATACTTAATGTGGTCAGCCCCAAATTTAATTTGGGTTCTTACGGCCGTACGGCATTCCTCTATCCCATCACAGACTCCTGAATGGGGATGCGGAAAAATATCATCACGAAATCCCCCTCCATCTCCATGACCCCCTGTTGGAGTTATTGTCTGCCCGGAGGCTCTTATGCGCGGCCCCATGACAATGCCCTGGTTGATCGCATCGCGCAGGGCAAAGATTGCATTCCGATCCCCCCCCACATTCCTTATAGTAGTAAATCCAGCGCGCAATGTTCTCAGGCCGTACTCAACACCCATTAGGGCGCTTAACTCAGAAGATCGCGTTACACGGATCTCACGGCGATTTGGTTCTTGCTGCTTGAGAATATGGGTGTGGGAATCAATTAGGCCCGGCATAACGAAGTGATCTTTTAGATCAACAACTCTCGCGTTGGCCGTACCACTGACCTCACCAGGCTCGGTATAACCATCACGTACCTGAACGATTAAATTATTCCTAACGATGATACTTTTTTCAAATTCAGCTTCCTCCCTTGCATCCGACAATAAGGTACCCGCGTGAATTATTTTCCACTCGTCGAACGCCTGCGCAGATAATGTCGCGCAGAGTGTCATCGCAAAAATTACGACCGATAAAGATAAGAGTTTTCTTAACATAATTTCCTCTTTGTTTAATTACTCTAGGGCAAAAACCCAAAGTGACGCTGCGCCGGGATTTTCCGGTACAAACCCAGTAAATTTATTCATTAAGCCTAACCAGACGCCGGTGTGTATGTTGAGCTGTCCCGCAACCACGGCAACATATTGCTTCCCTTCGACACTGTAAGTAATGGGAGACGCCATCAACAGAGCCTAGTTTTCTGTCTGAAGGTCGCTGCGATAACGCGCGAACCAAGCCAGAATGTTATCTACCGTGGCGATTTGGTGAGAGGGGCGTCCAGCAATGGCATGGGAAGCTTCCGGCACCCGCACCATGGCCGTATCCACCTGCCGCAGCTTGAGTGCCTGATAATACTGCTCGGACTCCGCAATGGGAGTGCGGTGGTCAGCCTCGCCGGTCAGCAGCAACGTTGGCGTGGTGACCTTGCCCACCAGAGACAGGGGCGAGCGCTGCCAGTAAGCATCAAAATCTTCCCAGGGCATGTCCTCAAACCAGTAGCGGGTAACACGCTCCGGAATATCACTGTACAGCGCATGGCTGATCCAGTTGATCACCGGCTTCACTACCGCAGCCGCAGCGAAGCGATCTGTGTTACCCACGATCCAGGCCGTGAGCACACCGCCACCGGAACCGCCGGTGACAAACAGCTGCTCTTCATCAATAAACCCCATGTCGATAACGGCATCTACCCCTGACATCAGGTCATCATAGTCCTGGCTCGGATAATTATGGTGTATCTCGTTGGCAAACTCGTAGCCGTAGCTGGTAGAGCCGCGGGGGTTGGTATACAGCACCACGTAGCCGGCCGCCGCATAAAGCTGCACCTCGGTGGAAAAGTAGGGCCCATAAGCTAAGAAGGGACCACCGTGAATTTCCAGCAGCAGCGGATAGTCCTCATTCGTATCAAAGTCAGGTGGCGTCACCAGCCATCCGTACACATCGTGGTCACCGACGGAAGAACGCCAGCTGATCGCACGCACCTCCCCCAATGTCTTGTGATCCAACAGGTCAGCGTTGAGATCAGTCAATTTATTGGAGCTGCCATTGCGTCCAATCGCAACGTCTGCCGGACGCTGCGCATCTCCAGCCGAGTACGCGTAGGCGCCATTGTCGGCGACCGAGTAGCTGCCGCTGGTGTAGGGACGACTGATACCAACACTGCCTATATCGGATAATAAAAGAGAAACGTTGCCTTCCATATCCAGCGATGCCAGGTTGCGCTTACCGAAGTCATCATAGGAAATCAGTAGCTGTGAAGAACTGCCGGCCCAGTCCAACGAGTCTACCGAGCGATCCAGATCATCGGTGAGAACGCTGACCTCGCCACTGTTTACATCCAAAATATTGACCTGGGTGTTGTGATAACCCATGCGCTCATCGTCATAGCCAAGATAGGCGATGCGGCTGCCATCGGGTGAAAACGCCGGTGCGAAGTCAGGGCCATCACGGTTTGTTAGTTGTGACATCTCACCACTGGCCAGCTTGACCGACCACAGATCGCTATTCCGCTCGCGATATTGCCAGTCCTCGTTGCGATTGGCAGAAATTACGATCTCTTCCCCATCGGGGGACCAGCTCAGGCTGCCGCTATGATTGTAGTCGCCGCTAGTAATTTGTCTGGGTGTACCTCCATCTGCTGGCAGGACAAATACATGGGTATATCCCGCGTCGAGATAGCCGCGGCCATCGGAACGATAGTTCAGCTGATCAATTACAGTAACACCTGGCGCCCAATCGGCACCTTCCGGCTTGGCTGGAGGCGTAGCCAAGGTAATGCCCTCGCTTTTCACCACATTAGAAAACGCGATGTACTTGCCGTCTGGCGACCAGCTCAGGCCGCGGGGCGAGTTTTCCAGGTTGCTCAAAAGTGCAGTCTGGCCTGTATCCATCCAGCGCACATAAAGTTCCGGGCCCCTGCCATCAACGCTGGACACATACGCTAGACGGGAACCATCAGGTGCCCAGCGGGGGCTTGAATAGGAATCCGCCCCAGACAACAAGGGTCGGTGATTCGAGCCATCGGCATCAACACTCCAGATATTGGCTCGGGTCGAGTCGCTCATGATGTCATTGGCATTACGCACGTAGACAATCTGGGATCCATCCGGTGAAATTTGCGGGTCTGCGGCAATCTCCAACTCGAACACATCGGTATTAAGAAAAGTTTCAAGGTGATCATCCGCGAAGGCGGGTGCACAGACCAAAAGGGTTAATAGGAACAATCGCCACATGGGACAGTCTCCGGATAAGCAGGGGTCGAGAGCGAAGCATAGGCAGAAATTCGATGCATGTCTAAGGTTTAAATTTCCGAGCATGAAAAGCAACAGACAAAAAGAGCCCAACAGGTGCAGCAGGTGGTATTAGCGAGTTTGATATTGGTTTAACAGTAGTTTCACTCGATGAGGCAACTGTTCAAATAACAAAATATAGAGAGTTTAATACCATTGGTGCGCTCAATGAAAATGTTGAACTGCCTGACTGCAGCGGTAAATTTGAAACTACGACAAGTGTTTATACCGACATTATCGAGGTAGGTGACAGCGTTCTTGATACTACATGGAGCTTAATTGATCCTACCAATCTAATTCTTAAGCTAAGTAGTTATCAGGAATTAACTGCGAACTAGCACACCCACCCCCGGGGTACCCCCCACTTGTCCAAGTGGGTTCCATCGCACCCCTATACATACTATTCTGGACGAACGGTTAGTTATAAAAAGAATAGCAATGAAGTACTTTACCTCTACAACTATAGGAGTGCAGGATGTCACAAGATAGCGGAGAAAGAGATTCTGGATTAACTGAAATAGTAGAAGATTTAACTGGTAAAAAAATCAAGAGATATAAGTCAGGTAATGTGTACATTCTAGGTTTTCTATTTTTAATTATAGGTATTGCCCTAGTGAGTAACGGTAACGGGGTGGGTGGATTTTTGGTTTTAACGTTGTTTCCCATTTGCATGCTCTACCCAGCAGTCAGATTTTTATTCGGGGGCAAGGATAGTGTCGGGGCGGTAGTAGCTACAGCTGTGGTAGAAGAAGTTTTAAAAAATAAAATAAAAAAAAGTTTCGAAAATAAAAAGAAGAAGTAAAGCGGCCTTATGAGCGGTAATTTTCTAACTCTCGATGGGCGTGTGACATGCATCAAATGTAATGCCCTGAAATACCCTATTTTGGTATCCCAGATAGCCGATATTTGTAGTATCGTTCAAGTATGAATATAAAGAAACTAATCACTGCAGCCT